>Ga0164290_1001265_pt1 | contig 42368 bp, 38 predicted proteins | sample Micstemetagenome_FD_108782 | JGI IMG/M metagenome (GOLD analysis project Ga0164290, IMG submission 108782) | Contaminated culture microbial community from soil near Moab, Utah, USA - Microcoleus steenstrupii SON62 (Illumina Assembly) | ecosystem: Environmental > Terrestrial > Soil > Soil crust...
CGGCCGGCTGGTGGTAGCTCGCCACCAGCTTGGTCCGGGCGCGCGGCAGCCGGTCGAGCCATTCGGGCAGGTACTGGCCGCCGTGCTCGCCGTCGAGGAAATGGACGACGTCGGCCCGGCCGGCCGCGCAGGCGACGAGCGCCTTCAGCTCGGCGGCGAGGTCGCTCAGCTTGTACCAGGCCATGCCGCGGCGCTGCACCCGGTCGCGGAGCCGGCGGCGCAGCCCGGGGTGCGGCAGCGGGAAGTCGGCGTCGCTGTCGGAGGCGAGGCGATAGTCGATCGCGTAGCGCTCGGGATCGAGCCGGCGGGTGAACTGGCCGATTCCCGAATAGCGCCCCCAATGCGGGTAGCGGGTGGCCTGGACGCGGAGGCGGATCGGCCGCTTCATCGGCGCGCCGCTCCGAGAAGCCCCGCGACGTGGCCCACTTCGATGAGCGTGAAGCAGCGCTCCTGGAAGCGCGCGGGGTCGTCGCTCGGCCGCAGCAGGTTGAGCAGCGCGCGCGGTCGGGCGAGCAGCCGCGCGGCCCGTCCCAGCGCCAGGCGCAGCCGGCGGCCGGGCGACGGATCGGCGGCGATCAGCTCCATGACCGCGTCGGAGATGCCCTGCCAATAGTAGCGCCTCGCGAACCAGCGCTTCGTCAGCCGCGACTTCGGCGCGAGATGCCGGACCGCCATGCCCGGGTGGTAGACGCAGGCGTGGCCGCGCTCGAGGATCTGCTTCTGGAGGAAGACGTCGCCGCCCGACAGCATGTTGTTGCCGACGCGGTCGAGGCGCGGGTCGAACCCGCCGACCTCGGCGAGGACGTCGGCCCGGATCGCCATGTTCGCGCCGACGAGCCATTCCACCCGGACGTCGGGTATCCGCTTCGGCTCGGGCGACCAGTCGACGATCGTCAGACTGAGCGCGATGTCGTCCGACAGCCAGGCGGGCCGCTCGCCTTCCCAGATCGGGTCGACGCGGCCGCCGACGACGCCGGTGTCGGGCTCGATCTCGAACGCCGCCTTGGCCGACGCCAGCCAGCCGGGCTCCGCGATCGCGTCGTCGTCGAGGTAGACGACGTAGGTGCCGCGGGCGCTCCGCCAGCCGGTGTTGCGCGCGTGGCAGAGCCCCAGCCGCGGCTCGTGCACGTAGCGCAGGTTCGGCGCCCCCGCGAAGTCGGCGCAGACCCGCGCGGTGTCGTCGGTCGACCGGTTGTCGACGACCAGCACCTCGAACTCGGAGCCCGGCAGCTCCTGGGCGAGCGCGCTGGCGACCGCCTTGCGCAGATAGGCGGCGCGGTTGTGGGTGCAGATCACGACCGACAGCAGCGGCGCGCGTTCGCTCACGGCTGGGCCCTCCCGCCCACCAACGCGTCGCGGGCGCGCACGAGGCGCCGCTTGACGATGTTCTTGCCGCGCCACAGCAGCCAGTGGGCGGTGGCGACGGGCCGGCCGACGGCGGCGCGGACCAGCGCCGCCTGCTCGCGGAGCGGACGCCGCAGGATCGAGCCCGACATCGCGAACTGCTCGCGGCTGAGCCGCGGCGCCTGGCCGCCCGCGGCCGGCCCGTTCGCCTCGAGGAGCGCGACGAGGCCCGCCGCGTCGGCACCGAGCAGCTCGGGGAAGCGCTCGAGCAGGGAACGGCGGGCGCGGCTGTGCGCGAGCGGCACCGCGTCGCCGGCCGCCGCGGCCGGCGCGCCGATGCCCAGCAGCGCCGGCACGCGCGCGGCGATCCAGCCGTTCGCCATGATCGCGTTGGCGAGGTCCCACTCCTCGTGTCCGCCGTCGATCTCGGCGCGGACGCCGCCGGCCTCGCGCAGCGCCTGCGCCCGGTACACGGTCGGCCGGTCGAATTCGTTCGACAGCCACTGGTAGGGGAAGGCCGGCGGGGCGGCGCGCGCCGGCTCGGCGCCTCGCGTCGCGGCGCTGCCGCTCCAGGCGGTGACGACGCCGATCTCGGCGCGCGCGCGCAGCGCCGCCTCGAAGCGGGCGAGCGCCCAGGGCTCGAGTTCGTCGCCGTCCTCGAGGAACAGCCAGCCGATCGGTTCGGGACCCGGATGCCGCTCGACCGCGAGCCGCTTGGCCGCCGCCGTCGAGCTGCCCGGATAGGAGAGCAGACGGTGGTCGGGCGCGCCCGCGCGCCGCGCGTCGGGGTCGGGACGATCGGCGACCACGACGACGGCGGACGGCGGCGAGGTCTGGGCGGCGAGCGCGGCGAGCCGATCGGCGTAGCCCCGCCCCCCGAGCGCGATGACCGCGACGGCGACTCCGGCCGCCGCTTCGGCTCCTTGCGCGGCGCGGGCGGGTCGCGGGCGGGCCGGTCGTTCGGGCCAGGGCAGCGCCGCCGGGAGCGCGGCCGACCGGACGGCGCCGCGCGCCATCACCTCGCGGCGGAACGCGATGTGCCGGTCGGCGACCGCGACGTTGTCGCAGATCCGCCGGATCGAGACGGCCGCGGCCTCGCCCATGGCCGCCAGCTGCGCCGGCGGCACGGCGAGCGCGCGCCGCAGCGCCGCGGCGAGCCGGTCGGCGAGCGGCTCGGGCCCGTCGGGCGCGAGCCAGCCGGTGCGGCCGTCCTCCACCATGTCGGGCATGCCGCCGTTGCGCGTGGCGATCACCGGCAGGCCGGTGCACAGCGCCTCCAGGCAGGTGTTCGGATAATTCTCCCAGCGCGACGGGACCACCGCCGTGCGCGCGCCGGCGAGCATGCGGAGCATCTCGGCGCGCGGCCGCGCGTCGTGAAAGACGAAGCGGTCGCGCAGCGACGACGGAATCCGGCGCTCGACGAACTGCCGGACGGACAGCGCGTCGGTGTAGGGCAGGTCGGCGCCGATGAAGGCGAAGGTCGGGGTCGGCTGCCGCTGCGCCACCGCGACCGCGGCGTCGACCCACTCGACGACGCCCTTGCGCGGTTCCAACCGGCCGACGTAGCAGATCGAGCCGTTCGACCAAGTCGCGGCGTCGCGGGCGAGCGGCCGCGTGTCGCCGAGCGGCAGCGGGATGACCTCGACGTCGCGATCGAGGCCGTAGTGCCGCCCGCACTGCTCGGCGAGGTAGCGGCTCGGGCAGAGGTGCGCGTCCGCGGACCGGATCACATAGTCCTCGAGCCGCTTCATCGGCAGATAGTCGGGCCGGGCGAGCGACCATTCGTTGTGCCGGAAGATGAATTCGGTGGGCGAATGGAGGTGGACGATGCACGGGGGCGTGCGCGCCGGCCCTAGCCCCAGCGCGCGGCGCAGCATGAGATAGTAGAGCGGGGCCTCCCACTCCTGCCCCTCGACCACGTCGACCTCGCCCGCCTCGATCAGCCGCTCGGCGAGGCCGGCGGCGACCCAGGAGAACCACTGCGCCGGGAAGCCCGAGCCGAGCATCGCCTTCACCTCGGCGCGCGCGACCTCGGGACTCGGCCCGAGCGTCGGGTAGAGGCCCGAGTCGTCCGCCGAGATGCGGTGGACGATCAGCCGGCCGCCGCACAGCCGCTCGACCGGCTTGTCGGCGCCCTCCCAACGCTGGCCGATGACGTGGACCGTCTCGCCGCGCTCGGCGAGCGCGCGCGAGATGTGCGCGACGTAGGTCCCGATGCCGCCCGGCGGGTAGGGCGCGGGCGGATATTCGCGGCAGAGGATGAGATGCTTCATCGGACGCGGCGCCCTCACCGGCCGCCGCGCCGGAGCGGCAGCTTCACGAGGCGGCCGAACAGCCGCGCCGCCCCACGCGCCTTACGCGCGAACGGCTTCACCTGATCCAGTGCGATCGTCGGCGTCGCCGCCTGCGCTTCGGCCTGCGCCTGCCGCAGCTTCATCAGCTCGTGCTCGATCTGCATCGCCACCTCGGGCGCGAAGCGCGCCACGGTGTCGCGATGGTTGGCGAGCAGCAGTTCGCGCATCACCTGGTTCTGCACGTCGGACATCGTGCGCAGGAGCGAGTCGCCCCGCACGCGATATCGCTGCAGGTAGCGCGGGACGGTGACGACCGGCCACCCGGCGGCGAGCAGGCGGATGCCGATCTCCCAGTCTTCGTAGTTGTAGCGCTGCCGCGTGTCGTAGCCACCGAGCTCGCGGAGCAGCCGCACCGGCATCATGATCGGCACGAACAGCGTGTTCTCGACCAGGAGCAGCGGCAGCTCCGCCTGCGGCGCGTTCCAGAAGCCGTCCGGGACGTCGTCGCCGAAGGTGATCGCCCAGGCCGCGACGCCGCCCAGCCCGGGGTTGGCGACGAGGATATCGAGCGCGAGCCCGTAGAAGGCGGGATCGATGAGGTCGTCGCCGTCGATGAACGAGATGTAGGTGCCGCTCGCCGCGGCGATCGCCGCGTTGCGCGCCGCGGCGAGCCCGCGGTTGCCCTGGCGCAGGACGGTGAGCGGCAGGCGCCGGGCGCTCGCCTCCGCCTCGAGCGCGGCGATCGCCGCGAGCGTCGCCTCGCCGTGCGAGCCGTCGTCGACGACGATCAGCTCGTCGGGGAGCCGGTGCGACGCCCAGACGCTAAGCACCGTCTCGGGCAAGAGGTCGCCCATCTCGTAGCAGGTCACCGCGACGGTGAGCGTCGCCGGCCCCGGCGATGCCGGTTCGGCGGGCGGCGGGGCCGCGGTGGCCGGCACGCGCCGGTCGAGGAGCAGGCGGGCCGCCGCCGCGAGCGAGGGCGTTTCGGTCCGGCCGGCGAGCAGGTCGGCGAGCGCGGCCGTCGTCGCGTCGAGCAGGCGCTGCCGCTCGGGGCCGCGGTGCGCGGCGAGCACGGCGTCGCACAGCGCGCGGCGCGCCCGCTCGATCGCCTCGGGCCGCAGCGAGGCGAGCCGCTCGAGATGATCGGCCAGCAGATCGGCGGTCGGTTCGTCCGCCAGCAGCGCCGCGTCGGGCAGCGTCTCGCCCGGCGCCAACCCTTCGGCGGCGGCCGGCGACAGCACCGGGAAGCCGCCGCGGCCGAGCTCGGTCCACACGTCGGGCAGATGCTCGAACAGGCTGGGGTAGACCCGCACGGCGCAGCGGTCGTCCCCGGGGCGGGCGTCCGCACGCCACGCCCACCGGCCTTCCGCGACCAGCTCGCGCACCCAGCCGCGGCTCGACCAATAGTCCTGGAAGCTGCGCGGCTTGAGCGGCGCGAAACGCATGTCCGGCCCGCCGCACGTCACGGCGGCGTCGATCGGCGCGCCGCGGCGGCGCAGCTCGTTCGCCGCGTCGAGCATCGCCAGGGTGCCCGAGGCGGGCTGCTGCGGCGCCTCGATGAAGAAGCGCGGCGGAAGGAGCGGGCGCTCGGCCGCCGCGGCGCGCGCCACGGCGTCGAGCCGCGCGCCGTCCACCCGGCGCGGCGCGCGGATCACGGCGCCGACGGGCCGGCCGGCGCGCGCCGTCCGCTCGCCGCGCGGGCCGAAGCAGACGGCGAGATCGGCCAGCGCGAGCGAGAGATCCTCCATCTGCCGGCGCGTGATCGCCGGCCGCGTCCATTGCCCCTCGCCGTTGGCGGCCTGGCGGCGCGCCGACGTGTCGGTGACGACGACGGCGAAGCGGACGCCGGCCAGCCCGACGCCGGTCGCACGCGACAGCTGCGCGACGTAGCCGCAGCCGCCCCACATCGGCAGCAGCACGGCCGCGATCGGGTCCCGCCGATGGATGTCCTCCAGATGGCCGTTCAGGACGTAGGCGGCGAGGAACAGCGGGTCGCTGTTCGCCAGCAGCCCGTAGCTCTGCGGGCTGAGGCCGTCTTCGAACGGCCGCCCCCGCACCGGATCGACCGCGGGGATCGACCGGCGGGTCACCCGCGGCGACGCGACGGGGTCGTCCTCCGGCAACGGGCCCGCCGCGGCCGTCGGCCGGGTCGTGGGAAACGGCATCCACCGCGCGAACGAGTCGGGGCGCTCTTCGTAGCGACGCCAATCCCGCCAATCGAGCAGGGTGACGCGCGCGTCGAGCGCGTCGGCCAGCTCCGCGAGCGGCAGGCCGAGGCCGGCGGCCGCGGCCTCCTCTTCGGACCGGTCGGTGAGATACTCGAGGAGGCCCTGGTAGGCGTCGACGACCACGAGGTGGGGTCCGGGCAACTGCTCTTCTCCGCGCGCCGCAGCGCCGTGCTCGGTTGTGCCCACCCGCGACCAGCTTATCGCCAAGCCGACGGATTTTCATTTCTATTTTGCAACGGTCCGCGCCGCGACGAGTTTGGTCGGGGCGGGCCAATTCCCTCACGGTGGGCGTGTAGATGAGGTCGTCCGGTTCTGCCGCTCGCATATTGGTGGTCGCGCCGCAGCCCTTCTACGAGGACCGCGGCACCCCGATCGCCGTCCGCCACGTGCTCGAGGCGCTGAGCGCGATCGGACACGAGGTCGACCTGCTGACCTTTCCGGTCGGCGACGACATCCGGCTCCCGGGCCTGCGCATCCTGCGGGTCGGCCGCTGGCTCCCGCTGCGGCACGTGCGGATCGGTTTCTCGCCGCGCAAGCTGCTGCTCGACGTCCTGCTGTCGGTCGCGCTGTGGAACCGCCTGCGGCGGCGCGCCTACCTCTGCGTCCACGCCGTCGAGGAGGCGGTGTTCCCCGCGCTCGTCGTCGCGCGCCGCCGCGGGGTGCCGGTGATCTACGACATGCAGTCCTGCATGCCGGATCAGCTGAAGCGACACCCGGTCCTCGGCCTGCCCCGGCTGCAGCGCTGGATGAACCGGTGCGAACGCTGGGCGTTCCGACGCTCCGATGTCGTGGTTTGCAGCGCCGGCCTTGCCCCTTACGTCCGCGACACCGCGCCGTCGGCGCGCGCGGTGGAGTGGACCTTTCCTGCGCAGACCGGCCCCGTGACCGACGACGAGGTGCGCGCGCTCCGAACCGCCTGCGGCTTGGCGCCCGGCGTGCCCGTCGTGCTCTACGCCGGCAACTTCGCCGCCTACCAGGGGCTGGCGAGCCTGGCGGCGGCGATACCGCACGTGCTCGCGGACGTACCGGGCGCGGTGTTCGTCATGGTGGGCGCCGACGCGAACGCGATCCCCGAGGACATCCGACGGGTGCAGGCGCGCGTGCCGGAAGGCGCGATCCGGATCCTACCGCGGCAGCCGCGCGAGGCGCTGCCCGCCTATCTGGCGATGGCGGACGTGCTGGTCTCGCCGCGGGCCGGCGGCGACAATCTTCCGCTCAAGATCTTCGACTACATGGCGGCGGGACGGCCCATCGTCGCCACCGACTATCCCATCCACCGCATGTTCCTGAACGAGGCGTGCGCCGTGCTGGTGGAGCCGACGGCAGCGGCGTTGGCCGAGGGCATCGTGCGCCTGCTCAAGGACCGGCCGCTGGCGGCCCGGCTCGGCGCGGCGGCGCGGGCCTATTCCGACGCGAACTTCGGGCCGGTCATGTTCCGGAAGCTGGTGGCCGATCTCTACGCCTCGGCGACCGGCCGGCCGCCGTCGACGGCGAAAGGACCGCGATGACGCCGGCGCCCGCACCGTTCCCGCTGGTCTCCGTCGTCATCCCGGCGCGGAACGAGGCGCCGCGCATCGGCGAGGTGGTGCGGCTGGTGCGGGCCCAGGCGCCCGCCGGCACCGAGCTCGAGGTCATCGTCGTCGACGACGCCTCGGACGACGCCACCGCGGCGCGTGCCGAGGCCGCGGGCGCCACGGTGGTCAGGTTGCCGCCGCGCGCGGGCGGCGGCAACCCGGCAGTGGCGCGCAACCGGGGCGCCGCCGAAAGCCGGGGCGACCCGATCGTCTTCCTCGATTCGGACTGCACGCCCCGCGCCGGCTGGCTCGCCGCGCTGCTGCGGACGCACGCCGCCGGGATCGACGTGGTCGGCGGGTCGCTCGGGCTCCCGCCCGGCCTCCCGGCCTCGGCGCGGTGCGACTATTACTGCGGCTGGTACCACGTCCATCCCGGCCGCCCCGCCGGCCCGGTCGGCCACCACCCGCCGGGCAACATCGGCGTCCGCCGCGCCGCCTTCCTCGCCACCTCGGGCTACGTCGAGCGCCAGCCGATCGCCTACGCGCACGAAGAGCTCGCCTGGCAGGCCGAGATCCTCGCGAACGGCGGGCGGATCCACTTCGAGCCGGCGGCCGCGGTCGACCACCACAACCGGCCCGGCTTCGGCAACCTGCTGCGCCGCAACTACCGCTGGGGCTACAGCGCGATCGCGTCGAAGGCGACGACCGGCACCGCGCGTTTCGCCTTCCTCTACCGGCATCCGCGGCTGCTGATCGCCGCGAGCGTCCCGCTCGGGCTGCTGTCGGCCGGCTACATCCTCGCCTGCTGGCTGAAGGCCCGCGTGTTCGAGCCGCTGTGGATGGCGCCCGCGCTGGTCGCGGCGCGCTTCTGCTACGGGGTCGGGATGGCGGCCGGCGGCCGGCGCTGGCTCCGCGAGCCCGACGGCCAGGCCGCGGAGCACCGGCCGCGATGGGAATGAGCGCTCCCCTGTCGGACGCGCCCGGCGTCACCGCGGCGGTCTGCACCCGCGACCGCCCGGAGTTGCTGCGCCGCGCGCTGGCCTCGCTGTCGGCGCTCGATCCGCCCGCGTCCGAGCTGCTCGTCGTCGACAACGCGCCGAGCGACGATCGCACCTTCGAACTGGTGCGCGACGCCTTCCCGGACGTGCGTTACGTGCGCGAGGCAACGCCCGGGCTCGACTTCGCTCGCAACCGCGCGATCGCCGAAAGCCGCTTCCCGATCGTCGCCTTCCTGGACGACGACGCGGTGGCCGATCCGGGCTGGTGCGGCGCCTTCCGAACCGTGTTCGCGGCGCGGTCCGAGGTCGCCGCCTGCACCGGCCGCGTCGAGCCGCTGGTCCTCGACACCGAGGCACAGCGCCTGTTCGAGGCGAACGGCGGCTTCTCGCGCGGCCTGCAACCGATCCGGCTGCCCGGCGACATGGTCCGGCCGCTGCACGGGCGGCGGGCGCCGCCGATCGCCTGGGCGGTGAGCATCGGCTGCGGCTGCAGCCTGGCGCTGCGCAAGACCGCGGTGCGCGCGGTCGGCGGGTTCGACAACGCCCTCGACCTCGGCGCGGTGCTGCCCGGCGGCGGCGACCTCGACATCCTCTGGCGATTGCTCGACGCTGGTCACCATCTCGAGTACCAACCGGCCGCCGTGGCATGGCACGAACACCGTCGCGACATGGAAGGCGTCGAGCGCCAGCTCGTCGGCCACCAGCGCGCGCTCGTCGCCTTCCTCGGTAAATCGCTGCGGCACGCGCGCCCCGGCACCCGCCGGGACATCGCGGCGTTCCTGGCGTGGCGCCTCGCCAAGCCGGTGGTGCGCCTGGGCAAGCGCCTGCTCGGGCGCGATCCGCTGCCGGCGAGGCTGCTCGTGAGGATGGCGTGGAACTGCTGGATCGGCGTCGCCGCCTACGGCGCGGCGCGAAGCGAAGCGGCGCGGCGCGCCGCGGGCGGTGCGGCGTGAGGATGCTGTCCGCGCCCGGCCACCTGCCGGCGGTCTGGCGCTACCGCGGTTTCCTGTGGAGCCTCGTCCTGCGCAACCTCAAGGTGAAGTACCAGCGCTCGGCGCTCGGCTTCTTTTGGACGCTGCTCAACCCGATCGTCACCGCCTCGGTGCTGATCGCGGTGTTCACCCACGTCGTGCGCATCCCGATCCCCGACTACTGGGCGTTCCTCATCAGCGGCTACTTCGCCTGGAACTTCGCGCAGCAGACGCTCAACGCCGGCACCTACACGCTCGCCGAGCACGCGCCGATGGCGCGCAGCATCGCCTTTCCGATGGAGGTGCTCGTCGTCAGCACCACCGTGTCGCGGCTGATCGAGTTCGTCATCGAGCTGCTGCTCGTCATGCTCGTGCTGGCGATCGTCCTGCACAAGGGCGTGCCGCTCGGCTTCGCCTTCGTGCCCCTGATCCTGCTGCTGCAGGTGCTGCTCTGCCTCGGGCTGCAGCTTCCGGTGGCGGCGCTGTCGGTGTTCTTCCGCGACGTGCAGCACGCGCTGCCCATCGCGCTCGCCACGCTCTTCTACGTTTCGCCGATCTTCTACCCGGCGGCGCTGGTGCCGGAGGCGGTCCGCGACATCTACTTCCTCAACCCGCTCGCGCACATCCTGACGCTCTACCACACCGTCCTCTACGAGGGCGTGCCGCCGTCCGCCGGAAGCCTCGGCTCGGCGGCCCTCGTTTCGCTCCTCACGATGCTGGTCGGCTATGCCGTCTTCAACCGCTACAAGCGCCTCTTCGCCGAAGTCCTCTGAGCCGGCCGCGCCCGCGGTCCGCTGCGCGGGGCTCACCAAGCGCTTCCGCTTGTACGAGCAGCGCGCGACGTCGCTGCGCGAGGTCTTCATCCGCGCGCTCAGACGCAAGGCCTCGTTCGCCGCCCGTCCCTATTTCGCCCTGACCGGCCTCGACCTCGTCGTCGGGCGCGGCGAAGCGGTCGCGCTCGTCGGCACCAACGGGTCGGGCAAGAGCACCGTTCTGCGCATGATCGCCGGCATCTACCCGCCGTCCGAGGGCGCGATCGAGCTGGGCGGCAGCGTCGCCGCGGTGCTCGAGCTCGGCGCCGGCTTCCACGCCGAGCTCACGGGCCGGGACAACATCGCCCTCTACGGCGCGGCGCTCGGCCTCGGCCGCCGCGAGCTCAAGGCCCGGCTCGGCGACATGCTCGACTTCGCCGAGATCGGCGACTTCATCGACATGCCGGTGAAATACTACTCGTCCGGCATGGTGGCGCGGCTCGCCTTCGCGGTGGCGGTGTGCGTCGAGCCCGACATCCTGCTCCTCGACGAGGTGCTGGCAGTGGGCGACCAAGCCTTCCGCGACCGCTGCCTCGACCGGCTGAAGGCATTCCACGCCCGCGGCGGCACGCTCGTGCTCGTGTCGCACGACCTCGACACCGTGCGCGATCTCTGCACCCGCGCGGTCTGGCTGGAGCACGGCCGGCTCCGCCTCGACGGCGACGTCGACGAGGTGCTCGACGCCTATCTGGCGCACGCCCATCCCTGACGCCGTCCGGCGACCGCGCTCAGCCTCCGTTCAGCCCGATCGGGCTAGGATCGCGCCTGAACCGGGTGGGTCGAGGGGTCGGGCATTCCGACGGCCGACGGACCCGCTCCGGCCGGGAGACGCCCTGGCCATGCGCAACGAACACCCGCGACGTCACCGCCGCTTCCTGACCGTCGTCGGTCTGGGCGTCCTGCTCGGCGTCGTGGTCGACGCGGACGCGCAGGCGCCGTCCGGCGGCACGGCGGACGTCGGTAAGACGGCGACCGCCGTCGAGCCCCCGCCGCAGCCGGTCACGGCAAAGCGCGTTCCACCGAAAGCGGCCGTCGAACCGGCCGCGCCCGAGCCGATGACGTTCGACGAATGGCTGGCGGCGTTCCGGTCCCAGGCGCTCGCCGCCGGGCTGCGCCCCGAGACGCTCGAGCGCGAACTCGCGGACCTCGAGCCCGACCCGCGTGTCGTCGCGCTCGACCGTTCGCAACCCGACCGCCCGGCCGTGTCGCCGATGAGCTTCGCCGACTATCGCGACCGACAGCTCACGCCGGACCGCGTCGCCCGCGGCCGGCGGCTGCGGTCGGACCTGTCCGCGTCGCTGTCGAGCGTCGAGGCGCAGTTCGGGGTGCCGGCCGAGATCCTGCTCGCCATCTGGGGCAAGGAGACCTCCTACGGCGCCGTGCCCGGCGGGCTCGACGTGGTGCGCTCGCTCGCGACGCTCGCGCACGAGGGACGACGCCGCGCCTTCTTCACCGACGAGCTCATCGCCGCGCTCAAGCTCATCGAGACCGGCGCGATCGATCGCGAGGCGCTCGTCGGCTCCTGGGCCGGCGCCACGGGCCAGTCGCAGTTCATGCCGACCTCGTACCTCGCGCACGCGGCGGACGGCGACGGCGACGGCCGCGCTGACATCTGGGGCAGCCGGGCGGACACCCTCGCCTCGATCGCGGCCTATTTCGTCGCGAACGGCTGGCGGCCGGGCGAGCCCTGGGCGGTCGAGGTCACCCTGCCCGCGGGGTTCGATCGCGATCGCGTGCGCAACCTGACGCCCGTCGCCCAATGCGCGGGGTTGGGCTGGCGGCACAGCCGCTGGCTCGACGTCGCCGACTGGCGTTCGCTCGGCGTCCGGCCGACGGCGGGTCTCCTGCCGGCCGACGGCGCGATGGCGACGCTCGTCGAGCCCGACGGGCCGGGCGGACCCGCCTACCTCACCTTCGCCAACTACCGGCCGATCATGCGCTACAACTGCTCGAACTACTACGCGCTGGCGGTCGGGCAGCTCGCGGACGCGATCGCGGGCTGGCGCGGCGCCGAGGTCCGGTTGGCGGGGCCTGCGGGCACGGGCCGGACGAGCCGCTGATCCGGCGATGCGGCGCCCTACGCGGCGGCCGACCTGAGCGCAGGGACGACCGCCCCGGCCAGCACGGTCTGGTTCCGCCCGGCGCGCTTGGCGCGGTAGAGCGCCTCGTCGGCGCACCGGTAGAGCGCGTTGAAGCCCGCCGTCGACCGGGCGGTGGCGAGGCCGACGCTGACCGTCACCGGAAGGTCGGTCGCGTCGGACGGGCCGAGCGCCTCGACCTCGGCACGAATCGCCTCGGCGAGCGCGAAGAGCTCGTCTTCGTCCACGCCGGCGGTCACCACGCCGAACTCCTCGCCGCCGAGGCGACCGGCCGGGTGGCCCGTCCGGGCAAGGATCGAGCCGACCTCGGCGAGCACCGCGTCGCCGAGGTCGTGGCCGTGTCGGTCGTTGATCGCCTTGAAATGGTCGATGTCGAGGAGGATGAGGCCCGACCGCGGCGCCGTCGCGATCACGGCCTCGGCGCGACCGACGAAGCCGCGGCGGTTGAGCAGGCCGGTCAGCGGATCGGTCTCGGCGAGCAGCTTCATCCGGCGCCCCTGCTCCAGCGCGTCGTCGCGTTCGCGGCGGAGCCGGCTCAGCCGCCCGGTGATCGCGATGCCGAGCAGGACGGCCTGGAGCGCGGCCGCGCCCATGATCGCCATCTCGGCCTGGGCGTTGGACAGCTCGATCCCGAAGGTGGGCACGACCCGCCACAGGATGGCGGCCACCGGCGGCGCCCAGGCGTAGGCGTAGAGGCGGGCGGAGGCGCTCCCGCGCCGCCAGGCGACTGCGGTGGCGGCGATGACCAGGACGATCGTCAGCGCGATCGTGGCTTCCTGGAGCAGGTGGAAGCGCTCGGTCGGCCGGAACAGCGGGTCCCAGGCCGCGGCCAGCGACAGCGGCGGCACCGCGGCCGCCGCGACGGCGATCGACCGCCGGACTCGGGCGCCGATCGCCTCGCGCTCGATGAAGCGGAGGAAGAAGCGCGCGGCGAAGAACACGGCCAGCCCCGCGAGCACCGAGTTGAGGCGCACGCCCCAGGTGCCCGAGAGCGACGGCACGACGCCCGACAGCACCCCCGACCAGGACAGGCCCCAGAGCAGCGTGCAGGACAGCCAAGCGATGTGCGTCCCGACGAACGCGCCGCCCAGGCGGCGCCGCAGGAAGCCCGCGAACAGCAGCCCCGACAGCATGATGCCGCCGAAGGCGCCGACGAGCACCGCCCAGGCGATCGTCTGGGCGTCGTGGCGGGCCGCCGGCACGATCTCGACCTTGCGCAACAGGTGGTGGGACGCGAGCCCGTCGTAGGCGACGAGCACCCGCCGCAGCGGCGCGGCGCGCGCCGGCAGCTCGAAGGCCGAAAATCCGCCGATGCTCCAGCGCAATTCCCGCTCGCCCGACCGGACGCGCTGCACGACCTCGTGGCCGTCGGCGTACAGCGCGTGGACCGACAGCGCGTCGAACCGCGTGCGTTCGAGGCGCAGCACCCGGGGCCCCTCGAGCCGCGCGTCGAGCCGCAGCCACAGGCGCCGGTCGCGGTAGTCCGACGGCGCGCCGCCGCAGGCGAAGTCGAGCGCATGCGCCGCCGAGGCCGTCGCCGGCCGGTCCGCGTCCGAGACCGCCGTGCAGACCGGCGACGCGGCCGCGGCGGGCGCCACGAACAGCGTCAGCAGCAGCGCCGCGGCGACCGCGAAAGTGCGAGTTAAGGCGTCGGGGATAGTGGCTTCTCCGGCGGATGCGTGCCGAGGGTCAAAGGATAGGTCGAGACGGTTAACGGAGTTTTGAGACGCCCGGCGGGCGAGCGGAGCGGGGCTCCGGCGCTGCGTCGCCGAGTCCGGTTTAAGTCCCCGGCCGCGGCGCCTATATGGACGCAGGTCTCTTGGGTTGGGCGATCACATGTGGGGCGAAGTCGGCCAATTTGCGCTGATCCTGGCGTTTCTGCTGTCGCTCGGCCAGTCGGTCGTGCCGCTGGTGGGCGCGTCGCGCGGCGACGCGGCGCTGATGGCGTTCGGGCGCGCGGCCTCGCTGTTCCAGGCGCTGTTCGTCGCCTTCGCCTTCGCCTGCCTGACGGTCCTGTTCGTGACGCTCGACTTCTCGTTCGCGGTGGTCGAGACCAACGCGCACTCGACCCAGCCGCTGCTCTACCGGATCGCCGGCACCTGGGGTAACCACGAGGGCTCGCTCCTCCTCTGGGTGCTCATCCTCGCGGGCTTCGGCGCCGCGGTCGCGCGCTTCGGCACCAACCTGCGCGAGACGCTGCAGGCGCGCGTCATCGCGGTCCAGGGCATGATCGGCGCGGCCTTCCTCGCCTTCATGCTGTTCACCTCCAACCCGTTCGCCCGCCTCGACCCGGCGCCGCTCGACGGGCAGGAGCTCAACCCGCTCCTCCAGGACCCGGGGCTCGCGCTCCACCCGCCCTTCCTCTACCTCGGCTACGTCGGCTTCTCGGTGGCGTTCGCCTTCGCGGTCGCCGCGCTCATCGAAGGGCGGGTCGACGCCGCCTGGGCGCGCTGGGTGCGGCCCTGGGTGCTCGCCGCCTGGGTCAGCCTCACGCTCGGCATCGCGCTCGGCAGCTACTGGGCCTATTACGAGCTCGGCTGGGGCGGCTGGTGGTTCTGGGACCCGGTCGAAAACGCTTCGCTGATGCCGTGGCTGATCGGCACGGCGCTCCTCCATTCGGCGCTCGTGCTCGAACGGCGCGGCGCGCTGGTGAGCTGGACGATCCTGCTCGCGATCCTCGCCTTCTCGCTCAGCCTGATCGGCACCTTCCTGGTGCGTTCGGGCATCCTGACCAGCGTCCACGCCTTCGCGGTCGACGCGGCGCGCGGCGTCTACATCCTCGCGATGATCGTCGTGGCGACGGGCGGCGCGCTGGCGCTGTTCGCCTGGCGCGCGCCGGCGATGAAGTCGGGCGCGATGTTCGCGCCGGTCAGCCGCGAGTCGAGCCTCACGCTCAACAACCTCTTCCTCATGGCCGCGACCGCGACCGTCTTCCTCGGCACCTTCTACCCGGTCGTCGCCGACGCGCTGTCGGGCGACAAGATATCTGTCGGCCCGCCCTTCTACGCCGCGACCTTCGTGCCGATCTCCCTGCCGCTGCTGCTCCTCGTCGTGGTCGGCCCGCTCCTGACCTGGAAGTCGGACCGGCTGCCGGCGCTCTGGGACCGTCTGCGCTGGCCGGCGCTCCTGTCGCTCGGCGCGCTCGCCGGCGCGGTCGCGCTGCTGGGGGTCGGGCGCGTCGCCTCGACGCTGGCGCTCGCCCTCGGGGTCTGGCTCGTGCTCGGATCGTTGCTGGTTCTCGCCCGCCGCTGGCGGTTGGGCGACGCGGCGGCTGGGACGGTGCGCCGCCTCGTCCGCACCACGCCGGCCGCGGTCTACGGCCTCGTGCTCGCGCACGCCGGGCTAGGCGTGGCGGTCGCGGGGATCGGCGCCATGAGCTGGCAGTCGTCGGAAACGCTGGTGATGCGGCCGGGGCAGAGCGAGACGATCGGGAACGCGCGCGTCACGCTCGTCGAGGTCCGGCACGTCGACGGGCCCAACTATAGCTCGGAGCAGGCGCTGTTCGCGGTCGACCGGGGCTTCCGGCGCTTCCGTCTCGACTCGGAGAAGCGCGTCTACCCCGTGAGCGGCATGGCGACGACCGAAGCGGGGATCGGCGTCGGCCTCCTCAGCAACACCTACGTCGCGATCGGCGAGCGCCAGGGCGCGGGCGTCGTCGTGCGCCTGTACGACCATCCGCTGGTGATGTGGATCTGGGGCGGCACCCTCCTGATGGCGCTGGGCGGCCTCGTCTCGCTCGGCGACCGCCGGCTGCGCATCGGCGCGCCGGCGCGCCGGTCGTCCTCGCCGACCGCCGCGGCGCCGGTGCCGGCGTTCGCCGAATGAAGCGGCTGCTCTTCCTCCTGCCGCTCCTCGTGCTGGGCGGGATGGCCGTGTTCTTCGGCATCGGGCTGACGCGCGATCCGTCGAAGCTGCCGTCGACGCTGATCGACCGGCCGCTGCCGCGATTCGCCATGACCGGTGTGGCGCCCGGTTCCCCCGGCCTCGCCACCGCCGACCTCGCCGGCAGGCCCGCGCTCCTCAACGTTTTCGCTTCCTGGTGCGCCGGCTGCCGGGTCGAGCATCCGCTGCTCATGGAGCTGTCGCGCCAGGGCGTGCCGATCTACGGGCTCGACTGGAAGGACAAGCCGGCCGACGGCGCCGCGTGGCTCGCCGCCTACGGCAACCCCTACCGCCGGGTCGGCAACGACGAGGCGGGCCGCGTCGGCATCGACCTCGGGGTCACCGGCGCCCCCGAGACGTTCGTGGTCGACGCGCGCGGCCGCGTCCGGCACAAGCACGTCGGCCCGATCACGCGCGAGGTCTGGGAGACCGAGCTGAAGCCGTTGCTCGCCGAGCTGGAAGGCCGCGCGTGAGGCGGTTCGCGCTCCTCCTGCTGCCCGCGCTCCTCTGGGCGGGCGCGGCGGGCGCGGTGCTCCCCGACGAGCAGCTCGCCGACCCCGCGCTCGAGGCACGCGCCCGCGCGATCAGCCAGGGGCTGCGCTGCGTCGTCTGCCAGAACCAGTCGATCGACGACTCGGACGCCCCGCTCGCGCGCGACCTGCGCGTCGTCGTGCGCGAACGGCTGAAGGCCGGCGCCTCGGACGCGGAGGTGGTCGACTATGTGGTCGACCGCTACGGCAGCTTCGTGCTGCTGAAGCCGCCCTTCGAACCCGCGACCTGGGCGCTGTGGCTCGCGCCCTTCGCGGTGGTCGCGCTCGGGGCGGCGGGCGTCGCCGCCTACATCGCGGCGCGCCGCCCGCCGGCCGCGCCCGCCGCGCTTTCGGCCGAGGAGCAGGCGCAGCTCGACGAGATCCTGCGCCGGTCCGAGTCCTGATGATCTTCTGGATCCTGCTGGGCGCGATGCTCGTGATGGCGGCCGCCGGCCTCGCCCGGCCGCTGCTGCGGCGCGAGACGGCGCGCGTGCCCGAACGCGAAGCGGTGCTCGCGGTGCTCGAGGACCAGCTCGCCGAGATCGACGGCCAGGCGGCGGCCGGCGCGCTGACGCCGGACGAGGCGGACGCGCTGCGCGTCGAGGTCCGCCGCCGCCTTCTGGCCGAGGCGCGCGTGCCGGAGGCGCCGTCGCGGGCGCTGTCGCCGCGCGCCCGGACCGCGGTCGCCGCCGGTTTCGCCGCCGCGCTCGCGCTCGGCGCGACGGGCATTTACGCCGCCATCGGTCGTCCCGACCTCGCGACCCGCGCGCCCGATCCGGGGCGCGCGCAGGCGCAGGCGGCGGTCGCCGAGGTCCAGCGGCTCATCCCGCAGATCGAGACGCGGCTCGGCCGGACGCCGGACGACCCCGAGGGCTGGCGCCTGCTCGGCTGGGCGCTGTTCCAGGTCGGGCGCTACCCCGAGGCGGCGAACGCCTACCGCCGCGCCACCGAGCTCGCGCCCGCCCTGCCGGGCAACCATTCGGCGATGGGCGAAGCGCTGGTGCAGGCCGCGGGCGGTTCGGTGACGCCGGACGCGGCAGTGGCCTTCGAGGCGGCGCGCCGGCTCGACCCGTCGGATGCCCGCGCCCGCTACTTCCTCGGCGTCCTGAAGGCGCAGCGCGGCGACGCGCGCGGCGCGCTCGCCGACTGGACCGCGCTCCTGAACGAGGCACCGCCGGACGCACCGTGGGCCGCCGAGGTTCGCGCCGTCGTCGAGCGCGTGTCGCAGGAAGCCGGTATCGACGCGGGCGCCCGCCCCGCGGCGGGCGGACCGACGCCGGATCAGGTGCGGGCGATGGCCGCGATGTCGCCCGACGAACGATCCGCGACGATCCGCGGGATGGTGGACGGGCTCGCGGGGCGCCTCGCGGCCGATCCGCGCGACGCCGACGGCTGGGTCCGCCTGATGCGGGCGCGGATGGTGCTCGGGCAGCCGGACGCCGCCGAGCAGGCGCTCCGCGACGCGCTCGGCGCGTTCGCCGACGCGCCGGCCGAACAGGCGGCGATCCGCCAAGCCGCGCGCGCCGCCGGCGTCCCCGGGGCCTGATGCCGCTTTGACGTCGCGGCGCGACGCGCCATAGGTGGCGCCGCTATCCTCCATCTCCAGCCCAGGTTCTCGTCCATGGCCACCGCGATCCAGCCCGTCTCCTACAATCTCGCCGCGACCGACCCCGCCGGATTCGCGCGGGCGTTCGGCGACTCGTTCCGCCGGACCGGCTTCGCGGTGGTGGCCGACCACCCGATCGACCAGGGGCTGATCGAGCGCGCGGTCGCCGACACCAAGGCGTTCTTCGCGCTGCCTGAGGCGGTGAAGCGCCGCTACCACGTGCCGGGCACCGGCGGGGCCCGCGGCTACACCCCGTTCGGCATCGAGACGGCGAAGGGTCACAGCGCGGTCGACCTCAAGGAGTTCTGGCACGTCGGGCGCGACCTGCCGGCGGGGCATCCCTATCGGCGGTACATGCCCGACAACCTGTGGCCGGCCGAGATTCCGGGCTTCCGCGAAAGCGTCGACGCGCTCTACGGCGCGCTCGACCGCATGGGCGCGACGCTGCTGCGGGCGATCGCCGGCTACCTCGGCCTCGACGAAGGGTTCTTCGAGGACAAGGTCCGCCTCGGCAATTCGGTGCTGCGCCTTCTCCATTATCCGCCGGTGCCCGCCGACGCGCCGGGCGTGCGCGCCGGCGCGCACGAGGACATCAACGTCATCACGCTGCTCCTCGGCGCCGAGGAGGCGGGGCTCGAGGTGCTGACGCGCGAGGGCGAATGGCTGCCGATCACCCCGCCGGAAGGCGCGCTCGTGGTCAACGTGGGCGACATGCTGCAGCGGCTGACGAACCATCACCTGCCGTCGACCTCGCACCGCGTGGTCAACCCCGCTCCGGAGCGGCGCGGCTTCGCCCGCTACTCGACGCCTTTCTTCCTGCACTTCGAGCCGGAGTACCGAATCGAGACGCTGCCCGGCTGCGTGTCGCCCGAGGCGCCCGACCGCTACCCGGAGCCGATCACCGCGGACGACTACCTCCAGCAGCGCCTGCGCGAGATCAAGCTGATCTGACCGCGCGGGGGCGGCCCCGCACCCCGCAACGCCCCAGCCGTCATCCTGACGAACGTCAGGATGACGGGCTTGGCACCCGGGGGCTGCAGCTCGCTCGGCGTCGGCACGCGACGTCCGGCGCGGCCGTCGGTCAGTGGACGACGCGCTTGTCCTCGTGGTCGTGCTGGTCGCCGTGACCGGCCACGCCCACCATGTGGCGGTAGCTGAGCTCGGCGCCCGCCCAGCCGGTGACGCCGACGAGCGCCGCGGTCGCCGCGGTCAGCGCGATGTCGCCGGTCGAGGGCCGGCCTTCGTCGTTGCGGCGCCGCGCGAGGTTGGCCGCGGCGAGCCCGAGGGCGATCGGGTTGCCGTAAGCGTGGAGCTTGCCGACCGGCTTCTCGCGCGCGCGGCGGATCGTGAAATAGTCGATCGCCCCGACGAGTCCGGCGGCGAGCCCGCTGACGATGCCGGCGCCGAGCAGCCACGAGCTCGCGCGCGACCAGAAGGGGTCGCCGGTGCGGGCGGCTGCGATGTCGGTGACGACGGCGGTGGTGAGGAACGCCACCGGATAGGGGATCATCATCGGGTGGATCGGGTGACCCGCGATGGCTGCGGTGCTGGGCAGCCCGCGCAGCGGCTTTTCGTCCCAGGGATCGCTCGCCAGCTCCGATGCCTTGCGCTCCAACGCCGTTTCCATCGCGTGCCTCCTCGTCGTGAAGGCCGGACCAACGGACGCGAAGGGCGTAACGTTCCCCGCCCAAGCGGACAGGGATACTCCGGACCGCGCGTCCGGCGGCGCCGATCCCGACGCGCCGGCTTGCCTTCATCCGCCCCCTCCCTAACCTGCGCGCCACAAGCTACAGGGGAAGCGATGAAGCGGCTCGGGGCATGCATCACTTCGGCGGACGCCGCCGCGGCGCGATGAGCGACCCGCGGATCATCGACGTCAGGCTCGACGAGCGCACGATCATCTGGCGCAGCGCCGACGTCGAGCAGGAGCGCCGCGTCGCGATCTTCGACCTGCTGGAGGGCAACCGCTTCGCGCCGCTGGCGGCCTACCCGGACGGCTACGCCGGCCCCTACAAGCTCACGATGCGCGTCGAGGAGGGGCGGCTCGCGATGGACCTCGCCGCCGCCGACGACCGGCCGCTCGAGACGATCGTGCTGGCGCTGTCGCCGTTCCGCCGCGTGGTGCGCGACTATTTCGCGATCTGCGACAGCTACTACAAGGCGATCCGCAACGCCTCGCCCAGCCAGATCGAAACGATCGACATGGCCCGCCGCGGCATCCACAACGAGGCCGCCGAACTGCTGCAGGAGCGTCTGGCGGCCAAGGTCGAGGTCGACTTCGACACCGCGCGCCGGCTATTCACGCTCATCTGCGTCCTGCACATCCGTTAGGGGGAAACCGCCGTGGCCGTGATGTCCGACCGCTGGATCCGCGAGCGCGCGCTCCGGGACGGCATGATCGAACCGTTCGAGGACCGGCAGCGCCGCGAGGGCTGCATCTCCTACGGCCTGTCCTCCTACGGCTACGACGCGCGTGTCGCGCCGGAATGGAAGATCTTCACCAACGTCGACTCGGCGGTGGTCGACCCGAAGAACTTCTCGGCCTCTTCCTTCGTCGACCGCACGAGCGACGTCTGCGTCATCCCGCCCAACAGCTTCGCGCTCGCGCGCACCGTGGAATATTTCCGCATCCCGCGCGACGTGCTCGTCATCTGCCTCTGCAAGAGCACCTACGCCCGCTGCGGGATCATCGTGAACGTGACGCCGCTCGAACCGGGCTGGGAGGGCCACGTCACGCTCGAATTCTCGAACACAACGCCGTTGCCGGCCAAGATCTACGCCAACGAGGGCGCCTGCCAGTTCCTGTTCCTCCAGGGCAACGAGGCCTGCGAGGTGAGCTACGCCGACCGCCTCGGCAAGTACATGGGCCAGCGCGGCGTGACCCTGCCGCGGCTGTGACGCCGTGCCCCGCCGCGCCCTGATCCTCGGCGCCGGCCAGATCGGCCGCGCCGCCGCGGCGGCGCTGGTCGGCGCGGGCTGGGACGTGGCGGTCGCCAGCCGCGGCGGCGCGCCGGTCGACGGCGCCTGCGCCCTCCGGCTCGACCGCGGCGAACCCGGCGCGCTGGCGGCCGGGCTCGGCGACGGCGCCGACCTCCTCCTCGACACGGTCGCCTACGACGAAACGCACGCCGACCAGCTCCTCGCCTGCGAAGGGTCGATCGGGCACACGGTCGTCGTCTCGACCGTGAGCGTCTGCTGCGACGCGGCCGGCCGCACGCTCGACGAGGCGCTGACGAACGGCTTTCCCGACGTGCCCGAGCGCATGACCGAGACGCAGCCGACGGTGGCGCCCGGCCCCGCCACCTATTCGACACGCAAGGCGGCGCTCGAACGACGCCTGCTCGACGGCGCGGCCCACTTTCCATCCTCCGCCCGGCCGCGATCCACGGGCCCTGGTCGCGGGCACCGCGCGAATGGTTCTTCGTCAAGCGGCTGCTCGACGGCCGGCCGCGCATCCCGGTCGCCTACCGCGCCGAAAGCCGCTTCCACACCAGCGCGGCGGCGAACATCGCCGCGCTCGTCCGGACCGTCGCCGACCGGCCCGGCACGCGCGTCCTGAACGCGGTCGATCCCGAGCCGCTCGCCGTCGGCGAGATCGCCCGCGCGATCATGGCGGCGGTCGGCCGCGAGGCCGAGATCGTCGCGCTCGACGACGATCGCTACCCGCCGCGCGGGGGCATCACGCCCTGGTCGGTGCCGAAGCCGTTCACCTTCGCGGACGACGCCGCGCGCGAACTGGGCTACGCGCCCGTCGCGGGCTACGCGGCGGCCGTGCAGCCGGCCTGCGAATGGCTGGTCGAGGCGGCGGTCGGCCGCGGCGACTGGCGGGCGCTCTTCCCGGGTCTCGCCGCCTATCCGATCGACCTGTTCGACTACGCGGCCGAAGACGCGCTGCTGGCGGAGCGCGCGGCGCCGCGCTAAAGGCGGCCGATGGACAAGATCGTCATTCGGGGCGGGCGGCGGCTCTCCGGCAAGATCCAGATCTCGGGCGCCAAGAACGCGGTGCTGACGCTGCTGCCGTGCGCGCTGCTCACCGACGAGCCGCTGACGCTCAGGAACCTGCCGCGTCTGGCCGACGTCGACACCTTCGGCCACCTGCTCAACGGGCACGGCGTCTCGACCACCATCGAAGGGTCGCGACGCGGCGAGTTCGGGCGCGTGATGACGGCGCGCGCCGGCAACATCACCTCGACGGTCGCGCCCTACGACATCGTGCGCAAGATGCGCGCCTCGATCCTCGTGCTCGGCCCGCTTCTCGCGCGCGAGGGCGTCGCGACCGTCTCGCTGCCCGGCGGCTGCGCGATCGGCAACCGGCCGATCGACCTGCACCTGAAGGCGCTCGAGGCGCTGGGCGCCGAGATCGAGCTCGCGGCGGGCTACGTGAAGGCGACCGCGCCGAAGAGCGGGCTGCGCGGCGGGCGCATCCTGTTCCCGATGGTGTCGGTGGGCGCCAGCGAGAACGCGCTGATGGCCGCGGTGCTCGCCAAGGGCGAGACAATCATCGAGAACGCGGCGCGCGAGCCCGAGATCGTCGACCTCGCGCGCTGCTTGGTCGCGATGGGCGCCTCGATCGACGGCATCGGCACCGACCGGCTGGTGGTCCAGGGCCGCGAGCGGCTCCACGGCGCCACCTACGCCGTCATGCCCGACCGCATCGAAACCGGCTCCTACGCCTGCGCCGCCGCGATCACCGGCGGCGAGCTTGAGCTGGTCGGCGCGCGACTCGACGAGATGACCGCGGTCGTCGACGCGCTGAAGCGCGCGGGCGTCGAGGTGGAGACGACCGGCCAGGGCCTCAAGGTGCGCCGCGCCGAGGGGCTGCGCGGGATCGACGTCACCACCGAGCCCTACCCTGGCTTCCCGACCGACATGCAGGCGCAGTTCATGGCGATGCTGACGCTCGCCGACGGCGACTCGGAACTCACCGAGACCATCTTCGAGAACCGCTACATGCACGTGCCCGAGCTGTCGCGCATGGGGGCGAGCATCTCGGTGCGCGGCCGCACCGCGGTGGTGCACGGGGTGCGCAAGCTGATCGGCGCGCCGGTGATGGCGACCGACCTGCGCGCTTCGATGAGCCTCGTGCTCGCCGGGCTCGCGGCGGACGGCGAGACGGTGGTCAACCGCGTTTATCACCTCGATCGTGGATACGAACGGCTCGAAGAGAAGTTGTCGGCAGTCGGGGCCGACATCGAACGGGTATCCGACGGCTGATGAGCGAGCAATTGCGCCTGATCGGACACGAGGCCGACGACGTGCCGGTGATCTCGGCGTTGATGCAGGACGCGGTCGTCCGCGTCGACGACATCGCCTACGACGCCCGCACGCGCCGCTTCGCGCTCGTCGGCAACCGCTTCTGCTGGGAAAAGAAGGAAGCGCTCCGGGCGCGGACGGCGCTGCGCGCCGAATGCGTGACGCGGGCGCAGCGCAAGAACTGGCCGGCGCGGGGCGACGCGGTGCTGTCGCTGCTCGCGATCCGCGCCGACGAGCGCGGTCTCACCCTCGATTTCTCGGGCGGCGCCTGCGTACGGCTCGAGACCGAATGCGTCGACCTCCTGCTCGAGGACCTCGGCGGCCCGTGGGGCGCCAAGGCCGTGCCCCGCCACGAGGTCTGACAGGCCCTAGGCGCTCGACCGCCGGAACAGCACGCGGTCATCGGGGCGCAGGCCCCAGCGCCACATGATCGCGCCGAACACGAGGATGATCGCGGGGATCCCGACCGTGATCTGCCACACGTCAGGCAGGCGCCGGACGAGGAGACCGACGAGCGCGGCGCCCGCGGCGGCGGGGATCAGCGCGAGGCGCAGCCCCGCGACGGGCGCGCCGAGCTGCCGGCTCAGGAGCCGCGCCTTGAGGATCGAGCCGAGCGTCAGCGCCAGCGCGAGGCCGAGCGCGGCGCCCAAACCGCCGAGCTCCTGGACCAGCAGCAGCGTGAGCAGCGCCTGCGCAGCGATAGTGACGAGCGACAGCCCGAGGTTGCGGTGCGGGCAGGTGTAGACGAGCGCGGCTTCCGACACCGCGGCGGTCGCCGCGAGCACCTCGGCGAGCAGCAGCACCGCCAGGATCGTCTCGCCGCCGCCGAACTCGCGCCCGACGAGGTTCAGCACCGCCTCGCCCGGCAGGCCGAGCGCGAGCGCCACGCAGAGCTGCGCCGCGATGATCCAGAAGCCCACCTGACGGACGTGCCCGGCCATGCCGATCCGGTCGCCGACCACGAGGCTGTTCGACAGCGTCGGCCCGAGCACCGGATCGAAGCTCGTCTTGAGCTTCTGCGGCAGCGACGCGACCTGCTGCGCGACGTAGTAGACGCCCATGACGCTCGGGACCGCGAAGATGCCGAGGATGAAGAGGTCGAGCCGGCGGGTCGTCCATTCGATGGCGTCGGCGCCCGCGAGCGGCAGGTTGGCGCGCGCGAGGCGGAAAAGCCGCTCGGGGTGCGGCGACCAACCGCGCGGCAGGCCGAACTCGCGGACGCAGGGGACGATCGAGGCGACGAACGCCGCGAGCATCGACGCCGAGTAGGCGATGATGAGGCCGTCGCGTTTGAACTCGGTGAAGGCGAGCAGCGTCGCGACGATCGTGAGCACCCAGGGCTCGATGACCGAGCGCGCGCGCACCTGCGCGGCGATCTTGTGCCGGTACGCGAGCGCGGCGAGGCTGATGTCGGAGCCGACGATCGCCAGCGCGATCAGCGGGAAGGCCTGGTCGAACCCGGTGACGAAGCTGTTGGGGAAGACCAGCCGGGGGAAGATGGCGAGGAAGACCGCGCCGACGATCGCCAGCGCCCAGCCGAGCACGAGCGCGTCCCAGATCACGTGCGCGTGCGGCCGGTCCGTCTTGGCGAGCGCCATCGCCAGGCCGCGCTTCAGGCCGAGCGTGGCGAGCTGCCCGGTGAGCTCGACGACGAGGATGGCGTAGGCGAAGCGGCCCAAGGGCGCGGCGCCGTAGAGCTGGCCGGCGATGATCAGGAAGGGCAGGCGCGCCAGCAGCCGCAGCAGGAAGCCGAAGAAGTTGGTGCGCCCGCCCCGCGCGAGCGCGGCGATCTGGTCGTCGGGTTGTGGGGGAGCGGTGCCCATGGCGCGAGGCCAGGGGCTTACACCATCGGGCGGGGCAGCGTGAAGCTTATATGACCCACTCGAGCGCGTCCGACGCCACCGCGCCGCTGGCGCGCTTGCGCCGGCGGTTCGTCACCATCCTGCCGTGCAGCCGTTCGATCGTCTCGCTGCCCGTGCGCACGAACAGCCCCGGCACGAGCGCGTGGACGACGCAGGCGGCGCCCGCCGCGATCATCGTCGCCCCGAAGCTCAGCGCGACGAGGAAATGCTCGCCGTAGGTCTCGTCCACGCTCTCCGGATGATCGATGAACAGCCCGCGCAGCATGCGTATCTCCTCGTTGCGCGTTCATCATATGCTGCATGCGGGGAGAAATGTTGCTGAAATAAGCTGCGTCGTGCCGCATATATAGGATGATCATCCTATCTGGAGGCGGAAATGCCGGCGGATACCGTCAAGCTCGATGCGCTCGACCGGCGCATTCTCGCCGCGCTCCAGCGCGACGCCACGCTGTCGGTCAACGCGCTCGCCGATGCGGTCGGCCTGTCGCCGACCCCTTGCTGGAAGCGGGTGAAGCGGCTCGAGGAGGCGGGCGTCATCACGGCGCGCGTCGCGCTGGTCGACCGCGAGAAGCTCGGGCTCGGCGTCACCGTGTTCGTCGCGATCCGCACCGCCGCGCACGACGACCAGTGGCTCGAGGCGTTCGCGAGCGGCGTGCGCCGCATCCCGGAGGTGGTGGAGTTCTACCGCATGAGCGGCGACGTCGACTACCTGCTGAAGGTGGTCTGCGCCGACATCGCCGACTACGACCGCATCTACCGCCAGCTTATCCGCGTGGCGAAGCTGCACGACGTCAGCTCCTCCTTCGCGATGGAGCAGATCAAGTACACCACCGAGGTGCCGCTTTACACCTAGCCGCGCTTCGGTGAATGAGAGGGGCCTTCGCAACGGTGTCAGGGGGGCCATGCCGCACCAGTTTCGTTCATCACGGCGCGCGCTCCTCGGCGCGCTCGGCGTCGCCGCGGTGGGGTTCGCGTTCGGCGGCTGCTCGGAGCGTCGGTCCGGACCGCGCCTGAACTTCTACACCTGGGACACCTACATCGGCGAAACGACGCTCGCCGACTTCGAGGCGGCGACGGGCGCCTCGGTCGACGCGACCTACTACGCCAACAACGACGAGCTGTTCGCCAAGCTGCGCGCCGGCAACCCCGGCTACGACGTCATCGTGCCCTCGGACGAGACGGTCTCCCGCATGGTCGCGGCGGACCTGCTCGAGCCGCTCGACATGGCGGCGATCCCGAACGCGAAGAACGTCGACCCGCGCTTCCTCGACGGGGCCGGCGATCCGGGGCCGCGCCATTCGCTGCCCTACACCTGGCTCGTCCAGGGCATCGGCTACCGCAAGTCGAAGGTCGACGGCGTGCCCGACAGCTGGCGCTGGCTCTTCGACAGCGACCGCTACGCGGGCCGCATCGCGCTGCTGTCCGAGGCGCCCGACCTGATCCGCCTCGGCGCGAAGTATCTCGGCGGCTCGATCAACGAGGTCGACCAGCCGACGTGCGACCGCGTGCGCGACATGCTCATCCGCCAGAAGCCGCGCATCAAGGCGTTCCACGACGACAACGGGCAGGACCTGCTGCTCGCCGGCGACGTCGACCTCGTCCTCGAATACAACGGCGACATCGCGCAGGCGATGGCCGAAGACCCCGACATCGGCTTCGTCGTGCCGCGCGAGGGTTCGATGCTCAACGCCGACACGCTCGCCGTCCCGAAGGGCGCGCCCAACCGCGAGCTCGCCCACCGCTTCATCGACTTCCTGCTCGACGCCAAGGTCGGCAAGGGCATCGCCGAGACGATCCTCTACCCGACGCCGAACGCGGCGGCCAAGGCGCTGATGCCGCCGGCCTACCGCTCGAACCCGGTGATCTTCCCGCCCGAACGCGCGCTCGCGAACTGCGAATGGGGCCTCTACCGGGGACCCGAGCGCGCCCGCATGTACGAGGACGCGATCACGCGCGTCCGCGCGGCGTGACGGGAAACGCCGGCGCGCGCGGCCTGCTCGCGCTTAGCCTCGGCCTGCCGGCCGGGTGGCTGCTTCTGTTCTTCCTGCTGCCGATGGGGGCGGTCTGGCTCTACGGCTTCGGCTGGGGCGACGGCGGCTTCGATCTCGCCGCCTACGCCCGCGCGCTCGATCCGGTCTATCTCGGCATCCTCCTGAAGTCGCTCGCGACCGCCGCGGCGGTGACGCTGATCTGCCTCGCGGTCGGCCTGCCCGTCGCCGTGGCGATCGGCTTCGCGCCCGCTTCCTGGAAGCCGTGGCTGCTGCTGGCGCTGATGCTGCCTTTCTGGACCAACCTGCTCATCCGCACCTACGCGCTCATCGCGATCCTGCGCACCGAGGGGCTGGCGAACAAGGTGTTGGGGCTCGTGGGTTTCGGTCCGCTCGAGCTGATGAACAACGGCGCCGCCGTCGTGGTCGGGCTCGTCTACGTGCACCTGCCGTTCATGGTGCTGCCGATCTACGCGGCGCTCGACCGGCTCGACCGCAGCCTCGTCGAGGCGAGCCTCGACCTCGGCGCGTCCCACCTGCGGACGATGTTCGCGGTCGTGCTCCCGCTCGCGCTGCCCGGCATCGCGAGCGGCCTGCTCATCACCTTCGTGCCCGCGCTCGGCAGCTATCTCACCCCCGACCTCCTCGGCGGTCCCGACAGCCAGATGATCGCCAACGTCATCGAACGGCAGTTCAAGCGCGCCGACGACTGGGCGTTCGGCTCGGCGCTGTCCTTCCTGCTCGTCTACCTCACCTTCGCCGGCCTCGCGGTTCGCGCCGTCTGGTCCGCCCGACGGGAGGCGCGCGCGTGACCGGCGAAGCGTCCGCGCTCCTCGACTACGCCCGGCGCCGGCCGCTCAAGGCCTGGCTCGGGCTCGTCTTCCTGTTCCTCTACGCCCCGCTCGTGGTCCTCGTCGCCTTCGGGTTCAACGACAGCCGGCGCACGCTCGTCTGGCGGGGCTTCACGCTCGAATGGTACGAGCGCGCGCTGGCGAACGACCAGCTCGTGGCCGCGCTGGCGAACTCGCTCGTCATCGCCGCCGCCGCGGCCGCGATCAGCCTCGTGCTCGGCACGCTCGCCGCGATCGCGCTGTGGCGCTTCCGTTTCCCGGGGCGAGCCGCGTTCGACGGCGCGCTCGGCCTGCCCATCGTCGTGCCGGAGATCTGCCTCGGCGTCGCGATGCTGCTGTTCTTCGCGCGCGTCCTGCCGTGGCCCGCCGGCCTGCCCTGGCCGCTCGACCTCGGCCCGATCGTCGTCGCGCACACCGCCTTCTGCTTCCCCTTCGTCGCGATCGTCGTCCGCGCGCGGCTCGCCTCGTTCAACCGCGAGCTCGAGGACGCGGCGCTCGACCTCGGCGCCGGGCCGTGGCGGGCGCTCGCCGACGTGCTGCTGCCGCACCTGCGGCCGAGCCTCGTCGTCGGCGGGCTGCTCGCCTTCACGCTCAGCCTCGACGATTTCGTCGTGACCTTCTTCACCGCCGGACCCGACACCGTGACCTTCCCGGTCAAGGTCTATTCGATGGTGCGCTTCTCGGTGACGCCCGAGGTGAACGCGGTCTCGACGCTCCTCCTCCTCCTCACCGCCGCGCTCACCTTCGCCGCGCTCCGCGTCCAGGCCCGCCTCGCTCCCGAGACGCGGCGGTGAGCGCGCCGACCGCCCCCATCGTCGCCGTCGACCGCGTGTCGAAGCGGTTCGGCCCGACGCTCGCGGTCGACGACGTCTCGCTCGAGATCGCGGAGGGCGAGTTCCTCGCGCTCCTCGGCCCGTCGGGCTGCGGGAAGACCACGCTCCTGCGGACGATCGCCGGCTTCGAGGCGCCGTCGGCGGGTCGCGTGTTGATCGACGGGCTCGACACGGCCGGCGTCCCGCCCAACCGGCGGCCGGTCAACATGGTGTTCCAGAGCTACGCGCTCTTCCCGCACATGAGCGTCGCCGACAACGTCGCCTACGGCCTGCGGATGGAGGGCGTGCCGGCGGCCGAGCGGCGCGCGCGCGTCGCCGCCGCGCTCGACCTCGTGCGCCTGGCCGGCTTCGAGGCGCGGCGCCCCGACCGGCTGTCGGGCGGGCAGCGGCAGCGCGTCGCGCTCGCCCGCGCGCTGGTCAAGCGGCCGCGCGTGCTCCTCCTCGACGAGCCGCTGTCGGCGCTCGACGCGCGCCTGCGCGACGAGCTACGCGCCGAGCTCGCCCGGCTGCATGTCGAGCTCGGCCTCACCTTCGTGATGGTGACGCACGACCAGGCCGAGGCGCTCGCGCTCGCCACGCGCTGCGCCGTGATGGACCGCGGCCACGTCGTCCAGGCGGCGCCGCCCGCCGACCTCTACCGCCGTCCGACCAGCCGGTTCGTCGCCGATTTCGTCGGTTCGATGAACGTCTTCGAAGCGCGCGCGACCGGACCGTCGACGGCGGTGCTGCCCGCGCTCGGCCTCGAGATCGCGCGGCCCGAAGCGGCGCCGGCCGACGGCTTCTGGGTCGCCCTTCCGCCCGAAGCGATCGACATCCGGCCGCGCGGCGGCGGGCCCGCGCCGGCGGGCCTCGCGGTCGCCGGGACCGTGCGGGTCCGGTCCTTCCTCGGCGCGTCGTCGGTCTACGTCGCGACGGTCGGCGGCGCCGAGGTGCGGGTCCTGCGGCCGTCCGGGCGCGACGAGGCGCCGCCGGGGCAGCCCGTGTGGCTGACCTGGGCGCCCGAGGCGCTCGTGCCGCTCTACGCCTGACCGTCCGTTGCGCGCGCGTCGCGATTGCTGTTTCGTGCGCCCGGAGGAGGGCTGATCGCGTGCGACGGACGCCGATACCCTGGCTGCTGTTCGCGTTCGCCGCCGCGGCGTTCGCGGCGGCGCTGTGGCGCCCCGACGCCGTCGCCTGGCATCTCGGCCTCGGCGAGGTCGCGGGCGAGCGCCGCCAGCAGGTCTTCGCGCGGCAGACGCACCTGCACCTGCGGCGCCTCGACGCCAACACGCCGCGCGGTGCCGTGCTGTTCGTCGGCGCGAGCACGGTCCAGGGGCTGAACGCCTCGCGCGTCGCCGCCTGCCACGCCAACTTCGGCATCGGCGGCGAGACGACGGCGCAGGTCGCCCGGCGCCTGCCCGACTATCGGTCGCTCCGCACCGCGGGCGCGGTGGTGATGAGCGTCGGCCTCAACGATGCCCTGTCCGGCGACGTCGCGGACATCGACAGGAGCTACCGCCGCCTGCTCGACGCGGTGCCCGCCGGCATTCCCGTCGTGATGTCGTCGGTGCAGCCCCCGTCGCCGGACCATCCGCGGGCGGCGTCGCTCGGTCCGGCGGTGGATCGGACGAACCGCGCGGCTTCCGCGGCGTGCGCCGCGCGCGCCGGCTGCGTTTTCGTCGATTTTTACGGAGCCGTTCCGAGGGGTTCCGCGTTGTGGGAGCCGGACGGGATCCACCTCAGCCCCGCCGGCTACGCACTCTGGGCACGTCTGCTTCGCGACGGGCTGCGGCGGGCCGGCGTGGCGGGCGGGCCGTGCATGGGATAAGGGTGCTCCTGGGCAGGGAGGTTCGGCGTGGCGGAAACGAAGGTTCGGTATCACGACATCGACTCGGCGCGGTCGGTGCTGATGTTCGTGAGCGTCGCGCTCCACGCAGCCACCGTCTACGCGGTCACGCGCCCCTACATCACCTCGAACACGGACCGGATGCCGTTCTTCGACTGGGTGATGAACGCCTTCCACCTGTTCATCACGCCGACCTTCTTCTTCGTCGGCGGCTTCTTCACCGTGATCATGCTGCGGCGGAAATCGGTCGGCGGCTTCCTGCGCGAACGTTTCGTCCGCACCGGCATCCCGCTCGTGGCCACCGCGCTCACCCTGAACGTGGTCGAGAACTACCTGCGCTGGCGCGACGACGGCGGCACGCTCGGCTTCTTCGACTTCGTCGTCTCGCCCCACCACGCCCGGATCTGGGCGGAGGCGGACTGGCAGCTCCACCTGTGGTTCCTCGTCTGCCTCATCCCCTTCTTCATCCTGTCGGCGGCCGTCCACGGGGCGCTCCCCGAACGCTCGCGCCTGCGCTCGCTCGCGGTGGAGTGGTCGGAGGCGCTCGGCCGCTGGGCGCAGAAGGACTGGGCGGCGCCGCTGTTCCTGCTCGGGCTCGCGGGCGTCAACTTCGCGACCTTCGCGGTGCTGGCGCAGGTGCCGCGCACCTACGAGGTGGTCGTCCCCGGCATGATCCCGCTCTACCGGATGTTCAGCGAGTTCCCCTTCTTCGTCGTCGGCGTCATGGCGGCGCTCGCGCCGTCGCTGCTGCAGGCGATCTGGCGGTGGCGGCTGTGGATGCCCGTGCTCGCGCTCGTCATGCTGGTGTGGGAGCCGCACCCGCGCGACGGAACCGGCCAGCCCGAGGTCGTCCAGATGGCGGCGCTCTACGTGAACCAGCTCGCGATCTGGACGCTCGTGCTGTTCGTCCTGCAGTTCTTCCACCGCTTCTACGCGGAAAGCTCGCCGACGCGCGCGTGGCTCGCGGACGCCGCGCTGTCGATGTACCTCATCCACCACTGCCTGGTGTACGTCTACGGCTCGGTGATGACCGGGGTCGATTGGCACCCCGTGCCCGAGTTCCTGGTCGTGACCGCGCTGGCGGCGGGCACGGTGCTCGTCTTCCACGAGTTCTTCATCCGCCGGTTCCTCGTCTTCCGGCTGCTTTTCAACGGCAAGACCGACGTGGTCCGCCGCGCCGCGCCCGCGCTGCGGGCCGTCGCCGCCAAATAGCTATTCGGCGGGCCGGGCGGCGCGCTCGGCCAACGCCGCCTGCACCCGCGCGTGCGCCGTCTCGTCGTGCGGCCAGCGGCTGACGAGCCACGCGGCGACCGCCATCAGCGACACAGGCGCCAGCACGAACAGCAGCGTCATGTGCGCGATCGCCTCGGGTGTGTTGGCGGCGCTCGGCGCCGGATCGAAGCCGACGAGGTCGAGGAACGGATAGATCAGCGCCACCGGCAGCGCGTGCGCGATCTTCGAGGTGGTGGTGAGAACCGCCTGGAGGAGGCCGTTGCGGTCGAGCCCGGTTTCCAGCCGGTCGACGTCCGCGACGTCGGCGAGCATCGCGCGGAGGAGGAAGAGCTGCGCCGCGAAGGGCAGGCCGGCGAGCGCCATGCCGAAGACCGCCGAGGCGACGTCGCCGGTCGGCAGCAGCGGCAGCCCGCCGTGGGTCACGATGTAGACGAGCGCGGCGACGACGCCGGCGCGGTGCTTCCCGATGCGGATCGCGAGCTTCATCCACAGCGGCGCCGCCGCGAAGCCGGCGAGGAAGTAGACGAGCAGGAGCTGGCTCGCCTGCGCCGCCGAGAAGCCGAGCCGGTGCTCGAAGTAGAAGATGAACATCGCGCCGGTGATCCCGGGCGCGAGCCCGGTGAGCGCGTCGACGACGAGCAGCCGGCGGATGAGCGGGTTGCGCGCCAGCGCCTTGACGTCGGCCCAGCTCGGTTCGACCCGATCGGCGGCGACCGGACGTTCGGGCACGAACCGGGCCGCGACCAGCGCGGCGACGGGGGCCGCGACGATCACGAACCAGCCCATCGCGTGGATGCCGAGCGCTGCGTCGTCCTCGCCCGTGAGCGCGCCCGCGAGCGGCGGCAGCATCAGGACGAGGATCATGCCGAAGATGTTCGCCGCCTGCCACCAGCCGAAGACGCGCGACCGCTCGTGGTAGTCGGTCGACAGGCTCGCGCCCCAGCCGACCTGCGCCACCAGCATGAGCGACAGGCCGAGGTAGAGCAACAGGAGCTGCGCGAACGCTTGGCCCATGCCGATCCCCGGCTCCGCCATGTAGACGAGATAGGCGCCGCCCATCATCACGAGGCCGCCGGCGACAAGCCACGGGCGGTAGCGGCCCCACCGGCCGCGCGTCCCGTCCATCAGATGGCCGAGCAGCGGATCGAGCGGCATGTCGAGCACGCGCACCAGGAAGAAGATCAGCCCGACGGCGGCGAGGTCGAGCCCGAGCGTGCCCGCGTAGTAGGGCGGCAGGTAGACGATGAACGGCAGCGCGATCGCCGCCAGCGGCAGGCTCGGCCCCGCGAAGGCGGCGAGCGTCGAACGCTTGAGCTGCATCACCCGTGCTTCTCCGAAAACGAGCCGGGATCATGCCCGAGCCGCGCCCCCGCGCAAGCGACCCGCGCGGAACCTATCGCTTGCGAGGGGCCGTTCGACCGACGCCACGGACCCGTCGACGGGCGCGCCGCCGCCGCCCTTGCCGCCGTCCGGCGGCCGTCCTATCCCGGCGTCATGCCTCCCGGATGGAGTTCACCCGACACCATGACGTCACGCCCGCTTGCCGCCACCGCATCTGCCGCCACCGCGCTCGCTGCGTCGCTGCTCCTCGCCGGCTGCGCCGCCACGGCGCCGGCCGCCGAGACCGCACAGGCGCCCGCCGCCGCGGCCGCGGCCCCGAGACCCGACCCCGCCGCCGCCGCCGAGCTCAAGGCGCTGTTCGCGCAGAGCGACGAAGCCAACCTCCAGCGCAACCCGCTGTCGGCGCTGTTCCGCGGCGACCTGCGCTACGCCGACCGCTTCGGCGAGTTCGGCACCGACGAGTATTACGCCGCCGAGCGCGCGGCGGCCGAGTCCGACCTCGAGCGGCTCGCGCGCATCGACCGCGCCGCGCTGTCGCCCCAGGACCAGGTCGCCTACGACGTGTTCAGGTGGCAGCGCACGATCGACCTGCGCGCGCTGCAGCCCGAGCTGCTGGCGCTCACGGCCGTGCGGCCGATCGACCACTTCTTCGGCATCCACACCTTCTTCCCGGACATCAGCTCGGGGCAGGGCGCCGCCCCGTTCAAGACGCTCGCCGACTACGAGAACAACCTGAAGCGCATCGACGGCTACGTCGCGACGCTCGACCGCTCGATCGAGCGCTTCCGCCAGGGCATGCGCACCGGCGTCACCCAGCCCCGGCTGGTGGTCGACAACATCGTCGGCCAGCTCGACACGCAGATCGCGCTCGGCGTCGAGAACAGCGTGTTCTACGGGCCGGTGAAGACGTTCCCCGAAGGCATCCCGGCCGTCGACCAGGCGCGGCTGCGGGCCGCCTACGCCGCCTCGATCCGCGAGGAGATCCTCCCCGCCTACCGCCGGCTGCGCGACTTCCTCCGGACCGAGTACCGTCCGGCCGCGCGCGAGGGCGTCGGCCTCGTCCACATGAAGGGCGGACCGCAGCTCTACGGCTACCTCATCGAGAGCAACACCACGCTCCCGATGAGCGCGGACGAGGTCCACCGGATCGGGCTGCGCGAGGTGACGAGCACGCTCGCCGAGATGGAGAAGGTGAAGGCCCGCGTCGGCTTCAAGGGCACGCTCCGGCAGTTCTTCGAGCACATCCGCACCGACCCGAAGTTCAAGCCCAGGTCGAAGCAGGCGCTCACCGAGGGCTATTACGCGATCGGCAAGCAGGTCGACGCCAGCATCGGCAAGCTGTTCTCGACGTTGCCCAAGTCGCCGCTCGAGATCCGCCCGGTGCCCGAATACCGCGAGAAGGGCGAGGCCGGCGGCTCCTACCAGCAGGGCACGCCCGACGGATCGCGCCCCGGCATCTTCTACTTCAACACCTACGATCTGCCGTCGCGCACCACGCCGGGCATGGAGACACTCTACCTCCACGAGGGCGCGCCGGGGCACCACTTCCAGATCAGCCTCGCGCAGGAGAACACGGAGCTGCCGAACTTCATGCGCTTCGGCGGCAACACCGCCTTCGTCGAGGGTTGGGCGCTCTACGCCGAATCGCTCGGGCCCGAGCTCGGCATGTTCGAAGATCCCTACCAGTATTTCGGTCACCTCGACGACCGGATGCTGCGCGCGATGCGGCTGGTGGTCGACACCGGTCTCCACTCCAAGGGTTGGACCCGCGACCAGGCGATCAAGTACATGCTCGACAACTCGAGCATGGGAAAGACCGACGCCACCGCGGAGGTCGAACGCTACATCGCCATCCCGGGCCAGGCGCTCGCCTACATGATCGGCAACCTCAAGCTCCAGGATCTGCGCCGCCGCGCGCAGGCCGAGCTCGGCGACCGGTTCGACATCCGCGACTTCCACGCGCAGGTGCTGATGACCGGCGCGCTGCCGCTCGGGGTGCTCGAGGCGAAGATCGACCGCTGGATCGCGGCGAGGAAGGGCGCCTAGGCGATCGTCCCGAACGGCTGCAGGCGCTTCGCCAGCGCGCGGGCGCCCGCGGCATCGTCGCGCTCGAGGAGCGGCAGCACCTGCTCGGCCTGCCGCTTCAGCAGCGCCTCGAAGCCGTCGCGGGGCGCCGCCCGCACCGCCTCGCGCAGCAGCTCGCGCACCCGCGGCGCGTTGCCGGCGTCCATCGACAGCAGCGTGAAGGCGTAGAAGGTCGGTACGACCGAACCGCGCGGGTCCTTCGCCAGCGCCGTGTCGAACGCGCGGAGCGCGTCGGCCCGCTTCGCGCCGAGCACGGTGCCGGCGAGGAAGCTCCCCAGCGTGGCGACCGACTCGCCGTGCCAGCCGCCGAGCGCCGCCCAGGCCAGCGCGTCGTCGGGGGCCGCGGCGCGCGCCCGATCCATCAGCTTGCGCGCTTCCTTGGCCAAGCCGGGCGACCGCTGCAGCTTCGCGATGTAGCCGATCGCGATGCCCTTCTGGAGGAGCGCGGGCGGGTAGCCCGGCCGCTTGGCGAGCGCCGCGTCGGCAAGCTGCGCGGCGGCGTCGGACAGCTGGATCGCGCGCGCCTTGTCGGGGATCCGGTAGGCGGCCACCGCGAGCACCGAGCGCGCCGCCAGCACGAGCGCCTCGGGCGTCCCCTCCTTCGCGCCGGCCTGGCCGGCTTCCACGAAGCGGCCGTCGCGGAACAGCGCCGCAGTGTCGGCCGCGGCGGGCGCGGAAACGGCCAGGAGCACGGCGGCGAGCGCGGAAGCCTTCATCCGCGCAGCATAGCAGCGCGCCGACCGCGCGGAAGCGCGATCAGTGCGGGGCGACGGCGCCCAGGGCCTCGGCGATGAGCTTCCGGGTGTTCGCGACGCCGTAGAGCGCGATGAACGATCCCATGCGCGGCCCCTGCGCCGAGCCGAGCAGCGTCTCGTAGATGCCCTTGAACCAGTCGCGCAGATTCTCGAACCCGGCGGCCTTGCCGGCCTCGTACACCTCGAACTGGATCGCTTCCGCGTCGGCGTCGCCGGGGAGCGCGGCGAGGCGCTTGTCGAGGTCGAGCAACGCCCCCGCCTCCTTGTCGAACGGGGCGCGCCGCGCGAGCGTCGGCGCGATGAAGTCGCGCTGGTAGGCGATCGCGTAGCCGACGAGCCGGTCGAGCTCGGGGTGCGTCGCCGGGCTCGCGCCCGGCACGTAGCGGCTGATGAAGCCCCAGATGACGTCGCGGTCGTCGCTCGACGCGACGCCGACGAGGTTGAGGAGCAGCGCGAAGGAGATCGGCAGGTCCGCTTCCGGCGGGTGGCCGCCGTGGATGTGGAACACCGGGTTGCCGAGCTTCTGCTCGGCGGGTTGGCCCGGGTAGTTGGCGAGGAACTGGTAATATTCGTCGACCGACTTGGGGATGACGTCGAACGACAGCCTCTTCGCCTTGCGCGGCTCGCGGTAGATGTAGAAGGACAGGCTCTCGGGGCTGGCGTAGGTCAGCCACTCCTCGATCGACAGGCCGTTGCCCTTCGACTTGGAGATCTTCTCGCCGTTGGCGTCGAGGAACAGCTCGTAGTTGAAGCCGTCGGGCGGCCTGTGGCCGAGGATGCGGACGATCTTCGACGACAGCGTCACCGAGTCGATGAGGTCCTTGCCCGCCATCTCGTAGTCGACGCCGAGCGCCACCCAGCGCATCGCCCAATCGACCTTCCACTGGCACTTCACCGCGCCGCCGGTCACCGGCACCGTCATGCGTTCGCCGTCGTTCGGGTCGAGGTAGGTGATGGTGCCGGCGTCCGCGTCGCGGTCGACCATCGGCACCTGGAGCACGACGCCGGTCTTGGGGCAGATCGGCAGGAAGGGCGAGTAGGTCGCGCGGCGCTCCGGCCCGAGCGTCGGCAGGATCACGTCGATGACGGCGTCGTAGTTGCGCAGGATGGCGCGCAGCGTGTCGTCGAAGCGGCCGGCCGCGTAGCATTCGGTCGCCGACAGGAACTCGTACTCGAAGCCGAAGCCGTCGAGGAAGCTGCGCAGGCGCGCGTTGTTGTGGTGCGCGAAGCTCTCGTGCGTGCCGAAGGGGTCCGGGATGCGCGTCAGCGGCTTGCCCAGGTGGCCCCGCATCATCTCCTGCTGCGGCACGTTGTCGGGCACCTTGCGCAGCCCGTCCATGTCGTCGGAGAAGGCGACGAGACGGGTCGGAGCGCCGCCGGTCAGCAGCTCGTAGGCGCGGCGCACGAAGGTCGTGCGGGCGACTTCCTGAAAGGTCCCGATGTGCGGCAGGCCCGACGGCCCGTAACCGGTTTCGAACAGCGCCGGCCGGCCCGCGGCGGCGGGCGACGCGCCGCCGTCCGACATCCGGGCGACGACCTTGCGCGCCTCCTCGAACGGCCACGCCTTGCTGACCTGCGCCGCGGCGCGCATATCGTCGGTGTTGCTCATTCGTTCTTTCCGGCTGCTTTCGCCGGGTTATAGTCGCTCGAGATGCCCGTTCAACCGCCCTATCCCGCGCTGGTCGCCAGCCACGCCGGCGTCTGGATCGCCGAGGCGGGCGGCGAGGCGCGCGAGGTGCGGCGCGGCGAGGCGATCCGCCGCGCCGCCGACACGCCGATGCTGCTGCTGAACGCGCCGCTCACCGCGACGCGGCTCGGCTATCCCGAGCTCTCGGGGCTCGACCTCCTCGAGCTGTTCGCCTTCGTCCATCCCGCGCGCTTCGCGGTGCCGACGCCGCAGGGGCTCGCCAAGGCGCTCGGGCTCGACGCGCCGCACGGCGAGGCCGCCCAGGCCGCGTTCCTGCAGGCCGCGGCCGCCAAGCTGCTCGCCACGCTCGAAAGCCCGATCTGGCCCGAGCGGCGCGGCGCCCACGCGACGGCGCAGGCGCTGCACCGGCTGCGCTGGTCGTGGGGAGGCGAGGTCGCCGCGCGCCTCGCGCGGCCGGAGCGGAGCGAGCGGCTCCTGTTCCAGGCGCTTCCCAAGTGGGAGGACGCACCCCCCCGCCCCAAGCCGCGCGACGTCGCGCTGCCCGAACGCGCGGTCGACGACCGGCTCGGGACGCTGCTCGGGGCGAACGCGGAGGCGCGCCCCGGCCAGCGCAGCTACGCCAAGGCGGTGGCGGGCGCGTTCCAGCCGCGCAAGGTGCAGGGCGCCCCGAACGTCGTGCTCGCCGAGGCCGGCACCGGCATCGGCAAGACGCTGGGCTACCTCGCGCCCGCCTCGCTATGGGCGGAGGCGGCGGAGGCGCCGGTGTGGCTGTCCACCTACACCAAGGCGCTCCAGCGGCAGCTCGACGGCGAGACGACGCGCCTCTACCCCGACCCGGACGTGAAACGCCGCCGCGCCGTCGTGCGCAAGGGACGCGAGAACTATCTGTGCCTCCTCAACCTCGAGGACGCGCTCCAGGGCGGCTTCGCCGGCCGCGCCGCGATCTTCGCGCAGCTCGCCGCGCGCTGGGCGGCGTTCACCCGCGACGGCGACATGATCGGCGGCGATTTCCCCGGCTGGCTGCCGACGCTGTTCCAGCGTTCGGCGCTCACCTCGCTCACCGACCGACGCGGCGAATGCGTCTACGCCGGCTGCCCGCACTATCGCCGCTGCTTCATCGAGCGCGCGGCGCGCGCCTCGGCGCAGGCCGACCTCGTCATCGCCAACCACGCGCTGGTGATGGTGAACGCGGTGCGCGGGCGCGCCGAGGGCTCGGCGGCGACGCGGCTGGTGTTCGACGAGGGGCATCACCTGTTCGACGCCGCCGATTCGACCTTCGCGGTGGCGCTGACCGGTTCCGAGGCGATCGAGCTCCGCCGCTGGATCGTCGGCCCGGAGGGGCGCTCGCGCGGCCGGCGCCGCGGCCTGTCGGCGCGGCTCGGGGACCTCATGACGTTCGACGACGAAGGCGCGGCGGCGCTCGAGGCGGCGCTGGACGCCGCGCGCGATCTCCCGGCCGACGGCTGGCTCCAGCGCATCGCCGACGGCCTGCCCGAGGGGCCGATCGAGGAGCTGCTGTTCGCGGTGCGCGCGCACGTCTACGCGCGCGCCGAGCAGGCCGACGCCGGCTACGGGCTCGAGACCGAGGTCGCCAACGTGCTGCCGCAGGTGGTCGACGCCGCCGAGGAAGCCTCCGAATCGATCGACCGGCTGCTCAAGCCCTTCGCGAAGCTCGAGGCGCGGCTGGCGGCGCTGATGGAGGAAGCGCCCGACTGGCTCGACGTCGCGGCGCGGGCGCGGGTCGACGGCGCCGCGTCCGGGCTGCGGCTGCGCCGGGCGATGCTGTCGGCGTGGCTCGGCCTGCTCGCGAGGCTCGGCGGCCCGGCCGACCCCGATTTCGTGGACTGGTTCGCGCTCGACCGGGTCGACGGCGTCGAGCGCGGCATCGGCATCCACCGCCATTGGCTCGACCCCACGCGGCCGTTCGCCAAGGCGGTGCTCGAGTCCGCGCACGGCGTGCTCGTGACCTCGGCGACGCTGCGCTCGCGCGGGGAGGATGTCGCCGACGACTGGCGCGACACCGAGCTGCGCACCGGCGCGACGCACCTCGCGCTGCCGCCCGCGCGGTTCGTCGCCGAAAGCCCCTTCGACTACGCGCGCCAGTCGCGCGTCCTCGTGGTCACCGACGTGCGGCGCGGCGACGTCGCGAGCCTCGCGGGCGCCTACCGCGCGCTCATCGAGGCGTCGGGCGGCGGCACGCTCGGGCTGTTCACCGCCATCGCCCGGTTGCGCGCCGTCCACGCGCGCATCGCGGACCCGCTCGCGCAGGCCGGCCTGCCGCTATTCGCGCAGCACGTCGACCCGATCGACACCGGCACGCTCGTCGACATCTTCCGCGCCGACGCGCACGCCTCGCTGCTCGGCACCGACGCGCTGCGCGACGGCGTCGACGTGCCGGGCCAGAGCCTGCGCCTCGTCGTCATGGAGGGCGTGCCCTGGCCGCGGCCGACGGTGCTCCACGCGGCGCGGCGCGCGGCGTTCGGCGGCACCGCCTACGACGACCTCGTGACGATGGGGCGGCTCGCGCAGGCGTTCGGCCGCCTGATCCGGCGCGCGACCGACCGCGGCGTGTTCGTGCTGCTGGGCTCGGCCGTCCCGTCGCGCCTGCTCGCCGCCTTCCCGCCCGGCGTGGCGGTCGAACGCGTCGGCCTGTCCGACGCGGTGCGCACGGTCCGGCGCATGCTGCGCGACGAGCGCGTCGATGCCTGACGGGCCGGCGCGGCTCGCCGCGCTCGCCGCGGTGGCGGCCGCGCTGCTGCTCGCGGAATGGGCTGTCGCGGCGCGCCCGCACCGGCGCGACCGTTGGCCGGCCAACCTCGGCCTCGCCGCGCTGAACGGCGCGCTCGGCTTCGCGCTCGCCGCGGTGTTCCCGGTCGGCGCGGCGCTCTGGGCGGAAGGCGAAGACGTCGGCCTGTTCCGCTGGCTGGACGTGCCGGAGGGACCGGCGCTCGCGCTGGCGATCCTGCTGCTCGACCTCGGCGTCTATTGGCAGCACCGCTGGATGCACGCGCTGCCCTGGCTGTGGCGGCTGCACCGGCTGCACCACCGCGACGAGGCGATGGACCTCACGACCGGCGTCCGCTTTCACCCCGGCGAGATCATGGTCTCGGGCCTCTACAAGGCGGCGTTTGTGGTCGCGCTCGGCGCGAGCCCGCTCGCCGCCTTCGCGTTCGAGATCTGGCTCGCCGCCGCCTCGCTGTGGGAGCACGCCAACCTGCGCCTCCCCGCGAACGTCGACCGCCGGCTCCGTTACCTGATCGTCACGCCCGCGATGCACCTGGTGCACCACGGCTGCCGCCGGACGGACACCGACAGCAACTTCGGCTTCTCGACGAGCTTGTGGGACCGGCTGTTCGGCAGCTATCGGGAGACCTCAACCTCGGAGCGCCTGGGCTGCGAATGAAGACGCTGACGCTGCTGCGCCACGCCAAGTCGTCCTGGGACGATCCGGTCGAGCGCGACTTCGACCGGCCGCTGAACGGCCGCGGCCGGCGCGCGGCCAACCGCATGGGCCGCTACATGCGCGATGCCGGCCTCGCGTTCGACCACGTCCTCGCCTCGCCGGCGCTCCGGGTCCAGCAGACGATCGCGGGCGTCGAGGACGGTTACGGCCGGCCGCTGTCGCCCGCCTACGACCGCCGGATCTACATGGCCTCGGCGGCGACGCTGCTCGATCTCGTCCAGGCGTTCGACGACGCCCACGGGCGCGTCCTGATGGTCGGCCACAACCCCGGCCTCGAGGACCTCGTGCTGGCGCTCGTGCCGCCGTCGCCCGACGGCCTGCGTGCCGAGGTGGAGATCAAGTACCCGACCGCGACGCTCGCCGAGATGCGCTTCGAGGTCGATCGGTGGAAGGACGTCGAGGAGGGCGGCGGCACGCTCGACCGGTTCATGCGCCCGCGCGAGCTCGACCCGAGCCTCGGGCCTGAAGAGACCTGACTTGCCGCGACCGTAACGGCGTGCGAGATTTGTCCGGACAAATCTCGTGAGGGAGGCCCTGGCCGTGCGCCGATTGCTGCCGCTTCTTCTGCTCGCCGCCTGCGCGCCTGCGACGGCGCAGTCCGCCGCGCCGGCCAACCGCGCGGCGGCCGGGGTGACCGTGCCGGCCGAGCGGGTGCCGACCGACATCCGCCGCCTCACCATCCTCGTGCGGGACATGGAGAACTCGCTCAAGCTCTACCGCGACGTGCTGGGGCTCAAGGTCAACTACGACGCGCCGATCACCGTCTCGGGCGTGGCGCTGCCGGCGGGCGTCCCGGGCAACAAGACGCGGCTCGTGCTCCTGAACGGCAACGATCCGTGGCTCGGCTGGATCGGGCTGATGCAGTACACCGATCCGCCGCTCCCCGACGCCGGCCCCTATCCGAAGCGCCTGGGCGCGGGCGGCCACGTGCTCGTCACCAACACCGACGACGC
>Ga0164290_1001266_pt1 | contig 42345 bp, 41 predicted proteins | sample Micstemetagenome_FD_108782 | JGI IMG/M metagenome (GOLD analysis project Ga0164290, IMG submission 108782) | Contaminated culture microbial community from soil near Moab, Utah, USA - Microcoleus steenstrupii SON62 (Illumina Assembly) | ecosystem: Environmental > Terrestrial > Soil > Soil crust...
ACTCCTTCAAAATGCCTGCAATCTGCGCAGGTGAAAAATTGCTCTTTTTCATAATTGACGTTTTAAAATTAGAAAGCAAATCGTCTACTTTCAAAACGTACTATTTTAGGGGGAGCTTACAACTCTAAAAATGGTACGGAGCAAATAACTATGTTGCCCAAGTCTGTAAAGGCACTTTCCTTTAGAGAAGGCACGAGAGTTTATTTGGCAAGTTCAAAACAAGTTGGTGTTGTAATGAGTGGAAAAAGAATTGATCAGGATAAACCCTTTTTGATAGTTTCAAAAGAAAACGAGGGCAAGACATTGTCTATTAAGGGGTATTAGATCTACAAGATTAACCTGCCGATAAGATGAGCTGTTGCGCTATGGCCGGTCGTTTAAGTTGATGTCTTATCTTTATTTCAGGCCACAGCGAAAACCCTTGGTCGTTGTGCGCTATTCCTCGACGCGATAACATTCCAAAACGCTAATGGACCAATCCAACTTTCATGTAAGCCTTATCCTGAGTGCTAATCGTGCCCTTCAAGGCGCGGTTACCCGTAATCTGCGCTCGGTCACAATTGGATTTGGCGAGAACATTTGCACTATGCGCTGTTATTTCGATAGCGGCGTGACTGAGGACGAAAAGGAAATCCTTGACTCCGCTTTTGCTGAAATTATTGCGGACTTTCCCCAGATTGATAATTGGAAGTTTGAGGCCTTGGAAAAGCCATTTCCAGAAAAGGTGGACGTGCTCGACATTTTGGTGTTTTCGAGGCATGAGCCTGGGGACAACAGCGCATAACATTGGCTGTTGCGCTAGCCTGCTGATCCTTCATTTAAATCGTTATCTTTGGTCACCGGCCAGCGCCGAGCCCTTGTCGCTGGCTGTATTAATTTTTCATACCCTCTACTATGGAAAAAGTAAAACGAAAAAGAGTACTTAATCAACTTGCTAAAAAAGATTTAGCCGAGTTTAGAAAAGTCTTACCCATTAGCGAGAGTGTATTCCCGAAACTGTTTGATTTTCTTGACAATCAATTATCAGAGCAGGACTGTCAAGATAACTTTGCAATTGCAGGTAAGTTTTGCGAAAAGCATAATATTGACAAGCAACTTTTATTTGATTGGCTGCATGAGCAAGGTCAGGCTTGTGATTGTGAAATTCTGAATTTACAAGACGCCTTTGAATATCTAAAGCCGCCAGTTACTAAAACTCCAGTTAAAGCAGCAATTAAAAAGCAAAAACTAAATAGTCTAACAACAGACTTTGGTTTTCGCATAGATAGGGTTACTTCACCTTGGATTTTGACAGAAACACTTTTAGAGGAAAAATCAATTTACACTTTTCAATTTGGGAAAGGAACTGACTGCATTGTAAGTTTAGAAGCTTCATTCCCCGCCGAACAAATTTTCAATGACAGATATTGGTTAGACTTGTGGATTGAGGAAACGAACTTAGATCACAACATTGAAGATTTAGTAGTTGAGCGTCCAGAGATTGATAACTATACATGCATACTTGTAAAATCGAAAAATTGGATACCCGTTTTCTATTTTTTCAGGAACAACTTGACAGACAAGTGGTTTTTAAAGATGAGAACAGTTTTAAGTAGACACAAGGGTGACTTCAAAGAATTTTCTAAACTCCTAAGTAACATTCACGTGTAAGTATTCCTTATTCCGGACAGTTTAAGGTAGACTCTTTTGCTTGTTTAAGGTAAGTTGTTTACACTCATTCGGAGTAAGGTTGTTCAGTGCTTTATTTGGTCGTCTTTGGTTTCTTCAATCCATTCCTTGGTTAAGGTTCTCACTTCATCCAGGTCAGAGAACATGTAGGCATCCAACATTTTTTTCTGTACGAGCCATTAAAGCGTTCGATATATTCATTTTGCATGGGTCATCAGGGCTGAATGTATTGAAAGTGGATATCCCTGTTCCCTTGCCCACAGATCCAGATCCTTGTAAGTAAACTCCGCAGCCGGCAGGCCCTGCGCACCTTCACCTTGCCCTCTTTCAACCAGATCCTCCACTAACTGCCTTTTTGTGGTAGGGCTTGTGCCGCAGATGCGGGAGCCCAGCCTTTTTTGCAAAGATCTCCAGCCACACCGGGTTGTCCATTGCTGCTTCCGCGTACATGCGCTTCAGCCGCCGGTTCTCTTCTTCTTGCTCTTTGGGTCGTTTGCCGTCCGAAGCCTCCATGCCGCCGTATTTGCTCTTCCACCTGAAAAATATCCCGGGCGATACACCCATCTCCCGACAGATGTCTTCGACTCTGCGGCCACCTCCGTGCGCCTTAATGGCACGAATAATCTGCGTGTCGGTGCATTTTGATTTTCGAATGATGAACCATTTAAGTTCAAACCTGAACGTCTAACTTTAAATAGTCCGAATTTTAGGGATACTTACAGATTCCCGTTTCAAAGCAAGAGATGCCTTATCTTGCCTTCCAATTACACCGCTGTGTCTCCCAAATTCAAACTGTGGCTGAAGCGGGTCGGCTGGGCCGGCTTCCTGTTCTTCCTGATCAAAGGCCTGATCTGGCTCGCGATCTTCTTTTTCCTCAAAAGCAAGCTCTAGCGAAAACCCCGCATCGAAGTCATTGCAGCGGCCCGGAAGAATCCTGTTGTAGCAGCTAATGACTGCCGCTTTGCGTCAGCTTTGCTGGATAATGAGGAAGTACAAAGGCATTCCCACCGTAATGTTGAAGGGAAAAGTAATGCCAAGCGCCATCGGTATATACAGGCCAGGGTCGGCCTTCGGGGCAGCAAGCCGCATGGCAGCAGGAACCGCAATGTAGGAGGCGCTGGCCGCCAGAATGGCAAAGATGAAGCGGTTGCCCGGATCGTCGGTCACCAGCTGGCTGGCCCAGGCCACGGCACAGCCATTGAAGGCTGGCACCACCAGGGCAAAGAGCAACGCAAACCAGCCATAGCGCCGAAATGCGGCAAAGCGACGTGCCGTAACCATGCCCATTTCGAGCAGGAAGATGGCCAGAAAGCCCTTGAAGATATCGGTGGTGAAGGGCTTGATGCCCTCGGCCTGCTTCGAATCGGCGATATAACCGATGACCAGGCTGCCTAAAATCAAAAGAACACTGCCGTTGGTAAAGGAATGATGCAGCACTTTGCCCATCGTCGTTCCTTCTTCACGCTCTTTATCGTAGCGCATCAGCAGCATCATCCCCATAATGATTGCTGGCGACTCCATCAGCGCCATCACCGCCACCATGTGTCCGCCAAAATCCACCTGCTGCACTTCCAGGAAGCTTCCCGCCGCCACAAAGGTCACCGCACTCACCGAGCCGTACGCAGCCGATACGGCAGCCGCATCACTAACGGGTAGCCGCGTTCGCAGCAGGTAAAAGGTGTACACCGGGATGGCTGCCGACAGCAGGATGCCAAACAGCAATGAATAACCGATCTCGGGCGTGATCGTGCTGTGCGCCAGCTCCTGGCCGCCCTTGAAGCCGATGGAGAAAAGCAGGTAAAGCGAAATGAACTTCACCGAGGGCGCGGGGATCTCCAGGTCGCTCCGTACCACACTGGCTAAAATGCCCAGCAAAAAGAAAAGCAGCGTCGGATTGGTGAGGTCGGAGATAAGCACCTGAAAATTCATCGCGCGAAGGTATCCGGTACGGCAATAGCACCGCTTTATAACAACCTAAGGTTGTAAAACAGCGCTCCAGGTTGTCTGAAACGTTTTTTCGGCATTTAACAGGCCCATGGCCATATCGTTCTTTTGATGCAAAACCGCGCGGCCCGACGCACTGCCTGTTGCCCTAAGATAAAGTCCCACCTTTGCTGTGCCCCAAAAAAGAAAGACACCGGCACCGCAGCCACACCCATGCAAAAGAGCCGCCCCACCTGGAGACGACCCTTTCAAAAATTGGCTAAAACCGCCCTCAAAGGTCAAACTTGATGCCCTGCGCCAGCGGCAACTGCGTGCTATAGTTGATCGTATTCGTTTGCCTGCGCATGTAGATCCGCCAGGCATCGGAACCGCTTTCACGGCCACCGCCGGTCTCCTTTTCACCGCCGAAGGCGCCGCCGATCTCTGCACCCGAAGTGCCGATGTTGACGTTGGCGATGCCACAATCAGAGCCACCATGCGACAGAAAGGCTTCGGCCTCGCGCAGGTTGAGCGTCATGATGGACGAGGAAAGACCCTGCGGCACGCCATTCTGGATAGCGATGGCTTCCTCGAGCGTACGGTATTTCATGAGGTAAAGAATGGGCGCGAACGTTTCGTGCTGCACCACCTCAAAGCCGGGTTCCACCTCGGCCACGCAGGGCTGCACGTAGCAGCCGCTTTCATAGCCACCGCCTTCGAGCACGCCGCCTTCCACCACGAAGCAACCGCCTTCAGCCCGGCACTTCTCGATGGCCGCCTGGTACTGCGCCACGGCTCCCTTGTCAATCAGAGGCCCCACATGATTGTTCTGATCGAGCGGGTTCCCGATACGAAGCTGCTTATAGGCAGCCACAAGCTTGTCACGGAAACTATCGTACACCGATTCGTGAATGATCAGACGGCGCGTGGTGGTGCACCGCTGTCCGGCTGTTCCTACGGCACCAAACACACAACCCACGATGGCAATATCCAGATCGGCATGCTGGGAGATGATAATCGCATTGTTGCCACCCAATTCGAGCAGCGAACGGCCCAGACGCGCACCTACCGCAGCACCTACCGCCTTACCCATGCGCGTTGAGCCGGTGGCCGAAACCAGGGGCACCCGGCCGTCATGCGCCATCTTTTCGCCAATGTTGGCTTCGCCGATCACCAGACCGCAAACGCCTTCAGGAACGTTATTGGCCCTGAACACTTCGGCAATGATGTTCTGGCAGGCAACGGCACAAAGGGGTGTTTTCTCCGATGGTTTCCACACACACACGTCGCCGCAAACCCAGGCCAGCATCGTATTCCAACTCCAGACCGCCACGGGGAAGTTAAATGCGGAAATAATGCCGACAATGCCCAGCGGGTGCCATTGCTCGTACATGCGATGCCCCGGTCGTTCGCTATGCATGGTGAGTCCATGCAACTGACGCGAAAGCCCTACGGCAAAATCACAGATGTCAATCATTTCCTGTACCTCGCCATATCCTTCCTGGAGGCTCTTGCCCATCTCATACGATACCAGTTTGCCCAGCGGCTCCTTGTATTTGCGGAGGGCTTCCCCAACCTGGCGCACAATCTCGCCCCGTTTCGGTGAAGGATAAAGGCGCCACTCCAGAAATGCCTCCTGCGCCTTCCGGATCACCTGCTCGTAGGCTTCATCATCAGCAAGTGTAACCGAAGCGATCGGCTTGCCATCAACCGGCGAGTACGAAATAATTTCCCGCCCTTTGCTATCGATCCACTGGGTGCCGGTACCTGCCCCTTTGTTGTTGGAATGGATACCTAAAGCCTGTAATACCTCCTGCATATGCAATCGTTTTTTAAAGTTTGAATTGAGCGCCGAACTGCATCCAGCGACCAGGCATCAGGGTGCCCAGGAGGTCGCTGTATTCGCGATTGAACAGGTTGTCGGCCTGTACAAATACACCCAGCTTCTCGGGAAGCACAAAGAACTGTGCTTTTGCATTAAGCACAAAATAGTCTTTCGAGAGTTCTGCTTTGATAGCAGGGGCACGTTGCGCCTCGGCCCGCTGCTTATAAATTCCGGTCATGCCGCAGGTAAAGCGGGAGCTCGTATAGCTCGCCTGGAAATTGACCAGGTACCGTGCGAAGGAATTCAGGTAAAAGCCTGCCGCACCACCCGCATTTCGGGCCCGCGCCCAGGTGAATCCTGAGGATGCCGTCAGTTGCTGGCCCGGATTTCTCAGCTTCCAGGAATAATTGATGTCCAGTTCGGCACCCGTGATATTTACTTCCGCAATATTACGGGCGAGGGCATAAGTGCCTGTAGCTATTAGATTGTCACGCCGGGGCATTTGTATATAGGGTGTCGGCACATAATCGATCAGCCCCTTGTGCCTGCGCGCAAAAAAACTTCCCGATAAACGGAGCCCGGATGTCAGCGAATAATCGGCACCAATTTCATAGGCGGTCGCACGTTCGGCTTTTAGTTCGGGATTGCCGATCCTGCCGCTCGCAACTACCGTCTTCTGGTAGTTGTTGTAGCGCTCTGTAAAATCGGCATCACGGATCGTCTGACCGGCACTGCCTCTCAGTTGCCAGTCGCCCCGGCGCCAGGAGAGGGAGAGTTGTGGTACAAATTCAAAACCCCTGCGCTGCTGCCAGTCGAAACGAAGCGCCGGTACGAACGTAAAGCCGGAAGGTAGACTGTACTGGAGCGTCGAAACGACCGCCACCTGATTTTCGCTGTGGTTACCCCGGTCGTTGGAGCGGATGCTGCGGTTATTGAACTGTATACCGTTATTCAGCAACAGGCGCTCGCTGATGCGGAACTCGTCGCGCACGAGCAGTTGCCAGAGGCCGCTGTAGTTCTGGTTCGGTGCCGACAGGGTGTTGAACCTGAATCGATCATAAGTGTTGCGATAGCCTGCGTCGAACGAGAGGTAATGACGTCCCTTCTGCCAACCCAGATTCAACTGGTTCCATAACGTGCGTACCCGCTCCGTTGAGGTGTCGCTGGCAAAAGTGGTATAGTAATTCTGCGCGGCAAAATCGCGCTCGTCGTAGGCGGAACGCAAAGCCAGGCGCCATCCACCGCCAAACTGACGTGCTGCTGAAAGGGAGGCGGTATGGTTGTGAAAGTAGCCACGGATGCCTCTTTGCTGGATACCTTCTGCATTGTTGCTGATCAGGCCGCCGGCAATTGATGTGCGGCCATCGCTATGGTAACCACCCGCCTGAGCGGTCCAAAGTCCATATTGTCCTACGCCTGCCTGCCCCTGAAAGTTCTTCTCTTTCTTGTGCGTGCGCGCGGCGAACGTTCTCGTTACAATTTGAATGACACCACCAACCGCCTCGGAGCCGTAAAGGGAAGAAGATGCTCCTTTCAGCACTTCGATCCGGTCGATTTCCGCCGGAGCGATGGGGATATAGCTGCTGAAGTGGCCGGAAAAGGGATCATTCAGGCGGATCCCGTCCACGATCACCAGCACCTGCTGAAAGGTGCCGCCCCGCATCACAATATCGCTTTGGGTGCCCATGGGTCCACGTGCCTGCAATTCGATTCCGGGAATATAGCGGAGCAGTTCGTCGATAGAATTTACAGGGAGGTGGCGGAAGCGTTCTCCGGATATTACCTGGATATTGCGCCCGGTCCTGGACGCATGAGCCTGGCTGAAATTGGAAGTGATCGTGACCGGATCAAGTTCTTTTTCAGCCTGTTGCGCGTTCCCGTTTACCGCGGACGATACCAGCAGCAGGAGGCACGCGCCGAAACGTAGTATAGTCATGTTCGTGCTTTTGCGGCGCGAAGATAGGAGTAAAGGAGCGGGGAGGACGACAGTAGGGTAGCGATCGCCCGGTCAATAAGACTCGCCTTCCGTTGGAAAGCCGCCGCTTTTCACGTCGGTAATATACTGACTGACTGCCCCGGTAATCTGTTCGTGCAGATTAAGGTATTGTCGGAGAAAGCGGGGACGGAACTCGGTGTTGATGCCGAGCATGTCGTGCATCACCAGAACCTGACCGTCGCATTGCGGACCGGCACCGATTCCGACTGTCGGAATCTGCAGACTGCGGGATACCTCACCCGCCAGGGCGGCAGGGATTTTCTCCAGTACCAATGAAAAACAGCCGGCCTCCTGCAGCAGCAGGGCATCCTGTCGGAGCTTTTCGGCCTCGGCTTCTTCTTTGGCCCGCACATTGTACGATCCGAATTTATAGATCGACTGCGGCGTCAGGCCGAGATGGCCCATCACGGGAATACCCGCGGAGATGATGCGCCGTACCGAATCGATGATTTCCGCGCCGCCCTCCATTTTTACAGCATGTGCCCCGGTTTCTTTCATGATGCGAATGGCGGAGGCGAGCGCGATGTCGCCATTACTCTGGTACGAACCAAAAGGCATATCCACCACGATCAGGCAACGGCGCGCCCCCCTCACCACCGACTGGGCATGGTAGATCATCTGGTCGAGCGTAATGGGCAACGTCGTTTCGTGTCCGGCCATCACATTCGAAGCTGAGTCACCCACCAGAATCACATCAATACCGGCGCCGTCGATCATCCTCGCGAAGGAAAAATCATAGGCCGTCAGCATAGAGATCTTCTGACCATTCGCCTTCATTTTCTGCAGGGTTGCAGTAGTTATACGTTTCACTTCAGCGGCGGCGCTCATAAGCAGAAATTTCGGGCAAGTTACTGATTAGCCGATTAGCCGATTAGCTGGTTGGTTGATTGGTTAGCCGAAATGCCGGCAGCGCACTCGCCTGTCCTCACACCCATTTTTCCTGGTCCATCTTTGTCACCTCGTCATACAACGTATGAATCAGGCCGTCGGCGAGGCCGATCTTCGGCACATAAATCTCCTCCGCATCGGCCCAGCGCATGACGTTAATGTAGATCAGCAGAGCGGGCACAATCACGTCTGCGCGGTCTTCGCGAAGCTTGTATAGTTGCATGCGCTGGCGCAAGGTGAGGGCGCTGAACTCCTTATAGTAGTTGCGGAGTTGCTCCAGGTTCAGTGGTTTTCCTTCCTTCCTCTTTGAAAGCGAAAAGATCTTGTTGATATTGCCCCCGGAGCCGATACAGGAAACATGATGGTATCCCCGCGTGTGGTCCTTGATATAATTCTTCATCAGTTCCCATACATCCCGGGTCACCTGGTCTTTCAGCAAACGGATCGTGCCGATGTTAAATGATTCCTTGAACACCAGCCGCCCGTCGGTAAAAAAGGTGAGCTCGGTACTGCCGCCGCCTACATCAATATACAGGTATGATTCCTGGCCGCTTAGGTTTTCGGCCACATGGTTTTCATAAACCAGGCGGGCTTCCTCCCCACCGGAGATCACTTCAATCCGGATACCCGTTTCGCGCTCGATGCGATCGAGCACCTCTGCCGCGTTGGCGGCATCGCGCATAGCGGCCGTGGCTGCCGCTTTGAGGTGGCGGACGCCGTAAACCTCCATGAGCAGGCGGTAAGATTTAAGCGTCTTCAGCATCATCTCCTCCCGTTCCGGTGAGATGCGCCCCGTATCGAACACGTCCATACCCAGTCGGAGGGGCACGCGAACCAGCGCCGTTTTGATAAAATCGACCTGTCCGCCAGGCCCTTGCACCACATCGCTGATCAGCAGGCGGCCCGCATTACTTCCGATATCAATGGCTGCTAGTCGCACGTTCTTCTTCCGTTTTTTGGTGTAAATAATTATAGATTTCGACCTGGGCACGTATCCGATCCGTATTTCTACCAACGTAGTTATTGCTCAACTGGTTGTCCAGGATACGTGCTTTTACATTGTCGCGTAGCTGGATATTGATGATGTCCTTCAATTCCTCTTTAAGCCGCTCGTCGAGGATCGGACAGGTGGCTTCGACCCGGTGGTCGATGTTACGGGTCATCCAGTCGGCAGAGGAAATGTAGATCTTCTCCTTGCCGCTGTTATGAAAAATCCAGACGCGGGCATGTTCGAGATACTCGTCGACAATGCTGATGGCGGTCACCGGCTTCACGAAGCGCTCACTTTCCGAAAGCATGCAGAAGATCCCCCGGATAATCAGGCGAATCTCAACACCAGCGCGGGCCGCCATATACAAAGCGTCGATCACCTCTTCATCGGAAAGAGAGTTCATTTTTGCCGTGATGGATGCCGGCTTGCCTTTGCGTGCGTTTCGTACTTCCGTATCGATCATCTTCAGCACCTCGCGCCGGCAAAATACCGGACTTGGAATCAGTGTATTGCAAGCCTTCAAAAAGTGATTGCCAGTCTTATGATGCTCGATGTAATTGAACAGGCGGTTCACATCGGCCATGATCGAACGGTTCGAAGTCAGCAGGCAATGATCGGCATACACTTTCGACGTGCCTTCGTTCAGGTTTCCTGTACTTACGAAACCATAATGGATGACGCGGTCGTGCATGCGTTTGCGGATAAGGCAGATTTTCGCATGTACTTTCATGTTCGGGATGCCAATCAGCACTTTCACGCCTTCGTCTTCCAGACGTTCCTTCCACTTCAGGTTGGCTTCCTCATCGAAGCGGGCACGCAACTCCAGCATCACGGTCACCTGCTTTCCGTTGCGAACGGCATTGATCAGCGCATTGATGACCTTTGAGTTCTTTGCCAGGCGATAGCAGGTAATTTTTATAGTGGTAACGTCCGGATCGATGGCCGATTCGCGGAGCAGATCGATAACCGGGTTGAACGAGTGATAAGGGAAGTTAAGCAGGATGTCGCGTTCGAGCACCACATCGGTCGTACGTCTTTCGAGGAGCAGTGGGTGGTCGATAGGCTGTCGCCGGCTTCTTTTGATGGCAAACACCTCCTGCGGGAAGTCCATGAAATGGCGGAAATTATGGATACGGCCACCCGGAATCAGGTTATCGCGTTTGGTCAGGCTCATCCTCCGGATCAGGTATTCCAGCAGGCCGGCATCCATTTCTTTATCGTAGACGAAACGAACCGGCTTTCCCTTACGGCGATTCTTCAGCCCCTTTTCCAGCTTTTGGATAAGGGTAGTAGACACATCATTATCGATATCGATCTCCGCGTCGCGGGTGACTTTGAAGACATTAGACTGGTAGCGGTCGTAGCCAAAATAGCTGAAAATGGTGGGCAGGTTGAAGCGGATGATGTCTTCGAGCAGGATAATATGCTTCTCGTCGTCGGGCGAGGGGAGGAGCACGAAGCGATCGTTGAAACGCGAAGGCACTTCGATAACCGCATATTTTCGTTTGAGCGCATTCTCACTACGCCACATCACCACTCCGAGGAAAATTGATTTGTCGCGCAGGTACGGGAAATCCGGGATACTTTCGATCATCAGCGGAATCACGTTCGGGCTCACTTCGGTATCGTAGTAATCCTCCACAAACGACTTTTGTTCTTCATTCAGTTCCTGCTCGGTAATGAGGAAGATCTTTTGTGCGCGCAGCTCGGCAACAATGCCTTCCCATATCCGGTTGAATTCGCTCTGCTGGTTGAGTACGGTCATCTGGATTTCCTCCAGGATTGCTTCCGGATGCTGCTCCAGGTGCATTTTGGCTTTACTGCCGAACTGGATCATCCGCTTGAGTGTGGCTACCCGCACCCGGAAAAACTCATCCAGATTGTTGGAAAAAATGCCCAGAAATCGGATGCGTTCCGGCAGCGGTACCGTCGGATCGGCCGCCTCCTGCAGAACGCGGCCATTGAAAGAAAGCCAGCTGATATCTCTGGGAATGATCTTGCGCCGGGTGGGGGAGCTGTTCATAGCCTATTTCTTTAAAAAACGGTGCCGGAACGGCTTACCGCCTTGCTTTTTCGATGATTCCGGTTGTTGAAAATCCTTCCAAGATCGGGTTTATGACGATCCGGCCTCCGGCAGTGAGCACCTCTGCCGATCCGGCAATGTCCTCTACCCGGTAGTCGCCACCCTTTACCAGCACATCCGGCAGTAGCCGGGCGATGAGCCCGCGCGGTGTATCTTCAGAAAAGAGCACGACGGCATCCACCATCATCAGGGAAGCCAGCAGTAATGCCCGGCTTTGCTCATCATTTACCGGGCGGCCGTCGCCCTTCAGCCGCCGCACCGAAGCGTCACTGTTCAATCCAACCACGAGGTAATCTGCTTCCGCCGCGGCCGCGCTTAACGATGCAATATGACCGGCGTGCAGAATATCGAAGCAGCCATTGGTAAACGCTACCGTCTTTCCAAAAAACCGGAGTCGTGCCCTGTGCGGCAACAGCTCCTCCACGGTGATTATTTTATGGCGCAACGATGCGGCTGCTTTCATGGCGGCGATTTTTATTATGGTGCGAAAGATAGGCAAAGCAAAGGAGTCCACCCACTAGGGTCACCAGGGTTTGCACGGTCCACAACAGCCACCCGAGGGCTACCCCGATGGTGTTCTCGGGCAGGCCGTACCATTTCATCAGCTTACCTACCAGCAGGGGATAGGCGCCGATGCCACCGGGGGTGAGCACCATGCCGAGGCTTCCGAGCACCAGGGTGGTAAGCCCCCCATTTACCCCCAGATGGCTGGTTTCAACAAATGCGTAGAGGCCCATGGTAGTGCCGCTCAGGTATAAACTCCAGATCAACAGGGTGTGCAACAGGAAGGCGCCTTTCTGCCGGATGAACCGGATGCTGCTGAGCCCGTGCCCGATCCCGGCGAAAACCCCTTTCATCTTAACAACAAAATTGACATGTCCGAAACGGCGGAGCAGAAAAAGTACCAGTCCGATGCCACCGGCTACGATCAGGAGCAGTACCAGCACTTTCACGACAGATAGTTGCCCGCTGCCATCCTGCACCAGCCCTGAAAAACGCTCGGCTATGGGCTTTCCGATGATCTCTCCCTGAAAGACCAGGGCCGCCGCAAAGGCCACTGCCAGGCAGATGACATCCACGGCACGCTCCATCACGATGGTGCCCACCAGTTTGTCGACCCGTGTTTTTTCATACCGCGCCAGCAGGGTGCATTTCATTACTTCCCCAAGCCTGGGAACGGCGGCATTTACCAGGTAGCCGATCATTACGGCTGCAAAAACGTTGAAGTTGGAGGGGTGATAGCCCAGTGGCTCCATGAGGATCTTCCAGCGGAGCGCCCGGCTGTAGTGGGCCAGCAGCAGCAGGCAGAAAGCCGGGAACACCAGCCACTGGCGGGAGCGCCCGATTGCGGCCTTGATCGCTGCCCAGTCGCCGGCGCCGATGTCTTTAACAGACAGCCAAACGAAAAATAGTCCCAGCCCCAGATAGAACAGGTATTGAAGGATCGTGAGCACCGGCTTCTTCATACGGCAAGATAAGGGGCGCAGGCAGACAGGCCAAGAGCAGGCTGCTAGAGCTTGTTTCCCTCGCGCGGAAACACGATCCAGGGCTTGAACGTGCGGGCATCTTCAAAAGGCATAGAAGCATAAGAGATGATGACCACCACATCGCCGACCATGCCCTTGCGGGCAGCCGGACCATTCAGGCAACACACGCCCGATCCGCGTTTTCCTTTGATCAGGTAAGTCTCGAGCCGCTCGCCGTTATTGACGTTCACGACCTGCACCTGCTCGTTTTCGATCATATTGGTGGCGTCCATCAGATCTTCATCCAGCGTCAGGCTGCCCACATAATTCAGATTCGCCTCAGTAATCACGGCGCGGTGCACCTTCGATTTTAATACGGATATGGTCATAGCGGGCGCAAAGGTAAGCAATCGTCAAAAGTCAAAGGTGAGCAAGTGAGCAGTGAGCGATGTGACGCGCCCGAGTGCGTGCAAAAACGATCTCGTCTTTCTGTTCCGATTGTGAATACCAGGACCTGATTGAGGATCACCGCTCGCCGCTCACTCAATCAAGACATTATCGATCAGCCGCACCTTTCCCAGCCAGGCTGCCGCCAGCACTACGGCCGGCTTGTCGGGGCCGGAAAGGGGGAGGAGGGTGGCCGGTTCGCACAGAGCAACATAGTCAACGATAAAGCCCTCCTGCTCGAGTCGTGTTTTCGCTTCTGCCTCCAGCTCCGGGGTAGGCCGTTTGCCAAAGTCAGTGCGGATGGCTTCGAGGCAGCGGTAAATACCGGTAGCCTGGCGGCGGGCGCCCGGATCCAGGCGCAGGTTACGGCTGCTCATGGCAAGTCCGTCGGCTTCCCGAATGGTGGGTGCGATCACCAGCTCCAGTTGCTCCTGCATACCGGTCAACTCCAGCAGGCGGCGAATCACCATACACTGCTGGAAGTCTTTTTGTCCCAGGTAAAGCCGGTGCGGCACCGTCAGTCTCAGCAAACGTTCCACCACCTCGCAGACGCCCTGGAAGTGGCCGGGCCGAAAAGCGCCTTCCAAAACGGTCTCAACCGGCCCAAGTTCGTAATGCCGGCGGCTGTGGGCAGGCGGGTAAACCTCCGCAACGGAAGGCAGGAAAAGCACATCACACCCCGCCGTCAGCAGGAGTTCGATATCCCGGTCGATGGTAACCGGGTAATTCTGAAAGTCATCAGGATTATTGAACTGCGTGGGATTCACAAAGATGCTGCAAACGGTAAGGTCGTCGGATTCTTTCGACTGCCGGACGAGCGAGACATGGCCTTCGTGGAGGGCACCCATCGTGGGAACAAAACCGATGGTTTGGCCCTGCGCGCGGCTCCGTGAAAGAAAGCCGGAAAGCTCACCGGCAGTTTTGAAAATGTTCATGGAAGGGGTGGCTGTTGATTATTGAGAGAGGCTATTCCAAGAATTAGTTACCTTTGCACACCTTTTATCAGGCTAAAAATCCGGGTTTACAATGTCAGCAAAGAAAAGAATTTTATTTATAGCCAATGAAATGTCGCCTTACCTGGAACTCACGGAGTTCTCGGAGATCGTAAACAGGCTGGCCATCAAGGCCAACGATAATGGCTTCGAAGTTCGCTGCATCATGCCCCGGTTTGGCACTATCAACGAGCGCCGCCACCGCCTTCATGAAGTTGTCCGGCTCTCGGGCATCAACGTGTCGGTCGACAATGAGGACTTCCCCCTGCAGATCAAAGTGGCTTCCCTGCCCAATGCGCGCCTGCAGGTGTACTTCCTCGACAACGAAGATCTCTTCAAACGCAAGTTTGTGTTCACCGACGAAAACGAGCAGTGGTTCGACGACAATGCATTGCGCACTGTTTTCTTTTGCAAGGGCGCACTCGAAACCGTCAAGAAGTTCGGATGGCCGCCAGACATCATCCACTGCAGTGGCTGGATGACTTCCCTGGTGCCCGCCTATCTGAAGACGGTCTATAAAAAAGAGCCGGTCTTTGCACACAGCAAGGTGGTTTACACCATCGGACAAAACACTTTTGAAGAAAACCTGGGCGATGACTTTGTGGAGAAGGCCCTGATCCATGCATCCATCAAGGAGAAGGATCTGGAGGCGTTCAAAGGCGGCGACAATACGGCCCTGTTCCGGGGCGCCGCCGGCTATGCGGATGCCATCAGTTTCGGCTCAGAAGAGGTGGATCCCACACTGGTAGAAGCCTTTTCAAAGGTGCGCGGCAAGAAAACCCTGCCTTACAATGCAGAGTCTGATTTAACAGACTATTTGCAGTTGTATATCGACCTTGCGGGTAAGTAACCGCTCCGGACCTCCTTATCACCGTTCAATTCGTTCACGTGAATAAATTTCGTTGGCAAGCGCTCTCCGTGGCGTTGGTCTTTTCCTTTGGCCTTGGCATCATTTCCTGCAGAAAAATCAATGAGGCCACCGAACTGGGTGGCGGCCTGATCCCGGCAGTTGACAACATAAACACCTTCGATACCATCCTTGAAGTGCAGACCGATAACCGGCTCTGGATGGATTCAACCCGTATTTATTCGAACGACGAGGTGGCGCTGGGCCGCATCTCCAATGATCCGGAGTTTGGCAAAACCCATGCAAACCTGTATTTCAACATCGGCCCTCGTTCCTATCAGTCCAATCCTTTCATCAATCGCGACTCGATCGTAGGGATTGATTCCGCCGTTCTCACCCTCAGCATGGCGGCGATTTATGGTGACTCCAGCTCCCCGCAAACGGTGCGGGTCTTTGAGGTAGATGCGAACTCCGGCTTCCGCGACAGCGTTTACTACACAACGAGTGCGCCTGACTTTGCCACCAATGGTTTGGAGCTTGGTAGCCGCACATTCATGCCCCGCGAACTTCGCGATTCCGTAAGGTTTATCAGGGGGAGAGATACCAGCCGCACCTTTAACACCCTGCGCATCCGACTGAACACAACGTCGGGCCTGATTCCCCGTCTGACCACCTATACCGTGGACAACGCCTACCGGGATTATCCTTCGTTTTATACCGCCGTACGCGGCCTTGCCGTGAAGGTAGACGAGAACAATGCCAGCAATGCATTAACGTATTTCAACCTCGTTGATTCTGCCCGTTCGAAGCTGGTTGTCTATTTCCGCGTGAGAGCAGAAAACGGACGGATCGATACCACCGCAGCCAACTTCTACCATGGCTTGTTCGGGGCGGGTTTCCAGACCACCACCGGCGCCGGTGTTGATGTTAAACCAAGGGGCACGCAGGCCAATATCATCCGCCGCACACCCGAATTTAACTGGTTTACCTACCTGAATAACGGTATAGCCAACGATGACCGCCTGTATGTTCAGGCAGATCCCGGGTCGCAGATCAACATTACGATCCCGGGCCTGACGGGTTTGTCGAACCGGGTTGTGCACCGCGCCGAGCTGATTGTCACCAAGCTTCCGGCCCTGGAGGAGAACCGCTTTCCGGCCCCGGCACAGATGTACCTGGCCCGCTACACCGGTGTAGATACGTTCCTTGCGGTCGTTGACGACTCCCTCACGGCTACGCTGACGAATGGCGCGGTAAGCACGCAACTTTTCGGAGGATTACTCCGAAACGACAACACCTACCAGTTTAACCTCTCGCGTCATGTGCAGAACATCGTAACCTTCAACCGGCCCAACGAGCCGCTGCGTTTGTTTGCCCCCTACAATTATACGGTTCGGGATGCCCGTTTTATCGGAGGCCGCCGCAGCTTCTACCTGCAGCCGCGTATTGCCAATGGCCGCGTGATTCTGGCAGGAGGCAGCCACCCCGATCCAAATGTGCGTATGCGCTTGCGGATCGTTTATTCACGTATCTGATACCGATAGTATTTTTATAGAACAGGGTGCTATATTTGCACCCTGTTTCATTTATAACAAAACCACAAAGCCACTCATGCCTTACTTGTTTACCTCTGAAAGCGTTTCGGAGGGCCACCCCGACAAAGTCGCAGACCAGATCTCCGATGCCCTTATCGATCATTTCCTTGCCATGGACCCTCAGTCGAAGGTGGCTTGCGAAACACTGGTCACTACAGGCCAGGTTGTTCTTGCCGGCGAAGTGAAGTCCAAGGCCTACCTCGACGTTCAGGAGATTGCACGCGGTGTGATCCGCAAGATCGGCTATACCAAAAGCGAGTACATGTTCGAAGCAAACTCCTGCGGTATCCTCTCGGCGATCCATGAGCAGTCATCCGACATTAACCAGGGTGTTGACCGCCAGAAAAAAGAAGAACAAGGCGCCGGCGACCAGGGCATGATGTTCGGCTATGCCAGCAATGAAACGGACGACTATATGCCGCTGGCACTCGACCTGGCCCACAAAATCCTCATCGAATTGGCCGCACTGCGCCGTGAGAATAAGCAGATCAAGTACCTGCGCCCTGATGCCAAGAGCCAGGTAACGCTGGAGTACGACGACAACAACCGTCCTGTCCGGATCGACACGATCGTGGTTTCCACCCAGCACGACGATTTCGACACCGAGAAAAAGATGGCCGACAAAATCCGCCAGGATATCATCACCATCCTGATTCCGCGGGTGAAGGCCAAGTACAAAAAGTACGCTAAACTGTTCAACAACAACATCAAATACCACATCAACCCGACCGGTAAATTCGTCATAGGCGGACCGCATGGCGATACGGGTCTTACCGGACGTAAGATCATCGTGGACACCTATGGCGGCAAAGGAGCCCACGGTGGTGGCGCCTTCTCCGGCAAAGATCCTTCTAAAGTAGACCGTTCGGCGGCTTACGCTACCCGTCATATTGCCAAAAACCTGGTGGCGGCCGGATTGTGCGACGAGGTACTGGTTCAGGTATCCTATGCCATCGGCGTGGCAGAACCCACCAGCATCAACGTGAACACCTATGGTACCGCCAAGGTCGACATGACCGATGCGGAAATTGCCGACCTCGTGAAGGGTATCTTTGATATGCGCCCGTACTTCATCGAGCAGCGCCTGAAACTGCGCAACCCGATTTACAGCGAGACGGCTGCCTATGGCCACATGGGCCGTCAACCCGAAGTGGTCACCAAAGAGTTTGTAATGCCCGGTGGCAAGATCGTGAAGAAAAAAGTGGAGTTGTTCACCTGGGAAAAACTCGATTACGTGAGTAAGGTGAAGAAAGCCTTCGGTCTCTGATTCCGATAAATTCCTTCCGAGCCCCCGTAATTCTGCGGGGGCTTTTTTATTTTGTTGCCATGAACCGGAAAGTACTGCTCCCACTGGCCCTTACCGTGGCTATGATTGTGGTGATGCGCCTGCAGGGCGCGCCGCTGATTACGCCTTTCAGTAACGATGGTATCGTGGACCTTGAGTTTGCCTGGAACGAAAACCGGTTTAAGGGCCTGATGATGCTGTGGAATGATCAGATTGTCCGGACCAATCTCTACCTCGATTTTCTGTTCATCGCGGCCTACACCTGGCTGCTTGGCACCTGGTGCCGACAGCAAACCCGGCGGTATACCCGGAGGCTGCCCCAGCTATTTGCGATGGCCGCCCTGCTGGCGGGTGCATTCGATGTGCTGGAGAATACCTGCCTGCTATTGCGCATCGGTGGCTGGGAGCAGCCCCTGTTGCTCAAGGCTGCGGCGCTGGCGGCGGGCACCAAATTCCTGCTCATCCTCGGAGTGCTTGTATTCATCCTGTTCTCACTCGTTTTCCGCCGCAGAACACCGGTATTACCTTCCATTTAAGGCGTGGGCTGTACCTTTGACCGGTGAAAAATTTTCGCCCCCAAAACCGTCCCAGGAAAAGCAGCCTGCTTTCCGGCAGAACAGCCATACTGCAAGCGCTTTCGGGCGGACAGGCCCTCGACCGAATTTATGTGCAAAAGAATGCTTCGGCTGCCCTGCAGCAAGAGCTACGCCAGGCGGCTGCACGTGCCACCGTTCCGATCAATTATGTGCCCGTTGAGAAGCTGAACGGATTTAATCTGGGCGATCACGGGGGCTGCGTGGCCCTGATTTCAAAAGTGCACTACCAGGATCTGCAGGAGGTAATTTCCTGGGTAGTCGACAAAGGCGAAACTCCGCTTTTCCTGATACTCGACGGGGTAACCGACATCCGTAATATCGGCGGTATCGCCCGCACGGCCTACGCGATGGGCGTACAGGCGCTGATTATCCCCGACAAAGGAGTGGGCGCCCTGAATGAAGATGCGGTGCTGACCTCCGCCGGCGCCCTGGAGCAGTTGCCCGTATGCCGGGTGAACAGCCTGATGAAGGCCGTTGACGAATTGCACCTCAACGGGATCAGGGTGCTGGCCAGTGAAATGGAGGCCGGAACCAGCATCCTCGATACCGACTTCCGGGAACCGGGAGCTATTGTTATGGGAGGAGAGGAGCGGGGCATCAACCCTGCACTGATGAAGATCTGCGACCAGCAGTTCCGGATTCCGATGCCTGGAAATTTCGAATCATTAAACGTGTCGGTAGCCACCGGCATGATCCTTTTTGAAGCGGTGCGGCAGCGCCATTTCGCCCCAAATGTCTGATTGCATTTATGGAACAGAAAGCTCTTCGCCTCGTAGAATGCCCGCGCGATGCCATGCAGGGCTGGAAAACGATTATCCCGACCGAACAGAAAGTTGCCTACATCAATAGTCTGCTCCGGGTTGGATTCGATACCATCGACTTTGGCTCTTTTGTATCCCCGAAAGCCATTCCCCAGATGGCCGATACCGCGGAAGTTCTGGAACAGCTCGATCTGTCAGACACCCGCTCCCAACTCCTGGCCATCGTGGCCAATACCCGCGGCGCCGAAGCTGCGGTTTCGTTTGCACCTATCCGTTACCTGGGCTTTCCGTTTTCCGTTTCGGAGACATTTCAGCGGCGAAATACCAATGCGACGATAGCAGAAGGCCTCGAGCGGGTAAAGGAAATTCAGGCGCTTTGCACGGCAAACGCCAAACAACTGGAGGTATATATTTCGATGGGCTTTGGAAATCCTTACGGCGACCCCTGGAGCGAGCACGTTGTGCTCGAGTGGGTCAGCACGATCGCCGCGCTGGGCGTACCGGTTGTGTCGCTGGCCGATACAGTGGGTGTGGCGCAGCCCGGGCAGGTCGCCCGCATCACCCGGTATCTGGTGGAGGCTCTTCCCGGAACCGAGATCGGGGTGCACCTGCATGCCACGGCCGAAGGCTGGCGCGAAAAGGTAGATGCCGCCTATGGCGCGGGATGCCGGCGCTTCGATGGTGCACTCAAGGGAATCGGCGGCTGTCCTATGGCCGATGACGAACTCGTGGGCAACATGAACACCGAATGGCTGCTCGGGTACTTCCGCGAGAAAGGGCATAACCTGACTTTGAATGAGGAGGCGCTCCAAAAAAGTCTGATACTGGCCAACGAAATTTTCGTATAGATGGAATTGATCCTGCCCGTGTCGATTCCTGACCCCGGCGTACGCATGAAGCCGGGACAAAAGATCCTGAGCATCGGATCCTGTTTTACCGAGCATATCGGCACAGCACTCGGTGAACTGAAGTTTCCGATACTGCAAAACCCCAACGGTATCCTGTTCGACCCCGTGTCGGTTTGCCGGAGCCTGCAGGCATACATCCAGCCACAACCCTATACGGATGCCGACCTTTTCCTCTTGCACGAAGTATGGCATAGCTGGAATCACCACAGTCGCTTTTCCGGAACCGACAAGGCAAAAGTGCTTGCCGGCCTCAATGAGGCGCAGTCGGGAGCGCATGCTTTTCTCCGGGAGGCTGACTGGCTGATTATCACGCTCGGCTCTTCTTTCAGCTACCGGCTGCTCGAGGAAAATACCCGCCCGCAGCTGCCACTGGCCGCAGGCGGCGGGGTAGCCAATTGCCACCGGGCACCGGCACAGTGGTTCCGGAAGCATATGCTGACGATTGATGAAACAGTGAGTGCGCTGGATAACACGCTGCATATGTTGTTTCGCTTCAACCCGAAACTGAAGTTCATTTTTACCGTAAGTCCTGTAAGGCATATCCGCGATGGTGTGGTGGAAAACAACCGCAGCAAAGCCCGGCTGCTCGAAGCAGTGCATCACCTGGTGGGCAAGTTTGACCGTTTGTATTATTTCCCAGCCTACGAGCTGGTGATCGACATCCTGCGCGACTACCGCTTTTATGCCGAGGACATGGTACATCCCAACTACCTGGCCACGGGCTTTGTGCTCGAGCAGTTCCTGAAAACCTACACCACCGAAGAAACCCGCCGCCTTTTGGATGAAATCCGCAAACTGAACATCGCCCGCAAACACAAACCTTCTTTCCCCGACACCGAGGCGCACCGGCGTTTTATGGCCACACAACTGGAGAAGGCGAAAGCAATCCGGGAGCAATATCCCGGCCTGGATTTCAGTGAGGAGATAGCTTACTTTTCCGGCGCCTGAACCTCGATATTCGATATCCGATATTCGATATTCCTCAGTGCATCCGGTCGCCCCGCACCGGCAATCCGGCCACCACCTCCGCTTCATACGCCAGCCATTCCTTCCAGCGCCGGCGCACCTGCTCTTTAGGCAGGTAGGTCTCTGCGAGCTCGAGGAACAAGGTATAATGCCCTGCTTCACTTTCCATAAATCTTCTGTAAAACTTCCTAAGGTATTCATCGTCAAGCCCTTCGCTCAGACGCTTAAAGCGCTCACAGCTACGCGCTTCGATCAGGGCCATCAGCAGTAACTGGTCGAGAAAGCGCGCTTCCGTGTCGCCACCTTTAGCGATAAAACCCATGAGCGCATTCACATAGTTGTCTTTTCGCTGCCGCCCCAGCCTGAGACCCCGCTTTTTGAGTTCGGCCAGTACCAGCCGGAAGTGCCCCCACTCCTCGGTGACAATAGGAGCAAGTGCCTGCACGAGCGCCTCCCGGTCGCTGTAGCGCTGGATGATGGAAATACAGGTAACAGCTGCCTTTTGCTCGCAATACGCATGATCGGTCAGAACTTCTTCGAGCGACAACGCTGCCAGGTTGACCCAGCGGGGGTCGGTGGGAAGTTCGAGTCCCAGGATGGCGCGGGTATCTTCGGTGTAGGATTCCATTTGGTATTTGTTCCGGTTTTACGGGTTTCCGTTTTCGGGTTCCCGGGCCCCGATAAAGCCGACCGATAACTTTGCCTGTTGGGAAACACAAAGCCTGGAGCGCAGAACCCGGAACCTCGAACCCAAAATTGCAGAGTTTCCTTTTGATTTTGAACTCCTTTTGCTCTGAAACTTGTCGTATATCTCTTTATTCCCTACCTTTGCAGCCAAAATAAGTAAACCGATTGGACGACCAACGGGGTAGTCCGTAAAATCAGAAACAAATGCCGTTAACGAAAGAAAAAAAGACCGCTGTTATTTCCCAGTACGGCGGTAACGCACAGAACACCGGTTCTATCGAAGCCCAGATTGCCCTGATCACCGAGCGTATGGCTCAGATTGCGGCTCACCTGCAGCAGAACAAAAAAGACTTTTCTACGCACCGTGGCCTGATGCAGCTGGTAGGTAAGCGCCGCCGCCTGCTGAACTACATGCAGAAGCACAATCTCGAAGGATACCGTGCCCTGATTGAGAAATTAGGCATCCGCAAATAATTAAAAGTCCCTCCCAACCCTCCCCGCTTGGGAGGGCTTTTTCTTTTTGGAATTCCTTCCGGCGTGCCCCTGCATGCCTTTTTGCGCAGTTTGGAGCTGCCACCGCTAACCCCTGACAAACACTCCAAACGTTAAACCCATTTTTGTTCTATGCTGACTCAAAAATTTTCAAAAACCTTCGATATCGGTGGTGGTCGTGAAGTGACCATCGAGACCGGTCGCCTGGCCCGCCAGGCCGACGGTTCCGTTACCGTTCGCCAGGGCAACTGCGTGTTGCTTGCAACCGTAGTAGCCACCGAGGAGCCCAAACCCGGACAGTCCTTCTTCCCGCTCTCTGTAGACTACATGGAGAAGTTCGCATCCGCCGGCCGCATCCCCGGATCCTTTTTCAAGCGCGAAGGCCGACTCAACGATTATGAGGTCCTCACTTCCCGTCTCGTTGACCGCGCCCTCCGTCCGCTCTTCCCCGAAGATTATTTCTGCGAGGTGCAGGTAATCATCACCCTCATTTCTTCTGACCCCGAGGTAATGCCTGATGCCATGGCCTGCCTGGCCGCGTCAGCCGCACTTGCCGTTTCCACCGTTCCCATTCAGGAAATCATTTCCGAGGTGCGCGTTAGCCGCATCAATGGCGAATACATCATCAACCCCACGCGCTCGCAGATGGAGCAGTCCGACATGGACTTCATCATCGCCGCCACCGAAAAGAACATCATGATGGTGGAAGGCGAAGCCAAAGAGTGCAGTGAAGAAGACCTGATCAAGGTGATCGAAATGGCACATGATGCCATCCGCATCCAGATCAAAGCCCAGGAAGAACTGCGCGACATGGTCGGCGTTGGTCCGAAGCGCGACTATCCCAAGCCGGAGCAGGACGAAGAGCTCCGCGCCCGCGTTACCGCCCTCGGCGAAGCCCGCATGGCGGAGATCGCCCGTGCCTTCCAGCCCAAGGCGCAGCGAAAGGATGCCTACAAGCAGGTGAAAGACGAAGTGCTTGCCGCCCTCAAAGCAGAAGCTAATCTGCCCGAAGGGGAGGACCTGCCGGATGCAACCAAAAAACTGGTCAGCAACTATATCAGCGACCTGCAGTACCACACCGTTCGCGACATGATTCTCAACGACCGCGTGCGTCTCGACGGCCGCAAGCTCGACGAAGTCCGTGCGCTCGATATGGAAGTGGACGTACTGCCCGGCCCGCACGGCTCGGCCCTCTTCACCCGTGGTGAAACGCAATCGCTGACCACCGTAACGCTTGGCACCCCGCTCGATGAACTGCTCATCGAAAGCGCCGCCAAGAGCGATTATTCTAAATTCATTCTCCACTACAACTTCCCGCCCTTCTCTACGGGTGAAGTGAAGTTCCTGCGTGCTCCCGGCCGCCGCGAGGTAGGCCACGGCAACCTGGCGCTCCGCTCCCTGAAGCAGATGATGCCGGGCGACGAGTATTCTTACACGGTTCGCGTCGTGAGCGATATCCTCGAGTCGAACGGTTCTTCTTCGATGGCTACGGTATGCGCCGGCTGTCTGGCCCTGATGGATGCCGGTGTGCCCTTCAAAAAGCATGTTTCGGGTGTGGCCATGGGACTGATCACCAAGGGTGATAAGTTCGCGGTTTTGACCGACATCCTGGGTGATGAAGACCACCTGGGCGACATGGACTTCAAAGTAACCGGCACCCGTGATGGCATCTGCGGTGTGCAGATGGATATCAAGGTAGACGGACTGAGCATGGACGTGATGCGCCAGGCCCTCGAGCAGGCGCGCCGCGGACGGATGCACATCCTGGAAGCCATGGAGCGATGCCTGCCGGCCGCACGCGAAGACGTGAAGCCGCATGCACCGCGCACTGTGAAGATCTACATCGACCGCGAATTTATCGGAGCCGTAATCGGACCCGGTGGAAAGATCATCCAGCAGATCCAGCGCGAAACCGGTACCACGATCAATATCGAAGAGATCAACGACCAGGGCGAAGTAGCCATCTTCGGCGCCGTTAAGGAAGGTGTCGATAAAGCACTGGCCTGGGTGAAAGGCATCGTAGCCGTTCCGGAAGAAGGCGGCGAATACGAAGGCAAGGTGATGTCGATCATGCCCTATGGCGCGTTTGTTGAATTCATGCCCGGCAAGCAGGGACTGATGCATATCTCCGAAGTGAGCTGGAAGCGTCTCGAAACCCTTGACGGTGTGCTCAATGAAGGCGATATGGTGAAGATCAAGCTGATCGGCGTTGACCAGAAGACCGGCAAATTCAAGCTGAGCCGCAAGGCCCTGCTGCCCAAGCCGGAAGGACATACCGAAGAGCGCCGTGAGCGCGGAGACCGCAACGATCGTGGCGATCGTGGCGATCGTGGTGACCGCCGCGACCGGGGCGATCGCCGGGATGACCGCCGCGGAGAGCGCCGTGACGACCGGGGCGAACGTCGCGATCGCGGCGAGCGCCGCGATGACCGTCGCGACCGCAACAATGACGGCGAAGGCAGCCAGCAGCGTGAGCAGGGCAACACCCAGGAGGCGCAGCCCCAGCAGCCGCAGGCAGGCGCATCGCATCCCGAACTGGGCCCGGACGATCTCCTTTGATCCTAGCTTAAAAGCATAACCGTAAGGCTGTCGCGAGGCAGCCTTTTTCTTTCGCCTCTATGAATCACTTACAAGTAAAAATACAAGCCGATGAAGCCGGGCAGGAGCAGGTGATCGCACGGCTGTCGGAGCTGGCATCGGGATTTGAGCAGCAGGAAGATTGTATCCTCGCCTATTTTGAGGAAGGCGCCATCTCCGCAGAACAGCTCGCCGAACTGCTCCCCGAATTTTCCCACTCCACTGAACTGCTGGGTGAGCGCAACTGGAACGCCGAGTGGGAAAAGAACTTCACACCGGTGATCGTGGAAGATTTCGTGGCCATTCGGGCCCATTTCCACGAACCTGTTGAAGGTGTACAGCACGAACTGGTGATCACCCCGAAAATGAGTTTCGGCACCGGGCATCATGCCACCACCTGGCAGATGATGCAACAGATGCGCGCCATCGACTTTTCAGGAAAACGGGTTTTCGATTTCGGCACGGGCACGGGCGTTCTGGCAATTCTGGCGGAGAAGCTGGGTGCCACCGAAGTGCTGGCTATCGACAATGATGCGTGGAGCCTGGAAAATGCGCAGGAAAACTGCGAACGCAATGGCTGCACCGCCACCACCATCGCACTGGCTGCAGAGCTGCCGCCCGCGCAGACGTTCGACGTTATTCTGGCAAACATCAACCGGAACGTATTGCTCCATTTTGCAGGGCAGTTGGCCGCCCTGCTGCATCCGGGTGGCCGGCTACTACTGAGCGGACTACTTACCAGCGACCAGGACGTCATTGATCAGGCTTATACGAAGGCAGGATTTTTGCCCCTCACATCCAGTGAAAAAGGTAATTGGATCTGCCTCGGCTATGTTAAGAAATTTTAAACGAAAAGCAGTGTGTTAACATCCGGTCCGGTCTTTTTGCCCTAAATTTGACCCACTTCAACCGCCTTGCCCATGAGTGAATTCTTGCTGATCCTGCTTGCCTATTGCCTGGGCAGCATCCCGACAGCGGTTTGGACGAGCCGTACCTTTTTTGATATCGACATCCGCGAATATGGCAGCGGCAATGCCGGCGCAACCAACACCTATCGGGTGCTTGGCCCTAAATGGGGTACGTTCGTGATGGTCGTAGATATGGTGAAAGCCATTGTGGCTGTTAAACTTGCCTTTTTTCTTCCGGAGGCGCTCGACAATGAATTGTACCTGGTGAACATGCAACTGGGCCTTGGTCTGGCTGCCGTGCTGGGACATATCTTTCCGGTCTGGGCGAGCTTTCGCGGTGGCAAAGGTGTGGCCTCGCTTTTCGGAATGGTACTCGGTATCCAGCCTAATGTAGCGCTTTGCTGCGTGGGTATTTTCATCCTGGTGCTCTACCTGACCCGCTGGGTGTCTCTGAGCTCTATTCTGGCCAGTATTGCTTTTCCGATCTTCATCCTCTTCATTTTTAACGAACCCGAACACCTCTACCGGATTTTTGCCGTTACGGTCGGTATGCTGGTATTGCTGACCCATCAGAAGAACATCGGGCGCATCCTGAAAGGAAATGAAAGCAAGGTGCCGATTCTGAAGCACCGCGACCGCAGACGTCAACGAAATCGTAAATAATTTTAATCGAAGCCCGGGTATTAAGCCCGGGCTTTATTTTGGGGTCTTTCGATTGGTATCAATTTTGACTTCAACCGGAAAAACAGATCCTATGAAGATCGTTCAGGCCGTAACGGCTTTGTTTGTAAGCTCGGCGCTGATCATCAGCTGCGCCAGTAACCCGATTACCGGACGCCGGCAACTTACCTTGCTGCCTGAGTCCCAGCTGCAAAACATGGGAGAGCAGCAATACCGTCAGTTTCTGAACCAGAACAGGGTCGTTAGCCCCTCTGCCGACCGTGATGCCGAAATGGTGCGCCGGGTAGGGCAGCGTCTCACCAATGCCATTGTTTCCTATCATCGGCAGAAAGGCTGGCAGGATCGTCTGCAGGGATACGACTGGGAATACAAACTGGTGGCCGACAACCAGGCTAACGCCTGGTGCATGCCGGGTGGCAAGATCGTGGTTTATACCGGGCTGTTGCCCAGCACCCAAAACGAAGCCGGACTCGCTGCGGTCATCGGTCATGAGATTTCACATGCACTTTTCCAGCACGGCAACGAGCGGATGTCGCAGGGCATGGTGCAGCAGGGACTGGGCTCAGCGCTTTCAGTGGCCCTAAGCAACCGGCCCGCCGCCACACAAAACCTGTTTCTGCAGGCCTATGGTGTAGGCTCTACCGTGCTCGGCACACTTCCCTTTTCGCGCAAACAGGAGTCGGAATCGGACCGCTACGGATTGATCTGGATGGCTATGGCCGGTTACAACCCCAACGAAGCCGTCAATCTTTGGAAGCGGATGGCGGCCCAGTCGCGCGGACAGAAGCCGCCGGAAATTCTGAGCAGCCATCCTTCCGATGCCACCCGAATCCGGAACATTCAGGGCTGGATACCGGAAGCCATGAAATACTACAAACCCAATAACCGGTAGCAGGAGAAGAGCTAATGATTAAAGAACAGCCACCGGATAATAGAGTTTTAGTACAATTTTCAATGGCACTCATCGCCTTAAAACCCGCTTCTGGCGGGTTTTTTATTGAACTGGACTTTGCAGTTGCGCATTTTTGACTACCTTTGCGCATCCGTTTGTGTGAAAAACCGCCGCCAGACTTTACTGCTTGATCACTAAACCCGGTAAGAAATTATGTCACAAACAATCGTAGAGAAGTTACAGCTGAAAAACGAAAAGACCATTTTGATCCAGGGCCTCCCTTCATCCATCGAAAAGCAGTTTGCCAAATTATCCTTCGCCAAAAATCTCACGCCGCTGCTGCGTTCGCGCAAGCTCGATTTCGCGTTGATTTTTGCCGTAAATGAAAGCCAGCTGAATAACATCCTGCACGACATCATGCCGGCATTGAAAGAGGAGACACGTCTGTGGGTGGCACACCCTAAATCCACATCAAAGATCGCTACCGATCTCAACCGCGAAAGCAGCTGGAACAAGCTTGCCGCAGCAGGCTATGAGACGGCTGAGCAGGTAACACTCGACCACGTATGGAATGCCGTGAATTTCCGTCGTGCGGAAGTATTGGAAGTGGTAAGCATCGAAGAAGACATTGCAGAGGTAGCTGCAAAGCCAACCCGCAAGAGAAAAACAGTAACCGCCTGATTAGTAAGCCCTCCCCGGAGGGCTTTTTTACGCACTTCCGTCTCTGCCCTCATCGGTTGGCCCGCCTGGCAACGGATGGGTAAGTGTTGCGGAGGAATTTTTTCTACACGCAAGTCCGCTCTGCATACACGCGCAACCGCCACCTTCCGCGTGCAGATCGCTGGCATACAAATCGCAGGATGGAGGACATGATAAAACACACTCCAACTGCCACATGGCCACATATCAGCGCACATGATCTGATTTGTTTTTCGCACCTACGGTGGAACTTTGTTTATCAGCGCCCTCAGCATCTGCTCAGCAGGTTTGCCCAGCATACACGTGTTTTCTTCGTAGAGGAACCCATTTTCCAGGATGGAGCAAACCGGCTCCAGATACAGGAACCCGTGAAGAACGTATTCGTTGTTGTGCCGATGCTGCAACACGGACTCGAGGAAGATTGTATTCTTACGGTCCAGCGTGATCTGTTGAATGATCTTTTTTCCATCATGGACATTAACCGTTTCATCAGCTGGTACTACACGCCGATGTCGCTGCCCTTCAGCGATCACTTGCAGCCGGCAGCAACGGTTTATGATTGCATGGACGAACTCTCCGCGTTCAAGTTTGCCCCCGTTGCCCTGAAAGAAAACGAACGCAGGCTGTTCGCCAAATCGGATGTAGTATTTACCGGCGGCTATAGTATCTACGAAGCCAAGCAAAACACTCATGCACATATTTATCCCTTCCCAAGCAGCATCGACCGGGCGCACTTCGCAACGGCACGAACCATCAGTGAAGATCCGTCCGACCAGGCGCACATTCCGCATCCGCGGTTTGGATTTTACGGCGTGATCGATGAACGTTTTGATATCGATCTCATTGCTCAGGCTGCAACGGCTCGCCCCGAATGGCAGTTCGTACTGATCGGGCCCGTAGTGAAAATCGATCCTGCGACGCTTCCGCGCCATGCCAATATCCATTACCTGGGAGGTAAGGACTACAAAGAACTGCCGCACTACCTGGCAGGCTGGGATGTAGCGATCATTCCTTTTGCACAGAATGAGTCGACCCGGTACATTAGTCCCACAAAAACACCCGAATACCTTGCTGCCGGTAAGCCGGTCATCTCAACACCCATCCGCGATGTGGTATCACCCTACGGCGAGAACAAACTGGTGCATATTGCCGCAGACGCTGACGAGTTCCTGGCCTGTGCCGATGCGATCCTGACCGAACAAAACCGCGCTCCCTGGCTCGAACGGGTGGATGCTTTTCTTGCCGGTAACTCCTGGGACCGCACCTGGAGTGAAATGGCGCAGCACATTGAGGCACGTATTCATGCACGCAGCAATACCGGCTCCACGCTCGGCTCCGGAACGAGTGTTGTTTCGACTCCGTCGGTATAACGCGTCATGATGTTGGAAAGCACCGGCGAGGCCGGTTTTATTGAACGAAACTGTGGATATGCCCGATCGGAACGATCAGAATACGCCTGAATTGTGGGGCGGCCTGGAATGCACCATTAACCGGGTTGGCGATGATTTCTTTGACCAGTTTGAAATGGCTAACCTGTATGAGCAACCGAAGCAGGAAGCTATTGCATCACTGGGAATTCGCAAGCTGCGCTTTCCGGTTTTATGGGAAAGGCATCAGCCCCACCCCGACACGGTAATCGACTGGACCTACACAAACGAGCAGCTGGAAGGCTACAGGAGTAAGGGCATCACGCCCGTAGCCACATTGGTGCATCATGGCAGCGGCCCGCGTTTTACCTCGCTGGCCGATCCTCTCTTTCCCGAATTGCTGGCCCGCTATGCAAAACAGGTTGCGGAGCGGTTTCCCTGGCTGGAATACTATACTCCTGTGAATGAACCCCTCACTACAGCCCGCTTCAGCGGGCTGTATGGCTTGTGGTACCCGCACGGGACCGACGACAAAACGTTCCTGCAATGCCTGATTCACGAATTGAAGGGAACGGTGCTGGCCATGGAGGAAATCCGCAGGATCAACCCCGCTGCCAGGCTGATACAAACGGAGGATCTCGGAAAAACCTACAGTACGCCCGCCTTGGCTTACCAGGCTCAGTTCGAAAACCAACGACGCTGGCTTACGTACGATCTCCTCTGCGGGCAGCTGAACCCGGCGCATCCGCTCTGGAACTACCTGCTCGCGAACGGAATAGAAGAAGAGCAACTACGCTTCTTCGCCGAACGCCCTTGCGTGCCGGACATTTTTGGGTTCAACTACTATGTAACCTCCGAACGCTACCTTGATGAGCACCTGGAGCACTATCCACAGGTAAAGCCCGGTGGCAATGGCCGGCAGCGCTATGTAGACGTGGAGGCAGCACGCGTTCCGATGGAAGCATCTTCCGGTGTTCAGGCGCTGCTACGGGAGGCCTGGGAGCGCTATCAAAGACCGATGGCCGTTACGGAAGTGCACCTGCATTGTCATCGCGAAGAACAACTGCGTTGGTTCCGCTACGTCTTTGACACCTGCATCGCCCTGCGTGCCGAAGGAGTCGATATCCGGGCGGTCACCGGCTGGGCCCTTCTGGGTTCCTTCGGATGGAACCGCCTGTTGACGGGTGCCCCTTTCGACTATGAACCCGGCGCTTTCGATCTGCGGGGCAGCAATCCCCGCGAAACGGCACTGGCTGGCTACCTGCGCTCGCTTCCTGAAGGAAAACCACTGCAGCGCCAGCTTGCCGGCGACAAGGGTTGGTGGCAGCGCGACAGCCGCTTCCTACGGCCCTGTCCGGCACCTGCCCCGGAACTGAGACACCGGCAAGCGGCTGCCCGGCGCCCGATTCTCATCATCGGGAAAAGGGGCACTTTGGGCAGGGCGCTTGCGCGTGTCTGCTCCGAACGAAGCCTTGACATAGCCATAGCCGGCCGCGACGACTGCGATATCGCCGACCCGGTTTCCATCGCTGCGGCCATCAACCGCGTTCGCCCCTGGGCCATTATCAACGCGGCCGGCTATGTGCGGGTGGATGAAGCGGAAACGGATGAACTGAGTTGCCATCGTGATAATGCTGAAGGGCCTGCCCAACTGGCCCGTGCCTGTGCATCCGCAGGCATCCGCCTGGTCAGCTACTCTTCCGACCTGGTGTTTGATGGCCGAAAAGAAGGTGCCTATCTCGAAAGCGACCGGGTCAACCCATTGAATGCCTATGGCCGCAGTAAGGCCCGCGCTGAGCAGGAAGTGCTGACGGTTCACCCCGATGCCCTGATGGTGCGTAGCAGTGCCTTTTTTGGCCCCTGGGATCCTTATAATTTTCTGTACTGGGTGGAGAGTCGGCTTCGGGAAGGATCGGAGGTCCCGGTAGCCAGCGACCTCCTGGTTTCGCCTACCTATGTGCCCGAACTGGTGCATACCACGCTCGATCTTCTTATAGACGGAGAGAAAGGCATCTGGCACCTGGCCAACAAGGGTTCTTTCAGCTGGGCCGATCTGGCCGGCATCGTAGCCGATGAGCAGGGTCTGGACCGTAGTCTCCTGAGGCCACGGTCATCGGAAGATATGGGCTACACCGCAACCCGTCCCAGGAACAGTGTGCTGGGATCAGAAAAAGGAAGCCTGCTGCCTGATACAAGCGATGCATTCCATCGTTATTTTGCAGAAAGGCGGCGCTTCGCCGGCCAGCCCGACTAAAACAAGAAAGCCATGGCCCTGACACACGACGATCCCCGCTCCGCACTTAATGACAAAGCTTTTCAGCAAACGGTTGATGGCAAGGAAACACGCCTGTTTTGGCTCGGAACGGATTCCGGCATCAAAGCGGCCATCACCAACTACGGCGCCCGTCTCGTGGCCCTGTTTGCGCCCGATAAAGAAGGCCGCTACCGCGATGTAGTCGTAGGTTTCGAAAACCTGGAGCAGTACATCGAAGACGGCGACTACCATGGAGCCATTGTAGGACGCTATGCCAACAGAATCGCGCGTGGCCGTTTCAGCGTTGCGGGAAAAGAGTATACCCTGGCCATAAATAACGCCCCGAATCACCTCCAAGGCGGAAGGAAAGGTTTCAATGCGGTAGTGTGGGAGCAGGTATCGGCGTCCGACCGTGAGCTCGTTTTGCAGTATCACAGCCCGGATGGTGAAGAAGGATATCCCGGCGCACTGACGCTTACTGTTCGCTATGCAGTGGAAGACGATAACCGGCTGGCGATCGAATTCGAGGCAAGCACCGATGCCACAACGGTGCTCAACGTCACTAATCATGCCTACTGGAACCTGAATGGACAGGGTAGCGGTACGGCCATGAACCACACGCTGTTCATCAATGCCGGCCACTTCACCCCGGTCGACGAGTTTTTGATTCCTACCGGCGACATTGCTTTCGTGACCAATACCCCCTTCGACTTCAGCAGCCCGCAGCCTATCGGCGACCGTATTGATCAGGATCACCAGCAACTCTATTATGGCGCCGGCTACGATCACAACTTCGTGCTGATCGATACTGGCGAAGCGCTGAAACTGGCCGCTGTAGCCACCGGTGACCAAAGCGGCATCCGTATGGCGATCCGCACTACCGAGCCCGGAATCCAACTGTATTCGGGTAACTTCCTCAAATCCCTGCACCGGCTGAAGTATGGCCTCAGCGACGAGCGACGTTCGGCATTTTGCCTCGAGACCCAGCATTTTCCGGATTCGCCCAATAAACACGGATTCCCTTCCGTAGAACTACGGCCCGGTGAGATCTTCCGGAGCCGGACGGATTTTACCTTTCTGGTGGAGCAGGGCAGTTGATAAAGCGGAACGCGTCTGAATCCGGCAGCACAGACGATCACAATGGCATTCTGCCGGTGCCTTCACCGATTTCAGCCACAATAGGTGTCAGCTCAAGTCCGGTGGCTTTGTGATAGCGGGGCGCCAGGTCGGCCACGAGCCCGTCAATGGCGTCTTCACGAACGATATTGATCGTGCAGCCTCCAAATCCTCCGCCCATCATCCGTGCGCCCAGCACATGGTCATTTTCGCGAACGGCCGCAACCAGGAAGTCGAGCTCGGGACAACTTACCTCATACTCTTCACTCAGTCCTCTGTGCGTGCGGTACATCTTCATGCCCAGATCTTCGAGCCGGCCCTGAAGAAGGTCCGCACACCCCTGCAGCAGCCGCTCGTTTTCTTCCACCACATACTTACAGCGCCGGTAAACGAGGATATCTTTTTGTGCCACACATTCCTGGAGCTGATCCATCGTTACATCGCGAAGGCTGCGGGTGCCCGGATACCTTGCCGCCACCAGACGAACCCCTTCTTCGCATTGAGCGCGGCGCACATTGTATTCGGAAGAAGAGAGGGAATGTTTCACATTCGTATTAAGGAGGAGCAAACGATAGCCTTTCAGGTTGAGCGGCACATAGTTATAGGCCATCGACCGGCAGTCGAGCTGTATTACATGATCCGCCTTGCCGAACATGCTGGCAAACTGATCCATGATCCCGCACATTACGCCAGCCCAGGTATGCTCAGCTTTTTGTGCCACGAGGATGAGTTCTTCGCGCGGAAGACCCAACTCAAACAACTCGTTCAACGCATAGGCGGTGGCGCACTCCACAGCGGCTGAAGAGGAGAGGCCTGCACCCGTCGGTACATCGCCATGCAGCACCAGGTTAAAGCCTCCCAAGCGGTGGCCACGCTGGCGAAGCTGGTCGGCAACACCCAACACGTAGTTGGTCCACTTGCCCGAGCGCGGAGCTATTTCAGAGAGTTTCGTGTCGTAGCGATGCCGGAACTCCGCCGCATACAGGCCGATCCCTTCGTCTGCGCGTCTGGATACGGCAACATACACGGCCTTATTAATAGCTGCAGGCAGCACAAAGCCCTCATTGTAGTCGGTATGCTCACCGATGATATTCACCCGCCCCGGCGATCGTGTAAGAAGGGTAGGGGAACCGAATAATTCCTGAAATACCTGAGCTGTCTGCTGTGCCATTGTGCCGCTGTTCATCTGTATGGTATGGAGCTTTTTGATTCATGAAATAAGCCGCTGAAAGGTACATGGTTACCTTATAAAAACCGGGCCCTTTCATCCAACCCCCGAAAAGGTTTTTTCGTCGACATATTATACCTTTTTATCCTATTTCAACACTTATCCCCCGGCTTCCTCCTGTTACTTTGTTTCATCAAGTTATTGTAAAAAACTGACCCTTTTACAGCCATGCAAACCCTTAACCCTAAAGCTCCTCTCCACCTGGAGCATGATCCTGAACTGAGCTACCGCTGGACCGCAGAAAAGGCTGCCGAATGGCAGCGCAAGACCGGCTGGCTGGTGGGCTGCAACTTCGTGCCCCATAACGCCATCAACCAGCTTGAGATGTGGCAGGAAGAGACTTTCGATCCCTTTCTGATCGATAAAGAGCTGAGCTGGGCGGCCGAACTCGGATTCAACACCGTTCGCGTCTTTCTGCACCACCTTTTATGGGAGCAGGATTCCAAAGGCTTTACTGAGCGCATTGAACTTTTCCTGTCCATCGCTCAAAAACACGGTATCCGTGCCATGCTGGTGCTGTTCGACGCGGTATGGGATCCGAATCCGAAGCTGGGCAAACAGCGAGAGCCCAAACACAACGTGCACAACTCGGGCTGGGTGCAGTGCCCCGGCTACGATGTGCTGAACAATCCCGACCGCTACGATGACCTGTATGAATACGTACACGGTGTTGTCAACCATTTCAAACACGATGAGCGTGTGGTTATCTGGGATCTCTACAATGAGCCCGACAACATGAACATCGCTTCCTATAAAGACGACTATTACGTACGCCACAAAGCCGAGCTTTCGCTTGAGCTGCTGAAGAAAACCATCCGCTGGGTACGCGGCATCGGGCCCGACCAGCCGATAACCATGGCTCCCTGGCAGGAGCTGGAAGACTGGAGCTGCGAAACCAGATCGTCGGTCCTCGACAATTACATGTTTACGCACTCCGATGTGATTTCCTTTCACTGCTACGCCAATCGCGAAGGCATGGAAAAGCGCCTGGAGCAGCTCAGCCGCTTCGGCAGGCCGATGTTCTGTACCGAATACATGGCCCGTCCGTTCGGGAACACCTTCCAGGAAATCCTGCCGCTCTTCAAAGAATACAACGTAGGCGCCTATAACTGGGGTTTCGTTGCAGGCAAATCGCAGACGCACTGTCCGTGGGACAGCTGGCAGAAGACCTACGAGCAGGAGCCGGAACTGTGGTTCCACGATATCTTCCGCGCCAATGGCGAAGCCTACCGGCAGGAGGAAGTCGACTTCCTGAAGTCATTTATTGCCGAAGCCAAAAAGAACCCGGTCCACCTGCATGTTGCCTTCGCCTGAGCAGGAGAAGGAACATCAAACCATACCGAAAGAGCTGCCCCGGGCAGCTCTTTTCGTGCCCGGTACAGAAGGCAAAAAAAGCAGGCCCGGAGGCCTGCCGTATCGTTTTCACGGGCTTTAGGTCAGTTGCGCAGATTGTACTTATAAAACCCTTCGCGGTGCAGCACCGACTGGCTGGGAATGCTGGTCAGCAGGGAGTCTTTCACCAGTTTCTCCACGAGACGTATCTGCTCAAAATCTTCACCTGCTTTCGTGATCAGCTTCAGGCTCTCAATCTTCATCAGAGCCCGCTTGCTGGTCTTTAGTGTCTGGCGATCGAGCCAGGCACATTTTTCAGCCAGGTACAGCTGGTGATTGCGGAAATAAGCGTGCATAGGTAGAAGATTTAAGGTGATAACTTAGACGGGCTTGCGCCCATTAAGTTAAGCCCTCATCTCTACATTAACGAACTTATATAGCTCCAGCTGCCAAATTCAACGTTGAAACACCGCATTTCTACGATAAACGGTAAATAAGCTACGCCAGAGCTTCGTTTTCCTGATGACGATAGGCATCCGTCAACTTCTTTTGATGCTCATGGCTCATCGGTACAAAGTCGCCGAACCGCATCCGGAAGCGGGCACGCCCCTGGCTGATCGACCGCAGAGCCGATGAAAAATCATGCAGCTCTGCCAGAGGCACCCGAGCACTAATCTTCTGAAAATGCCCATCCGTTTCCATACCTTCTACCAGGCCGCGGCGGCTCTGCAGCTCGCCCATCACCGCACCGGTCAACTCGTCCGGGCACAGCACCGATACCTCCTGGACCGGCTCCAGTACGAGGGGCGCTGCCTTCTGGAAGGCTTCGCGGAAAGCCATCATAACGGCAATTTTAAAAGAGATGTCGTTTGAATCAACTGGATGCATCTTGCCATCGTAGACGCAGACGCGGATATCACGCACATAGGATCCGGTGAGGGGGCCTTCCTGCATCTTTTCCATAATTCCTTTAAGAATCGAAGGAAGAAAGCGGGTATCGATGGCTCCTCCCACGATGCAATTGTAATAAACGAGCTTACCACCCCAGGGAAGCGTATGCTCGTCGCGGCCACGCACCGTCAGTCCCTCAGGGTCGGGCATGCTCTCCACCCATGGATCGATGCGCAGGTGCACTTCGGCAAATTGCCCTGATCCGCCGGACTGCTTCTTGTGCCGATAAACGGCATCCGCAGAACTACGGATGGTCTCGCGATAGGGAATGCGGGGTTTTGAAAACTGAACGTCGAGGTGAAACTGGTGTTCGATTTTCCAGCGCGCCACAGCCAGGTGCATGTCGCCCTGGCAATGAATCAGGGTTTGCCGGAGCTCGGGCGATACTTCCACGATGAAAGTGGGATCTTCCTCACGCAACTGGTGCAGGGCCTGGGCCAGCTTCTCTTCTTCACCCTTGCGCTTCGCTTCGATGGCCACCGACATATTCGGCGGCGGGAACAGGATCGGGTCCAGTTCCCAGTTTCTGCCTTTCACATGAAGGGTGTTATTCACGTGTGTGTTCTTCAGCTTCAGGGTAGCGCCGATATCACCCGCCACCAGCTCGTTGACCGGTAGGCGCTTGTGTCCTTCCATCAAAAACAGTTGTGAGATCTTTTCGGTGACACCGTTCGACTCGTTGACCAGTTCCATGCCGGGCCTGACCGTGCCGCTGAACACCTTGAAACAGGAGAGGTCTCCGACATGGGGCTCGGAAACGGTCTTGTAGATGAAGAGACAGGCGGGCCCGTCTGCTTTGCACGCCAGTTCCTCCCCGCTCCGGGTACGTTGGGGCGGACGGTCGCAGGCTGCCGGACACACAGCATCAATGAAGCCCATCACGCGGCCGGAGCCCATATTGCGCTCGGCGCAGAGGCAGAACAACGGGAAGAGTTCATGAGCGGTCATTGCCCTTCTGAGCCCATCCCGAAGCTCGTCTTCGTGAAGCGATCCCTTTTCGAAATAGTGCTCCATGAGCAGTTCATCCTGTGCGGCAACGGCTTCCACCAGTTCGCGGTGGAGCGCATCGGCGCGGGCCCTTTCTGCTTCCGGTATCGGGAGTTTCTCGGGCTTGCCGCCCATATCCCTGAATTTATAAAGGGTCATGTGCAGCACGTCTACGATCTCATGAAAGCCAACACCAACCTGCAGGGGGTATTGCACCACCGTAACCCGCTTTCCGAAATGGTCGCGCGCTTCCTGAACCGTTCGCTCAAAATCAGCCTTGTCGTGATCGAGCTTATTCACGGCGAAAAGCATCGGTGTGCGAAACGCCTCGGTATATTGCCAGATGACATCGGTACCCACCTCAACGCCCGTTGCGGCATTCAGCACCATCACGCCCGTGTCGGCAACCCGGAGTGCCGACAGGACTTCACCCACAATATCATCATAGCCCGGCGTGTCGAGGATGTTGATCTTGTAGCCCCGCCAGCGCGTATGCATTAGTTTGGAGAAAATGGAGTTTCCGCGTTCTTTTTCCAACTCGTGGTAGTCGCCTACGGTGTTGCTTTCGGCAACAGACCCGCGTCGGCTGGTGAGACCGGCCTCGAACAACATGCATTCGGCCAGCGTCGTCTTGCCCGATCCGGCGTGCCCCAACAGGGCGATGTTCCGGACATGGGCGGTATCGAATTCTGCCATAGCTGCGTATTTGATGATGGAAAAAAGAGGAGCGGACCGCTTTCTGAAAGCAGCCCCCCCTATAAATCGAAACGCTACCTAACAGTTGGTAGCGTTGATAAAATCCCGGAACTCCATGCGGAGCTGTTGAAGACTGTTTTCCAGCACCAGGAAGGAGTCCAGCAGCCGCTCATGCTCCGAAAAGACCCCGTTGGACGTCTGCTGCTGATCCGTGCGTTCCAACTCAATTCTTCTTTCGTGCTGTTTTATGGCCTGCTTCAGATCATGGATGTTGATCAGCTGAATGTGGAATTGGTTGTCGAAATGGTCGAGCGTAGCTAGTTGCTCTTTTGCAGTGTCGCGGGCACTGTCCTGAAGCAGCTTTTTGCACTCCTGGAATTCCTCGCGGTAATTCCGCAAGATCTGCCGCCATTCAGTGGTTTCGGACGTCAGCTGTGCAAGATCGGTTTGAACCATGGGAAGAACTTTTTTTAGGGTTAAGAATGCCGTTTCTCTTCCTCTCCGGTGCGTAGGGTGATGGCTTTTTAAATGTACGTTTCCCCGCACCAAAAAAGAAATAGTTTCTTTATCGTTCAAATCGTATATTCTTACTACTGCCCGGCTATCTTTGCCGGCCTGCCCATGATCACACAGCAAACGATACAGGCCATTCAGGACCGCGTTGACGTACTGGACGTGGTGGGCAATTTCGTACGCCTCAAACGGCGAGGTGCCAATTACCTGGGCCTTTGTCCCTTCCACAACGAACGGACACCGTCGTTCACCGTCTCTCCCGCAAAAGGGATCTTCAAGTGCTTCGGGTGCGGCAAGAGCGGCAACTCCATTTCCTTTGTGATGGAGCACGAAAAGTTCTCCTATGTGGAGGCGCTTCGCTGGCTTGCGGCACGCTACCATATCGAAGTAGAGGAAACCGCGGTATCCGCCGAAGTACTGCAGCAGCAGCAGGTAGCCGAAAGCCTCCACATCATCAACAGCTTTGCACAGAAGTTCTTTGAGCAACAACTGCACGACACGGAAGAAGGGCAGGCAATCGGACTCAGCTACCTTCGGGAACGTGGCTTCCAGGAAGCCATTCTAAGGAAATTCGGCATTGGCTACAACCCCGATAAGCGGGATGCTTTCGCATCTGCTTCCCTGAAGCAGCAATACAACCGCGAGCTGCTGCAGAAAGCCGGACTGGTGGCCCAGCGTAACGGCGAATGGGTCGACAACTACCGCGACCGGATCATCTTTCCGGTGCACAATCCAAGCGGCAAGGTAATCGGGTTCGGTGCGCGCCTGATTAAAAAGAATGATCGTGCTCCGAAATATATCAACACCCCGGAGAATGAGCTTTATGTCAAAAGCCGCATTCTTTATGGGCTTTACTTCGCCCGGCAGGCGATCGACAAGTTCGACGAATGCCTGCTGGTCGAAGGCTACACCGACGTTTTATCGCTGCACCAGGCGGGCGTAGAGAATGTGGTGGCCAGTGGCGGTACCTCGCTCACGATCGAGCAGTTGCGCCTGATCAAGAAGTTCACGAAAAACCTCACCATCATCTACGACGGTGATGGTGCCGGCATCAAGGCCGCGCTCCGCGGGCTCGACATGGCACTGGAAGAAGGCCTCAACGTGAAACTGGTTCTGATTCCTGACGGGGAAGATCCGGATTCTTATGTGCAGAAGGCAGGAGCACAGGAGTTCCGGAATTTCATTGCACATAACAGGAAGGACGTCATCCTTTTCCAGCTTGAAGTATCGCTGCGCGATGCCGGCGACGATGCCGCAAGCAAGGCAGCTGTTGTGAACCGCATCGCCGAAACCGTTGCGCGTATCGACAAGGCTGAGGATTTTACCAAGCAGCAGGATTACATCCGCCAGTGCGCCCAGTTGCTGCGGATCGACGAGGCCGGTTTTACGAACCTGGTCAACAAATATATCCGCGACCGTATCACGAAGCAGGAGCAAAAGGTGCCTTTCGAAGAAGCGCAGACCCTTGCCGAACAAGCCCAGTCTGGCGAACAGAGCTTCGATGACAACACCTACCAGCTGCTTTTTCGCGATGAACTGCAGGAAAAGGAAGTAACAAGGGTGCTGCTCGAGCACGGACACAAGAACTGGCATGGTCAGCTGGTGGGCGAGTACCTGCTCGGCGAACTCCCGGAAGAAGACCTGTTCGAAAGTGCTCTGGTCCTTCGCTTTATCCATGCCTACCGCGACCTGCTGGCCAATGGTGTGCTGCCCGACAAAAATCACTTCATCTATCATCCCGATCCCGAGCTCAGCGCCTTGTCGGTAAGCCTATTGCAGTTTCCCTACGAGGAAAGCAAGTTCTGGAAATCGGAACAGGCGCAGTCGGCCGGCTACCAGCGGTCCCTCTTCGAGCAGGACTGGAGCAGCTTCCAGCGTACCATCAACAAAGAAAACCCCGACGCATTGGGCAGTTTCCTGCTGACGCAGCGCGATACCACCAACGATGAGGTGGAGTCGGCCATTGGCTACCTGAAGTTGCGCAAAGTGCGCCGGCTCATGCTGCAGAACCACGCCGACCTTGAAAAGGCAGGTCCGGAACAACAAATGACCCTGCTGCTCACCCACCAGCACCTCAAACAAATGGAGCGCGACCTCACGGCAAAGCTGGGAACGGTGATCCTCCGTTGAGCCAGGCATTCAGGCACGGTTTTCCTTTTTATTTCTGAAAACAGACCTATGCGAACGAGCAATATGCTGCTGAGCGGCGTCGCCGGCGCTACCGTGCTTACCGCCGCCCACGAAACGCTGCGTCATATGCATAATCTGGCGCCCCGGATGGACCTGATGGGCATGCAGGCCCTGCGCCGCATCCTTTTCCGCACCGGCGCCCCTCAACCCGGCCCGCGGCGCCTTTTCTGGTACACCCTGGCCGGAGATTTTGTCAGTAATGCGCTTTTCTATAGCCTGGGTGGCCTGAAGGTGCGGCATAGCCTGCTGCGCGGCACCTTGCTCGGGTTCAGCGCAGGACTGGGAGCGCTGCTGTTGCCAGGCCCCCTTGGATTGAATACCCATGCGAGCCGTAGAACTACGGCAACGGCGCTAATGACCATGGGCTTGTACACGCTGGGGGGCCTGACTGCCGGCCTTGCGCGTAAACTGATGGCGCGCTGGCGACAGCCCCGTGTTTCCAAACATAAACTGGTGCTTTAGGGAAGCGGCCTACTGGCACAATTCGTGAGTGACATAGACAAAACAATTCTATGTCAGGAAGAGGCGACAACAACAAAAACGGCAGCTCGGGCGCAGGCGCCAGCAATCAGAGCGGCCAGGTTTTTCCGAAACAAAAGGGTAAGATGAACCACGGTGAACAAACCGGTGGTAAGCCATCGCAGCCGCAGCAACCGCAACGCGATCAGGATGCGCACCGCAATACGCAGGGGGATCGCGGGTAAACCGAAAAACCTCCCGGATGTTCTTACTGGACAGGCCCGGGAGGTCTTTCTTTTGTTTATCTTCGCCCCGCCCCGGGAGACGGACCGATCGATCTCCTCAGAGGGATACCCATTGAAAATGATACAGTTCCTCATTGCAGACGATCACCACATCGTTCAAGTAGGCATCAAGGCGCTTCTTGCCGACCGTTACCCGCAGCGCATTGTGCATACCTGCGGCGATGGCGACAGCCTGATGGAAATGGTGAAAAAGTCGGTCTACCAGCTGATTATCCTGGACATCCATATGCCGCGTTCAGGCGGCCTTTCGCTGGTGCGTTTGCTACGCACCTATGCCCCCGACACCAAAGTGCTGATTTACTCGGCATCACCGGTATCGGTGTACGCCGTTCCTTTCATTCGTGCGGGTGCCTCTGGGTATGTTTCGAAGGAAGATTCCCTCGACGAACTGGCAAAGGCAGTCGGGCTGATCCTCGAAGGAAAGCGCTATATCAATCCCGAACTGGCCGAACAGGTCACATCCGCTTACTTCAACGAAGAAGAAGAGAATCGCTTCCGCGTGCTTACAGCCCGGGAGTTTGAAATTGCCATCCTGATGCTGAAGGGTCACAGTGCAACCTCCATTTGCGAAACCCTGAACCTGCAGAAGTCGACCGTTTCCACTTTCAAGTTGCGGATTTTTGAAAAGCTGGGCATCAGCAACCTGCTGGAGCTTTCGGAGCTTGCCCGCCTGTACTCGGTAAACTACTGATTTTCCGGAAGCGGTATCCGGATCTGGACACAGGTACCCCGGTCCCTTTCGGGAAAATGGATGGATCCGCCGGTAAGGTTCAG
>Ga0164290_1001267_pt1 | contig 42244 bp, 41 predicted proteins | sample Micstemetagenome_FD_108782 | JGI IMG/M metagenome (GOLD analysis project Ga0164290, IMG submission 108782) | Contaminated culture microbial community from soil near Moab, Utah, USA - Microcoleus steenstrupii SON62 (Illumina Assembly) | ecosystem: Environmental > Terrestrial > Soil > Soil crust...
ACTGTGCGACCGATCGGACCCCGGGCGTCGCCCGCCTTGACCTGGCGAGCCGGAACCGGGCCCCCGCTTCTCCACATCCCGCCGCCAGATCACGCAAGGCCTCTGCGCCCTCCCTGCGACGGGGACGGGGAGAGTGTAGGGCGGGACGACACCAAGGCTACGAAATGACGCTCGTCAGTCCCGGAAGTGAGGCGGAATCAGAGGGTTGACCTCAATAACGCGTCTGGCTGGGTGTCTATTGCCCGCACAATCCCGCCGTCATCCCGGCGAAGGCCGGGACCCAGCGGCGCCGGAGCGCGCCGGAGGCGATGCCGGACGCAGTCGCGCTCCCGACAGGTTCGCGCTCGCGCGCGCCGCTGGGTCCCGGGGTCGCTGCGCGCCCCGGGATGACGAAAGGAAAGCGGATCGTCAGTGAACCGTCTGCACCTCGACGGAGGTTCCGTCCGACACGGGCGTGATCGGCACGGAGACCGAGGGGCCGGCGTTGGGGAAGTTGCTCTCGTCGCGGTTGGGGGCGAGACCCTTCTCCAGCAGGTCCTTGATTTCCTGACCCGACAGGGTCTCGTATTCGAGCAGGGCCTGGGCCAGGGTTTCCAGATCGGCGGCCTTTTCGGTCAGGATCTTGCGGGCCTCGTCCCAGCCGGCGCCGACGATGCGCTTGACCTCGGAATCGATGATCCGGGCCGTCTCTTCCGAGACGTTCTGGCTGCGCGCGACCGAGTGGCCAAGGAAGACCTCCTGCTCGTTCTCGCCATAGGCCACGGTGCCGAGGATGTCGGAGAAGCCCCACTGGGTGACCATGCGGCGAGCCAGCTTGGACGCCTGCTGGATGTCGGAGCTGGCGCCCGAGGTGATGTTCTCCTTGCCGAAGATCAGCTCCTCGGCCACGCGGCCGCCGGCCATGATGGCGATGCGGTCGACCATCTGCTGATACTTCATGGAGTAGCGGTCGCCTTCCGGCAGCTGCATCACCATGCCCAGGGCCTGGCCGCGCGGGACGATGGTCGCCTTGTGCACCGGGTCGGCCATCTTGACGTTCATGGCCACGATGGCGTGGCCGCCCTCGTGATAGGCGGTCAGGCGGCGCTCTTCCTCGTTCATGGCCATGGATTTGCGCTCGGCGCCCATCATGACCTTGTCCTTGGCGTCCTCGAAGTCGCGATGGGTGACCATGCGGCGGTCCTTGCGGGCCGCCATCAGGGCCGCCTCATTGACGAGGTTGGCCAGGTCGGCGCCCGAGAAGCCGGGGGTGCCGCGGGCGATGGTCTTGACCACCACGTCCGAGGCCAGGGGCACGTCCTTCATGTGGACGCGCAGGATCTTCTCGCGGCCGTTCACATCGGGGTTGGGCACCACGACCTGACGGTCGAAGCGGCCGGGACGCAGCAGGGCCGGGTCCAGGACGTCCGGACGGTTGGTGGCGGCGATCAGGATGATGCCCTCATTGGCCTCGAAGCCGTCCATCTCGACCAGCAGCTGGTTCAGGGTCTGCTCGCGCTCGTCATTGCCGCCGCCCAGACCGGCGCCGCGGTGACGGCCGACGGCGTCGATCTCGTCGATGAAGATGATGCAGGGGGCGTTCTTCTTGGCCTGTTCGAACATGTCGCGCACGCGGCTGGCGCCGACGCCCACGAACATCTCGACGAAGTCGGAGCCCGAGATGGAGAAGAAGGGCACGCCCGCCTCGCCCGCGACGGCGCGGGCCAGCAGGGTCTTGCCGGTGCCGGGAGGGCCGACCAGCAGGGCGCCCTTGGGAATCTTGCCGCCCAGCTTCTGGAACTTGCCCGGGTCCTTGAGGAAGTCGACGACCTCCTGCAGCTCTTCCTTGGCCTCGTCCACGCCGGCGACGTCGTCGAAGGTCTTGCGGCCCTTGTGCTCGGTCAGCAGCTTGGCCTTGGACTTGCCGAAGCCCATGGCGCCGCGGGCGCCGCCCTGCATTTGGCGCATGATCAGCACCCACAGGCCGATGATCAGGACGAAGGGCAGCAGGCCGATCAGGGCGCTGACCCAGATCGACTGGGCGGGATCGTCCAGATCCACCTGGGCGCCGGTGTCGTTGATGCTGTCCAGCAGGGGCTGGGTGGGCTGGGGGATGAAGGCCTTGAAGCGGGTGCCGTTCTTCAGCTCGCCCGTCATCTTGGAGCCGCGCACGGTGACGGCCTTGATCTGGTTGGTGTTCCGGGCCTCCACCAGCTGGGTGTAGTTCATCTCGACCACGGGGCGGGAGGCGGCGGCCTTGGCGCCCGCGGGCGCGGCGATGCCGCCGGGGCGGCTCACGGCCACATAGAAGGCCATGGCGCCCAGGATGATTACGCCCCAGATGGCCAGATTGCGCAGGTTCATGCTCGTCTCGTTTCCTGGGCGCGCGGCGCCCCGTCACTGATGTCAGGTCGAAAATAGGGGGTTCCGGAGCGTTTCGCCATGGAAGACGGCGCCCAGGTCCCTTTCGTGCGTCATTCGGTCCAGCGCGAGCGCCAGTCTCTGTTCGACCAGCGACCGCGCCCTCGCCCCCGTCCGTGCAAGAACCGGTGCGCCGGAAGCGTTCCGGATCAGGACAGGTTCCGTGGGGCGGGCGGCGGGCGGGAGAGTCTTCAGGACGGCCCGGTCGGCGTCGCCCAGGGCGGCCATGCGGCCGGCGGCGGGGACGACGGACCAGCCGGGTTCGTCGCTGGTGATCGCCCAGCGGCCGTCCCAGACGGCCTCGACGCCGGGGACGAGCGGGAGGGGCGGCGGCGGGCGGCGGGTGAGTTCGCCGGGTTCGCGGGAGATGGCGACACGGTCGGCGGCGGCCTCGATCCGGGCGCCGCAGAGGGTGGCGGTGAAGGCCTCGCCGGAGCGGAGGCGGGTCAGGAGGCCGGCGAGGCGGTCGCCGCGCGGAGGGCGGTCGCCGCCGCCGGCGCAGACGAGGGCGGCGGCGAGGGTGGGGGCGTCGATGGCGCGATCGGTCTCGAAGGAACCCTCTCCGGTCGGGAGGGGGCCTGGGCGCACGGCGCGCTGCGCGCCGCCCGTCGTCAGTTCGCGATGCGCGCCTCCTCCACCCGATGAGAGAAGGGAAGCCCGAGCGCGGCTGCGGGCGTATTTCGGATCGTCATTGGCCGGATCATCGACCCACGCGATCCCCCTCCCCGCGAGCCAGTCGCGGACCTCGGCCCGCCCCGCCTCCAGCATGGGACGCAGCAGCATCAGCCCCCTGCCCTCCGGCCAGGCCGGAGACGGGGCCCAGTCGCGCAGCCGGCCGAGGGTGGAGCCCTGGTCCCGCATGACCTCGCCCTCGGCGATGTCGTCGGCGGTGTGGGCGAACAGGACGACGCGGGCTCCGGCCTGACGCGCCGCGTCGGCGATCAGGGCGTGGCGGGCGCGGCGGGCGGCGGCGGGCAGGCCGGTCGAGGGCTTGTGACCGGTCCAGTGCAGACCGCGCCAGTCGGCGCCGGCCTCGCGGGCGGCCCCTTCGGCGAAGGCGGTCCAGGCGGCGCTGTCGGGGCTCAGGCCGTGGTCGACGGTCAGGGCCAGAAGCCGGCGGCCGTTCCCGCGCGCCCAGTCGGCGGCGACGCGCAGCAGGGCGATGGAGTCGCCGCCGCCGGACAGGGCCAGGGTCAGGGGATGACCGGCGTTGCGCTCCAGCCGGGCGGACAGGCGGTCCCGGACCGGCGCGGTCCAGTCCTGGGGCGTCGGGGTCAGCCCGGCCGCCGGACGGGCGCGGCCGCCGGGGCGGCGCAGCCGATGCGGGTGCGGGTCTCGGCGGCGCGGGTGCGGACGGCCGGGGTCGCGGCCTCGGCGTAGCGACGGGTGAACTCGGTCAGGGCGGTGCAGGCCTGGGTCTTGCGGTCGGTGGCGTTGAGCGCATTGGCCAGCTCCAGCGTCGTCGCCGGGGCCCAGCCCGCGGTCGGCCAGCCGCGCAGGGCGGCGGCGTAGGCCGAGACGGCGCCGGCGTGGTCGCCCGCCGAAACGCGCAGGTCGCCCAGACGGCTGTTGGCCTCGGCCGCCTGGGGGGTGTCGGGCCAGGCGAGGACGACGGTCTGCAGGGCGCGGTCGCCGCGCGCGGGATCGCTGGCCGCCAGACGGGCGGCGGCGGTCAGGTCGCGGGCGGCGTCGCCGGTGGGCGAGGTGGTCGGGATGGGGGCGTTCAGCTCGGCCTCGCGGGCGGCGGCGGCCTCCATGGCGCGGACCTTGGTTTCGGCGTCGCGGACGCGGGTGGTCAGGGAGGCGTTGTCGCGCTGGACCTCGTCCAGCTGGAAGGTCAGGCGCTCGAGGTCGGCGTTCACGCGCTGGACCGTCGCTTCCATGTCGCCCAGACGGCGGTCCATCAGGCCGACGCGGCCCTGGAGCGCCACGACCTCGGGGTCGGGCTCGATGATGACGGGCTGGCCGGCGGCGTTGCGCTGGGTCACGGCGCGTTCGAGGCGGCGGACGTTGCGGTCCAGCTGGTCGAGGCGGCGCTTGTCCCACTGGATCGGCTCCAGCGGCGCGGTCTGGGCCACGACCGTCGTCGTGCCGGCGATCAGGATCACGCCGAGGACCGAGACCAGGGCGTTGCGGGTGCGGAGGGCGGCGGGCAGCTTGAGCATGGCGCCTGTCGTCCCACCGATTTGCGGCGCTCGCAAGGCCTCAGCCCGACAGCCCCAGCACGGTGACGCTGATGGCGAACAGCACGAGGATGACGACGCAGAACATCAACAGCAGGGCCGTCCGCCAGCCGGCGGACCACCACGACAGGCCGTAGGCGCCCTTCAGCTGGGCGAACATGTGCACGGGCACGCCGAGGCCGAATGCAAACGTCGCGAGGATGGCGAACCCGTCCCACAAGGGCGCGAGCGCGCCCGTGATCATCACCAGGATCGACATGGCGGTCATCGAATAGAGGACGAAGACGCCGTGGTCGTAGAGGGTGAAGCCGCGCCGCCACAGGAACAGCAGGGCGACGAAGGGGATCGACAGGGGGATCAGCAGGAAGCTGTATTTGTAGGTCGCCTGCTGCAGCTTGTAGACCGCCAGATCGGGGTTCAGCAGCTTCTTGTTCATGGCCTTGTTGAGCCCGTGGTGCCCGACGTTGATGACGCCGCCGCCCGACAGGGCCTGGTCGCGCACGCGGGCCTGCCAGCTGCCGGGACGCAGACCGTCGGGACGAAGGCCGCCGTTGGCCAGCGCCTGCTCCATCTGGGCCAGCCGCCGTTCCCGGTTCCTGACCCGCCTCTCCGCGTCGGCGATGTCTTCCGCCGTTTCCGGCCTCCGCGGGCCGGCCTTGAGCTGCGCCAGCCGGTCGCGGCGAACCTGGAGGCTGGCGCGGGTTTCGGCGATGTCCTGCGACAGGCTGTGCTCGGCCTTGTGCTCGAGCCCGCTGGTGAAGCTGAGCACGAAGAACATCATGAAGACGGTGAACAGGAAGATGGCCAGGGGCGAGACGTAGCGGGTGCGTCTGCCCTGGACCCATTCGCGCGTCAGCCGGCCGGGATTGATCGCCAGCAGCGGCAGGGTGCGCCAGACGCGGGCGTCGAAATGCAGGACGCCGTGCAGGATTTCCTCGCCGAGATGCAGCAGCGAGCGGTGGATGTGGGTGGGCTGGCCGCAGTCGGAGCAGAAGCGTCCCGGAGCGATCGCCCCGCAGTCGGTGCAGGTTCCGTGGTCCTCGCCCGCCTCGCCGGTCGGCCGTTCGATCGCGGCGCCGACCAGGCCGGCCGTCGCCATTCCGCCCGCCGCGTCGATATCCATGCCGCCTTCGTCCCCGACCGGTCAAAAAGAAAGGGGCCGCCGCGGAACGGCAGCCCCCGTCTTCATGCCTCGGGTCAGATCAGCGCGTCGCGCCGGAAACGATGGCCGTGTGAGCGTTGCGGTTGCGGGCGAAGGCCTCCTCGGTCGAACCGGCGGCGATCGGGCGCTCCTTGCCGTAGCTGATGGTGTCGATGCGGCCGGCGTTGACGCCGCGCTCGACCAGATAGGTGCGGACCGATTCGGCGCGGCGGGCGCCGAGGGCCAGGTTGTATTCGCGGGTGCCGCGTTCGTCGGCGTTGCCTTCGATGCGGACGGTGACGTTCGGATAGCGCTGCAGCCAGGCGACCTGGGCGTCCATGCGCGGATAGACTTCCGGCCGCAGCTGGTAGCTGTCGAGGTCGAAATAGACGCGGTCGCCGACGTTGACGACGAAGTCCTGTTCCGAGCCCGGGGCGGGCGCGCCGACCGTACCGCCAGTGATCGGCGGGTTGTTGTCGCGGTACTGGTCGTTGCTGACGGGCGGCACGGTGTCGCCGGCGGCGGTTTCGACGGGCTTGCGCGGCGTGCAGGCGGCGATGGCGGTCACGGCCAGGCCGACGGCGGCCAGACGGACCAGGGTCGAGGGCTTCATCATCGGGTCGTCTCCTTGGGGTGAGGCCGCGGCCTCCAGCTTGGCTATAAAAGTTTGGTACTGGTGGACCAGCGGTTTCGCCAGTCGCGATAACGCGGGAATGAGCCGAATGGCTCCGCTTGTGATCAGGTGGGACAGCCGTCCGGGCCGCCGGCGCCGAAGTTGGAAGGTTGTTCGTCCAGCAGGGGCGACCAGGCCGGGTCGGAGCCGCGGCCGTTGTAGCCGGCCTGGGACACCACCCGCCCTGACAGGTCGACGGTCCACAGCCGGGTGTCGCCGCCCGGGCTCTGGCGCGCGAACATGATGTAGCGGCCGTTGGGCGCCCAGGACGGGCCCTCCTCGAAATAGCTGGACGACAGGATGCGCTCGCCCGAGCCGTCGGGGCGCATGACGCCCGTCGAGAAGCGGCCGCCGCCCTGTTTGGTGAAGGCGATCAGGTCGCCGCGCGGGCTCCAGTTCGGGGCCGTGTACAGGCCGCCGCCCCGCGAGATCGCCCGCTGGCCCGTGCCGTCGGCGCGCATGACGTAGAGCTTGGCCGAGCCGGAGCGGTCCGAGGTGAAGACGATCTGGCTGTTGTCGGGGCTGAACGAGGGCGAGGTGTCGATGCCCGGATCGGTCGTCAGGCGCCGGGTCTGGCGGCTGGACAGGTCCATCACATAGACGTCGGTGTTGCCGCCCCGGATGATCGAGAAGGCCATCTTCGACCCGTCGTTCGAGAAGCGCGGGGCCAGCACCTGGCCGTCGAACTCGCCCAGGCTTTCGCGGCGGCCGGTCGACAGGTTGTACAGGTAGATGCGGCTGTAATCCTTGCCCAGCGCCACATAGGTGATCTCGTTGGGGTCGCTGAGCGAAAAGCGCGGCGACATGATGATCTCTTCGCCGCTGGTCAGATAGACGGGGTTGAACCCGTCCTGGTCCGAGATGGCGAGGCGCGACAGGCGGTTCAGCTGGGTGCCGCTTTCCGAGACGAAGACGACGCGACTGTCGAACAGCCCGGTCTCGCCGGTCATGCGCTGGTAGATCAGGTCGGCGATCTTGTGGCCGATGCGGCGCCACTGCTCGGGCGTGGCGGTGAACCGGTACGAGGCCAGCTGGCACTGGCGGTAGGGGTCGTACAGGCGGAAGCCGAAGTCATTGCGGCCGTCGGGCCGGGGCGTCACGGCGCCGTACAGCACCGCCTGGGCGCCGATCGAGGTCCACTGCGGGAAGTTGGGGGCGTTGGCCAGGGTCAGGCCCGTCTCGACGAAGCTGGCCGGGTCCATCGGCTCGAAATAGCCCGAGCGGCGCAGGTCGGCGCGGATGACATTGCTCAGGTCGGAACCGTTCTGGCCGTCGAAATTGACCACGGCGATCTGCAGCGGGCGCAGCACGCCCTGATCGATCTCGACCTCGACCGGGTCTTGCGGAGGCGGGGTCTGGGCCGTGACCGAGGTCGCCGTCATCGCCACGAGGGCGACGCTCGCCAGAAGTCGGTTCAGTCGCATCAGGGGCTCCCGCAGTTCAGACCTACGCCGGTCCTTATCGCCAGACCGTGCGCATAAGGCCAGCATGGCCGTGAATGGGGCGACTTTCAGGCCCTGCCACGCTTCTTCAGCGATTGGCGCAGGCGCGTTCGGTGATGAAGGTCGGGCGGAAGGGGCCGCCCGGGAAGCCTTCGGGCACGTCGAACGGCGCCGTTTGCCGAATCGCGCGCACGGCGCCGTCGGCGGCGGCGCGCCAGACCGGGTCGGACTGGACGCCGATCAGGGTCGGGCCGGAGGTGATCCGGCCCCGCGCGTCCAGGGTCACGTCCATCTGGATGCGCAGATTCCGCGCCCCCGGGATGTCGCAGGGCAGGATCCAGTTCGGATAGACCTGGTTGAAGATGGCCGTGATCTGCGGACCGGTCGCCCGGGGCGCGCTGCCCTGACCCTGCTGGCCGGTGGCCGGGCGCGTGCCGGGGCGGGTCGCGGGCCGCGCCGGACCGGCGAGGGCGTCGAGGTCGAGGGTTTCCTCGCGGCGCGGCGGGGTCGGGCGGGGCGGCGTGGGCCGGGGCGGCTGGGTGCGCGGCGGCGTCGGACGCGGCGGCGTGGGCGCCTTCTTCACCGGCGTGGGCGTGGGAAGCGGCGGCGGGACCGGCCTCGGCTCGGGCGGGGCGGGAACCGGCTCGGGCGGCGGGGCCACGGGCGCGGTGGCGGCGTCCTCGGTGACCAGCTCCTCGCTCGGATTGTCGGCGGCGGCGGCCTCGATCACCACGTCGGAGACGATGGAGACCGGCACGGCGCTGGCGATCGGACGCGGCGGCGCCTTCGGCGCGAACAGGCCTATGCCCAGGACGAGGGCGACGACGCCCCCATGCACCAGGACCGAGCCGATCAGAGCCGCGCCGGGCCGTTCCAAGGCGTCAGCCCTCCCCGCCTGATCCCGAGGATTGGGCCGAGGTGTCGGTGATCAGGTTCATCTTGGTGAAGCCGGCGCCCGACAGGCGGGCCATGACGCGCGCCACGGCCTGATAGGGCGCGCGGCCGTCGGCGCGGACGAAGACGGGTTTTTCACGCGCGCCCTCCCCGCCTTCCTGGGCCACGGCCAGGACCAGACGATCCCACGGCACCTCGCCGTCGGCGACGAAGATGGCGCCGTCGGGGTCGATCGAGACCACCACCGGCTCCTGATTCGTCTCGACGGCGCTGGCCTCGGTCTTGGGCAGTTCGACCTCGACCCCGGTCGTCAGCAGGGGCGCCGAGATCATGAAGATGATCAGCAGCACCAGCATGACGTCGACCAGCGGCGTCACATTGATCTCGCTCAGGGGCCGCTTGCGCGGCCGTCTGCGGCCCCGGACGTGTCCGCCCCCGCCGCCGCCCGCCAGCGCCATGGCTCAGAACTCCCGACAGCTGTAGTCGCCCGCCGGGGGCGGCGTGGTCACCGGGGGCGCAGACGGGGCGTTCGAGCCGCCCAGACGGCGCGCCACGGCGGCCTGCAGGTCGTCGGCGAAGCTTTCCAGCCGGCCCGTGAACTTGCCCGCGTCGATCGAGAATTTGTTGTAGGCGATATAGGCCGGAATGGCCGCGGCCAGACCGAGGGCCGTGGCGAACAGGGCCTCGGAGATGGCCGGGGCCACGGTCGACAGATTGGTGTTGCCGGACAGGGCGATGGCCCCGAAGGCGTTCATGATGCCCCAGACCGTGCCGAACAGGCCGATGAAGGGCGAGGACGTGGCCACCACCGACAGCACGCCCAGACCGTTCTCGACCCGCTGGCCCTCGCGGGCGATCAGGCTGTCCAGGGCGCGGTCGATGCGGGACATCAGGAGGTTGGCCTGGTTCTCGGTCAGGGGTCCGCGGGTGCGGGCCTCGCGCCAGTCGGCCAGGGCGATGACCAGCATGCGCGGCAGGGGATGGGCGGGGTTGGGTCCCGCCTGGGCGGCGACCTCTTCCAGCGACCGGCCGGAGCCGACGGCCTGTTCGAAATTATCGGCCTGACGGTTCAGGGCCGAGAACCGCACCGCCTTGTCGATGATCACGGCCCAGGACCAGAGCGAGGCGACCACCAGGCCGACCATGATGGCCTGGACGACGATATCGGCCGTCAGGAACAGGGTCAGCGGGTTTATCATCGAGGCTTCGGCGGCGATGGTCATCGGAATCCTTCCGTCTGTCCGTCCCTGTGCATCGGACGGGCGTGGCGGTTGTGTGGCGATTTTCCACCGGGTCTAGCGAGGTGTGGCGGCGGCGTCACCCGTCTACACCTGCCGGGCGGTGAAAACGGCTACGCTTCGCGCGCCAGCCACGGCCCGATCTTTTCGACCAGGGCCCGGGTCGGGCGGCGGGGCCGGCCGTCCATGTGGATGCAGACCACTTCGACATCGGCGCGGCACAGGACGTCCTCGCCGCGGGTGACGGTCTGGGAGATCAGCAGGCGCGGGCCCTTCACGGCGTCATAGTGGGTGCGGACCACGAGGGCGTCGTCGATGCGGGCCGGCTTGAGGAAGGTCAGGCCCAGCTTGGTCACCACGAAGGCCATGGGCTGGTGGCCGTCCAGCAGATCGGCGTGGCCGACGCCCATCAGGCGCAGGCAGTCGGACCGCCCGCGCTCGAAATAGCGGACGTAGTTGGCGTGGTAGACCAGGCCGGTGAAGTCGGTGTCCTCGTAATAGACCCGGACCGGCAGGCGGTGTTCGCGGCCCTCGAAACGGCCGGCGGTCGGTTGGTCGGTCATGGGATCGGCGTCGGCGGCTTGGGCAGATTCGGGCAGTCGGCGCGCAGCATGGCCTGGAATTCGGTCGCCAGCGGATCGTCGCTCATCATGATCCGGTTGGGCCGCGAGATGAAGCTGTAGGCCCCGCTCTCGCCGCGGCGGCCGACATAGCCGCAGACGACGCGGCCGCGCCCTTCGTCGAGCAGGCGGATCTCGGCGGTGCGGCCCAGCTGTTCGCGGGCCTGGCGCAGGACCCGGCGGGCGGGCGGTTCCTCGACGAAGCCGGGACGCGACGCCTCGACGGCCTTCCACAGGATCACCGCGCCCAGCAGCAGCACCGCGGCGCCCAGCACCGCGATCAGCCGTTCGGTCCGGATCGTCCGTCGCGCCATGCCCGCTCCTTTTGACACGACCATGCCGGGGTTCGGCGAATGCGTGAAGAGGCGGTCGAACGAAGGGCCCTATTTGCCCCCGAACAAGCCGCCCTGTTCCGGCGCCCTGGGGGGTTCGGTCAGGCCGAGGTGGGCGTAGGCCCTGGCGCAGGCCATGCGGCCGCGCGGGGTGCGCTGGATGAAGCCCTGCTGCAGCAGATAGGGTTCGATCACGTCCTCGACCGCGTCGCGCGCCTCGGCGATGGCGGCGGCGAGGGTGTCCATGCCGACGGGACCGCCGCCGTAGTTTTCGATCAGGGCCTTGAGGAAGCGGCGGTCGTTGGCGTCCAGACCGGCCTCGTCGACCTCCAGCCGCGCCAGGGCCCGCGCCGCCGACAGCTTGTCGATCCTGCCTTCGGGGCCGGCGAAGTCGCGCACCCGGCGCAGCAGGCGGCCGGCCACGCGGGGGGTGCCGCGGGCGCGGCTGGCGATCTCGCGCGCGCCGTCGTCGTCGATGGCCACGCCCATCTTGCGCGCCGCTCCGGTGATGACGCGGACCAGTTCGTCCGGCGTGTAGAATTCGAGCCGCAGCGGAATGCCGAACCGGTCGCGCAGGGGCGTGGCCAGCAGGCCCGCGCGCGTCGTGGCTCCGACGAGGGTGAAGGGCGCCAGATCGATGCGGACCGAGCGGGCCGAGGGGCCCTCGCCGATGATCAGGTCCAGCACATGGTCTTCCATGGCGGGGTAGAGGATCTCCTCGACCGTCGGGGCGAGGCGGTGGATCTCGTCGATGAACAGGACGTCGCGCGGTTCGAGATTGGTTAGGATGGCGGCGAGGTCGCCGGCCTTGGCGAGGATGGGGCCGGAGGTGGCGCGGAAGCCGACCCCCAGCTCGCGGGCGACGATCTGGGCCAGGGTGGTCTTGCCGAGGCCGGGCGGGCCGAACAGCAGGACGTGGTCGAGGGCCTCGTTCCGGCCGCGGGCGGCGTCGATGAAGACCTTCAGATTGCCCTTGGCCTGCTCCTGGCCGACGAACTCGGACAGGGTCTGGGGCCGCAGGGCGCGGTCGTGGACCTCGCCGGGGACGGGGGCGCCGGAGACGATGCGGTCGTCGGTCAACGCCCCAACTCCTGCAGGGCGGCGCGGATGACGGCGGACAGTTCGGCGTCCTCGCCGAGGCGGATCAGGGCCTGGTCGACGGCGCGGCGGGCGTTGACCTCGGCCACGCCCAGACCCAGCAGGGCCGAGACGGCCTCGCCGGTGACGCTGGGGACGGGAGCGGCGATCTCGGCGTGGACTCCCGGCGCGCTGGGGGTGAACGACACGTCGCCCAGCGGCTTGCCCTTCAGCTCGGTGACGATGCGCAGGGCCAGTTTGGGCCCCACGCCGTTGGCGCGGGCGACCGCCGCCTTGTCGTCGCGCGCCACCGCCGCCGCGAGCTCGCCGGGCGGCAGGACGTCCAGCACCGACAGGGCCGCCTTGGGGCCCACGCCCTGGATGCCGGTCAGGGTGGTGAAGGCCCGCCGGTCGTCGCGGGTCAGGAAGCCGTACAAGCGCGGACCGCTCTCGGCGTTGAAGGTGGATTCGATCTGCAGGGTCGCCTCGTCTCCCGGAGCCGGCAGACGCTGCAGGGTGCGCGCGCCGCAGAACACCACATAGCCGACGCCGGCGCAGTCGATCAGGCAGTGATCCTGCTCGACCTCGGCCAGCAGGCCTCTGAGACGGCCGATCACGCGGCGCCCCGCAGGGCGGTCAGCAGGGTCCGTTTGCGCAGCTGGGCGTGCGTGATGGCGACGGCCAGGGCGTCGGCGGCGTCGGCCTTCACCTCGCCGGCGGAGGGCAGCAGGCGTTTGACCATGAAGGCGATCTGGCTCTTGTCGGCGTGGCCGGCGCCGACCACGGCCTTCTTGATCAGATTGGGCGAATATTCCGCGACCGGCAGGCCGTAGCGGGCGGGGGCCAGCATGACGGCGGCGCGGGCGTGCCCCAGTTTGAGCGTCGAGGACGGGTTCATGTTGACGAACACCTCCTCGATCGCCGCCTCGTCGCACGAATGGGAGGCGCAGACCTGGCCGACGGCCTCAAGCAGGAACAGCAGCCGCTCGCTGAAGGGCGCGGCCTCGGGCGGGGCGATGACGCCGTGCGCGACCCAGCGCAGACGCGAGCCTTCGGCCACGACGACGCCCCAGCCGGTGCGGCGAAGGCCGGGGTCGAGGCCGAGGATGCGAGTCGCCCTATCTGGAATCAAGGTGTTCGTCATTCGTTCCATTCATGCCTCAAACGAGGTTGACGAACAATGACCGGAGCTCACTCCTCGCGGGGCAGGATGGAAAAGCCCGCGAGGCCGTCCTCGTCGCCGAGCTGGGCCACCAGGCGGTCGATGTCGATGGGGACCTGCCCCTTGACCTTGAGATGATGCTCATGGATCGCCCCGTCGTGGCTCATCACATGGCCAAGCCGGACCACCTTGACCCCGTTGCCGCGCAGCAGGTCGCGGACCGCCAGGCCGCTGGGGGCCTGACCCCGCTTCCAGCGCAGGACCACGTCCATCACCCCGACATGGGGCAGTTTGGCGTCGAGGAATCGCAACACCGCCAGCACGGCCAGGGTCGCCCCCGAGCCGATCAGGGCCAGATCCAGCATGCCGACGCCGAACAACACCCCGATCGCCGAGGTCACCCATAGCGAGGCCGCCGTGGTCAGGCCGTGGACGGAGAAGCCCTCGCGGAAGATGACGCCGGCGCAGAGGAAGCCGATGCCGGTCAGCAGGCCGTGCGACATCCGCGTCGGGTCGATCACCACCGTCTGCCCGGGCAGGGCCGTGAAGGCCCAGGTCGCCTGATGCATGGCCGCCAGCATCAGCAGGCAGGAGGTCAGGCACACCAGGATATGGGTCCGGAACCCCGCCGGATGCCCGTGGTAGGTCCGCTCTATGCCGATCAGCCCCCCGGCTGTCATGGCCGCCGCGACGGGCCAGACGAGATCCAGATTCATGTGTGTAAATCGCTCCGCAAACTGACGAATCTCCAAGGTAGACCCGTCGGTCGTTCGCGATCAAGCGGGCGCGGATTCGTCAGTCGTCGCGGGGATCCAGCCTGTAGGCGGTGACGCCCTCGATGGTCCGCAGGCGCAGGGCCAGGTCCTTCAGCGCGGCCTCGTCGTCCAGCTTCAGGCGGAAGCTGCGGCGCAGGGCGTCGCCGGCGTCGATCAGTTCGAACCGGTCCGCCCGCCGGGCCCGGTCGGCGCCCTCCAGCGCCGCCTCGATCCGTTCCTCGGCCTCGAGGTCGCCGCGCGCCCAGACCACCTCGACGTCGACCACCGACTTGTGCGGCGTCTTGTGGCTGACCAGCCGCAGGGCCACCAGAATGGCCATGGTCAGGACCGTGCCCGTCACGCCCAGGGCGAACAGACCCGCGCCGAACAACAGTCCCAGCGTGGCCGTGATCCACAGCGAGGCCGCCGTGGTCAGGCCGTGGATAGAGAAGCCGGAGCGGAAGATCACCCCGGCGCACAGGAAGCCGATGCCGGTCAGGACGCCGTGCGCCATCCGAGTCGGGTCGGTGACGATCTCGGCGCCGGCCAGCGGGGCGAACCGCCAGGCCCCCTGCGACACCGCCGCCTCCATCAGCAGAGCCGAGGCCAGGCAGACGAGGATATGGGTGCGGAAGCCGGCCGCCCTGCCCCGCCATTCGCGCTCGAAGCCGATCAGTCCGCCGGCCAGGACGGCGACCAGCAGGGGCAGGGCGAAACCGGGCAGGTCTGTCATGTCCATGCGGCGGAAACGGCCGGGCCTGCTCCGCTGTTCCGCCCAGGCTTTCCGCGCTAGCGTCCGCACGGGACAGGAGGAACCGAGCATGTCGATTTCACGCCGCGGCGTCATGGCCGTCACCCTCGCGCTGCTCGCCTTCGGGGCGATGCCGGCCGAGGCCCAGACCGCGGCGGGTTCCCGCATTCTCCGTCCTGACCAGCTCGCCTTCCGCGCCCTCTACGAGGAACTGGTCGAGACCAACACCACCCTGTCGGAAGGCAGCTGCACCCTCGCCTCCGAGCGGATGGCGGCGCGCCTGCTGGCCGCGGGCTATCCCGCCGCCGACGTGCGCGTGCTGGTTCCGGCCGACCGGCCCAGGGACGGCAATCTGTCGGCCGTGCTGCACGGAACGGACCGGTCCGCCGCGCCGATGCTGCTGCTGGCCCATATCGACGTGGTCGAGGCCAATCGGGCCGACTGGACGCGCGATCCCTTCACCCTGGTCGAGGAGGACGGCTATTTCTACGCCCGCGGCGCCACCGACGACAAAGCCCAGGCCTCGGTCTGGGTGGACACGCTGATCCGGCTGAAGGCCGCCGGCTTCCGCCCGCGCCGGGACATCAAGATCGCCCTGACCTGCGGCGAGGAGACCGCCGACATCTGGAACGGCGTCGAATGGCTGCTGCGCGAACACCCCGACGCGCTCCAGGCCGGCTTCGCCCTGAACGAGGGCGCCGGCGGCCAGCTGGACGCCGATGGAAACCGCGTCGCCCTGAACGTCCAGGCCGGCGAGAAACTGTACCAGGACTATCAGCTGGAGCTGACCAACCCCGGCGGCCACAGCGCCCGCCCGCGCAAGGACAACGCCATCGCCGCCATGTCGCGGTCGCTGGCCGCCCTGGGCGATCATGACTTCGCGCTGGAGCTCAATCCGATCACCCGCGCCTATTTCGCCGCCGTGGCCGAAACCTCGCCGCAGTACGCCGCCGACCTGCGCGCCCTGACGGCGAACGAGACGCCCGACGCGGCGGCCGCGGCGCGGCTCTCGGCCGTCAACCCGGCCTGGAACGCCACCCTGCGCACCACCTGCATACCGACGCTGGTGTCAGGCGGGCACGCGCCGAACGCCCAGCCCCAGCGGGTCACCGCCAACGTCAACTGCCGCATCCTGCCCGGCCACACGATCGAGGAGACCCAGGCCGAGATCGCCCGGGTCCTGGACAATCCGGCCATCGTCATCACCACCGTCGGCGCGCCCGATCCGACCTCGCCCCCTCCGCCGCTGAGCCCCGCCATCCTCGACCCGATCCGTCAGGTCGCCGCCCGGATGTGGCCGGGCGTCCCGGTCGTCCCGACCATGGCCGTGGGCGCCACCGACGGCCGCTTCACCAACAAGGCCGGCATTCCGACCTATGGCGTCACCGGCATGTTCGGCGACCCGGACGGCGGCGGGGCGCATGGCCTGAACGAACGCATCCGCGTGCGCTCGCTCTATGAGGGCCGCGACTTCCTGTTCGAACTGGTCAAGGCCTATGCGATGCAGCGCTGAGGCGCCGCCTCAGCCGTGCTGTCCGACCCGGGCCTCGGGGTCCTTGTTCACCGGCTTCACCCCGGGAAGCTTCACTGTTCCGGCGCCATCCGGAACCGGATCGTGAACTGGATCTCGCCGTCGGTGGCGAAGCCGTCGACGCTCGAGGGCGTGACGCGGGCCTGGCGCAGCGACGCCGCCGCCGCCTCGGCGAATCCGACGCCCGGCGGGGTCTCGCTGACAATGATGCAGGCCCCGAACCGGCCGCTGGCCAGGGTTTCGCACCGAAGCACCACATCGCCCCGTTCGACCCCGTGGCGCATGGCGGACAGGGGGAAGTCCGGTTGGGGCTGTCTCACCCAGACGGGGCGTCTCAGCACTTCTCCGTTCGGCCCCCGGGTGGATTCAGGCGTGGGCGGAGCGACGGGCGGCGCGACCGGGGGCGGCTGGACGGCGGGCGGCGCATCCGGCTCGATCAGGGTCACGTCCGCCGCCTCGTCATCGAACGTGACTTCACTGATCGTGAACTTCGCCCCGGCCAGGTAGATGGCGATCCCCGCCGCGAGCACGACCATCGCAGCGATGACGATACACCAGACGACGATGTCGACGCCGCGTCCCTTCGGTTCGCCCCCCGGCGCGTCCGGCCCCCGCGTGTCCATTCAGCCGGCGTACTTCGCCAGGTCCTCGTCCGAGATGCTCTCGTTCGAATAGACGTTCTGCACGTCGTCCTCGGCGTCCAGGGCGTCCAGCAGCTTCATCAGCGTGCCGACCGCCTCGCCGGTGACCGGCACCTCGTTCTGCGGGCGCCAGACCAGGGCGGTGGACTTGGCGTCGCCGAGGATTTTCGACAGGGCCTCGGCCACCTCGTTCAGGTCCTCGAAGGTCGTCCAGATGGTGTGGCCGGGCGCGTCCTCGTAGATGTCCGGCTTGACCAGATCGCTCTCGACGTCCTGGGCGCCGGCCTCGATGGCGGCCTCCATGACGGCGTCCTCGCTGCCGGCCTCGGCCGGGTAGATGATCCGGCCCACGCGGTTCCACATGAAGGCGACCGAATTCATCTCGCTCAGCTGCCCACCGTTCTTCTTGAACGCCGCGCCGATGTTGGAGGCGGCGCGGTTGCGGTTGTCGGTCAGGGCCTCGACGATGATGCCCACGCCGCCGGGGCCGCGGCCCTCGTAGCGGACCTCTTCCATCGTATCGACGTCGCCGCCCGAGGCCTTGTTGATGGCGCGCTGGATCACGTCGCGCGGCAGGCTTTCGGCCTTGGCGTTGTTCACGGCCAGACGCAGGCGCGGGTTCATGGCCGGGTCGGGCATGCCCAGCTTGGCGGCGACGGTGATGTCGCGCGACAGCTTGGAGAACAGCTTGGAGCGCTGCGCATCGGCGCGCCCCTTGCGGTGCATGATGTTCTTGAACTTGGAATGGCCGGCCATGAAGCTCTCTTGATTGGGGCGCTATCGCTCGCGACGCGGTCGCTCGCTGCTTGAGCGCGACGGCGACGGATCGAGCCAGCGCATCTAGCCGAAGCCGCGTGCGCTGTCACGACACAGGAACCGCCGGGGCTCGCGGACATTCTTGTTCCATCCCGAACGGAGCCGTTTCCATGACCGCCGAAGACGTCATCCAGGACGCAGACCTGTACGCCGACGACGACCTCGACGAGGCCGATATCGTCGAATGGTACGAGAAGCGGCCGGTGAGCGTCTCGCCCGCGGTGGCCACCGGCTCGATCGTCGCCGCCTTCGCCCTCGGCGCCCTGACGGCGGTGGGCGCCCTGGTCCTGATGGGACGGCTGGACGACTAGGTCTTCAGGCTCTCCAGGAAGCCGCGCATCTTCTCGTCCACCGGCACCGGCCGCTTGGTTTCGCGGTCGACATAGACGTGGACGAAATGGCCGACGGCGGCCGCGTCGTCCTCATTGTTGCGGAACAGGCCGATCTCGTAGCGGACCGAGCTGGTGCCGACGTGGGCCACCCGCACCCCGGCCTGGATCTCGTCCGGGAAGGCGGTCGGCGCGAAATAGCGACAGCCGGTCTCGACCACCAGGCCGATGGTCCTGCCGTTGTGAATGTCCAGCACGCCGTTGACGACCAGCAGCCGGTTCACCGCCGTGTCGAACCACGAATAATAGACGACGTTGTTCACGTGGCCGTAGACGTCATTGTCCATCCACCGCGTGGAGATGGCCTGGAACCGACGATAGTCGCTCCGTTTCGTCCGATCGATCGTACCGGTCACGCACGCACTCCCTGTGTTTCCAACTCGCGCCGTTCGGCGTCTTCGTCAGGTCGAGCCTTTAGCCTCCCCGCCCCACCGTCAAGCCGTCTCGTGCCGCGCGGGCCGGAGTTCCGGGCGGAATCTCCGTCGCCGCCATTCCATCGCGAGACGCTCCGCGACTAGGGTGCCGTTCCTCCAATCGACGGGATCGCCATGAGCAAGGCCGAAGTGATCGAACTGGCGAGCGAATTCGCCGACCGGACCCTGTGGCTGGATCGCGCGGAGGCTCTGCACCGCGACTTCCGTCCGCACATTCCGGGACCCTATCGGGACTACATGGACGCCGTTCTCGCCAACGGCGGCGAGATGGCCGTCGCGGCCGTCGGCGACCGGGTCGTGGGCATTGCGGTGTTCCGGCTGCTGATCTCGACCTTCGGCCGGCGGCTCTACGTCGACGATCTCGTGGTCGACGAAACCGAGCGTAGTTCGGGGCACGGCCGCCTGCTTCTGGACTGGTGCGAGGCCGAGGGGCGACGCCGCGGGGCGAACCGCCTCGATCTCGAATCCGGCACCCACCGCACCCGCGCCCACCGCTTCTATTTCCGCGAGGGCATGACGATCTTCGGCTTCAGCTTCACCAAATCCCTGAACGAAGGCTTCTGATCCGGCGGGCTTGGCGGACGCGGCGTCAAGCGCCTAGCGTGCGGACATGCAGACCACAGCCGCCGTTCTCCGCACCATGGGCGCCGCCCGTCCCTATGCGGACAGCCGCCCGCTCTCGATCGAGACCGTGACCCTCGACGCGCCGGGGTCCGGCGAGGTCCTGGTGGCGATCAAGGCCGCGGGCCTGTGCCACTCCGATCTCAGCGTCATCAACGGCGACCGGCCCCGCCCCCTGCCCATGGCCCTGGGCCACGAGGCCGCCGGGGTGGTGGAGGCGCTGGGGGACGGCGTGACCGATCTGGCCGTCGGCGACCATGTCGTCATGGTCTTCATGCCGTCGTGCGGCCACTGCAATCCGTGCGCCGAAGGGCGGCCCGCCCTGTGCGAACCGGGGGCCGCGGCCAACGGCAAGGGCGAGCTGCTGACCGGCGGGCGGCGCATTCATGACGCAGCCGGCGACCTGAACCACCACCTCGGCTGCTCGGCCTTCGCCGGCCATGCGGTCGTGTCGCGCCGGTCGCTGGTCAAGGTCGACGCCGAGCTGCCGTTCGAACACGCGGCCCTGTTCGGCTGCGCGGTGCTGACCGGCGTCGGCGCGGTGGTGAACACCGCCGGGGTTCGGGCGGGCCAGAGCGTGGTCGTGGTCGGTCTGGGCGGGGTCGGGCTGTCGTCGGTGCTGGGGGCCCTGGCCGCGGGCGCCTCGCCGGTCGTGGCCGTCGACCTGTCGGAGGACAAGCTGGCGCTGGCCCGCTCGCTGGGGCCGGTGCAGACGGTCAACGCCGGAGACGCCGACGCCGTCGAACAGGTCCGCGCCCTGACCGGCGGCGGGGCCGATTTCGTGTTCGAGATGGCCGGCTCGGTCCTCGCCCTCGACGCGGCCTGGCGCATGACCCGGCGCGGCGGAACCACCGTCACCGCCGGACTGCCGCCGCCCGAGGCGGCCCTGGCCGTCAATGTCGTCTCGCTGGTCGCCGAGGAGCGGACGCTGAAGGGCAGCTACATCGGGACCTGCGTGCCCAGCCGCGACATTCCCCGCTACGTCGCCCTGTTCAGACAGGGTCGCCTGCCCGTCGACCGCCTTCTGAGCGGGACGATCTCCCTGTCGGAGATCAACCTCGCCTTCGACCAGCTGGCCGACGGCAAGGCGGTCAGGACCGTCATCCGCTTCTGACGCCGCGGCGTTAACCCTGATCAACAGAGCGAACGCGGATATACTTGCCCTGATCTTGTCCTGAAGCTGATCCTATTCCGCTTCAGAGCGTTGGTACCGCTCTAGCGTCGGTGGCTGAAGTACCAGCTGGACCGCGTATGTTTGGTCCAGGCTTATTCGTCCCGCATCTCCCCGTTATCGTCTCACCGACGCGCCTGTGGCGGTGTCGGTCGCCCCGGCGTCGCCGCCCTGGGTCAGGCCGCCCGCGCGCCGGGCGCTCTACCTGCCTGTCCATGTGAAGTTCGCGATCGCCCTGTGCCTCGCCGTCGCCTGGACCGCGCTCAGCATCTGCCTGTCCCTGAACTGGGTCGCCGATCTGTCGCAGGTCGTCGGCCGGCCCGGAGCCCTGATCATCATCGGCTTCATCGCCTATGTGCCCGGCTTCATGAACGCCTTCATGATGAGCACCATCATCCTGGACCGGCGTCCGCCGCACGCCCCGCCCGCCGTCTATCCGCCCGTCAGCATTCTGGTCGCCTGCTACAACGAGGCGCAGAACATCGGCGACACCCTGGCCAGTCTGGCGGCGCAGGACTACGCAGGACCGCTCGAGATCATCGTGCTGAACGACGGCTCGACCGACGAGTCCATGCTGGTCGCCGCGCGTATCATGGGGCGGCTGCAGCCGCGGACGCGGGCGCGGATGCGGCTGGTCAATTTCGACACCAACGCCGGCAAGTCGGCGGCGCTGAACCGCGGTCTGAGGATCGCCGCGCACCAATTGATCGTCACCGTCGACGGCGACTGCTGGCTGCGCGCCGACGCCCTGACCCGGATCGTCGAACGCATGCTGTCGGACCCGCCGGGAACCGAGGCCGTCGCCGGATCGGTTCTGGTCCGCAACTCGCGCCGCAACGTCCTGACCAAGGCGCAGGAGTGGGACTATTTCCACGGCATCGCCGCGGTGAAGCGGATGCAGAGCATGTTCCACGGCACGCTGGTGGCCCAGGGCGCCTTCTCGCTCTACACGCGCCGCGCCCTGGAAAGCGTCGGCGGCTGGCCGCACTGCGTGGGCGAGGACATCGTCGTCACCTGGGCCCTGCTGCGAAAGGGCTACCGCATCGGCTACGCCGAGGACGCCCTGGTCTTCACCAATGTCCCGCACGAATTCCGCCAGTTCGCCAACCAGCGCCGCCGCTGGTCGCGCGGCCTGATCGAGGCCTTCGCCGCCCACTGGCCAATGCTGTTCCAGTGGCGGCTGTCCACCCTGTTCATCTGGTGGAACCTGTTCTTCCTGCCGCTGGACCTGGTCTACACCTTCGCCTTCATCCCGGGCCTGATCCTGGCGCTGTTCGGCGTCTACTGGATCGCCGGTCCGCTGACCCTCGCCGTGCTCCCGCTGGCCGCCGCGTGGAACTGGTTCATCTTCCGCGTCCAGCGAAAGATGTTCCGCGCCCAGGGGCTGCGCGTGCGCCGGAACGCCGGCGGCTTCGCCTTCTACGTCTTCGCCTACAGCCTGCTGATGCAACCGGTCTGCGTCGCGGGCTATTTCGCCGAGCTCTTCGGCCTGAGAAAGACCTGGGGCACCAAATGATCCGCGCCGCCCGCTTCATCATCACCGCCGCGGCCCTCGCCGGCGCCTCGACCGCCGTCGCCGGAGAGCGCCCCTATTACGAGGACGTCAGCACCGGTCAGCGCCCGTTCAACCCGGCCGTCGGGGTCGATCTGTTCTATTCAACCGACGCCGACGACTCCGAAACGGTCAGGGCCGGGGTCAATCTGGACTGGCGGTATCAGGGCCCCGAAAGCTACCAGGGGCTGCGTCTCGAGACCGCGCGCTTCACCCCCCTGGGCGGCGAGGCGACGGAGGAGCAGCGCGTCTACTACCGCTTCGCGCACAAGGGCGAGACCTGGTCCTCGACCGGCGCCGTCGGCACGAACGGCGACACCCTGCTGGGGTCGTTCAGCGTCCACAACGAGGCCCGCTTCCGGCAGGAATATTTCATCGAACGCGACCGTCTCGAGACGCGGCAGGGTCTGGATCAGGATCTGTATTTCACCTTCGTCGGCGCCGCATTCGACCTGCCGGTGGACGACTACAACACCTTCACCGCCGTGGCCGGGGTGCAGGAATTCGGCGGCGACAACCTGCGCACCCATCTGCGCGCCCGCTATGTCCATGTGGTCAAGCCGGAGTGGGGCCTGAGCGCCCAGGTCCGCACCCGCTTCTTCCACGACAGCCAGCCCGGCGAGGCCGATTACTTCTCGCCCGAATGGTATGTCGAGGTCCTGCCGACCGTGCAGGTGCAGCGGTTCGTCGACGGCTGGCGCTATCAGGTGGCGGCCGGTCTGGGCGCGCAGCGGGACGCCGCATCCGACTGGCGCGCCGCGGGCTATTTCGAGGCCTCTGTGACCAGTCCGAAGATCCATCGCGACTGGTACGTCAAGGCGGCCGTGGTCCACAGCAATACGCCGGTCGCCAGCGGCTACGCCTATGACTACAGCCAGCTCAGCGTGGCCCTGACCCGGGGCTTCTGACCCCGGGCCGCCGGCCTCAGATGATCTTGATGCCGACGCCCGGCTTGCCGCCCGGCTTGGCGACCGAGACGTCCAGCGTCTCCGTGCCGAACTTCAGGCCGCGCACCGAGCGGGCGACCAGGGCCTTGATCTCGTCGGCCGGGCCGTCCGAGCGCATGTCCAGGAACCAGCCGATGCCGCCGACGTCGGGCCAGATGGCGCGGGCCAGCCAGACATCCTTGACCATCGCTCCCTTGAAGGCGTCCTGGATAGCCGCGGTCAGCATGACCGGTTCATTCTCGGGCTCGACGTCGTGCAGTTCGACGCGGCCCGAGACGGGGCGCAGGGGCCGGATCGGCTCGTGGCCCAGAACGGCCTTGATCTGGTCCGGGTTCATCAGCAGGCCCTTGCCGCCTTCCGGGTTCAGCAGCACCACCGCGTCCTTGAGGATATCCAGCAGGGCGCGGCCCTGCATGGCGATGATGCGCGAGTCCTCGCCGAACATCTTCGTGGCCCGGCGCGGATCGGTGAACAGGGTCACGCTGTTGCGGCCGTCGTTCAGCACCACGCCGCGCAGAATCAGCTGTTCGCCCTGACGCAGCACCTTGTTCCCGTCGTCGCCCGGCGTCCCGCCCGGACTGCCCGGCTCGGGCACGGCGTACAGGTCGGCCTCGAGCATCAGCCGCTCGAACACCCCCATCTGCGACGCATCGGCCAGGCCCTCATAGAGGGCCTCCTCCAGCGGGTTCATCGGATTGTCGGTGAAGACGAGGGGCTGGGCGTCGGTCATGGTCTACTCGGGATCGAAGGGGCCGACACAAGAGGCGAGCGGACGCGCGCCGTCAATCGCTTGTCGGCGCAGTCCGCCAGCCGGGCGGCCGATCCCGAAGGTCCGGCCGCCCGCTGGAAGGGTCGTCCTAGCTCAGGACGACGATGGCGACGCGCCGGTTCTGGGCGCGGCCTTCGGGGGTCTCGTTGGGGGCCACCGGCGATTCCTCGCCATAGGAGATGGTCGCCATCCGGTTCAGGGCGATGCCCTGGCGGCTCAGCGAGCGGCGCACGGCCTCAGCGCGGGCGGCGCCCAGCTGCTCGTTGTATTCGGCGTCGCCGCTGGCGTCCGTATAGCCCTGGATTTCCAGATAGACGTTGCGGTTCTCGCCCTTCAGGCGCTGGGCCAGTTCGGCCAGGCGCTGTTCGGCCTCGGGCGAGAGGGCGTCGCGGTTGACCGGGAATTTCACCGAGTCGTCCGACAGCACCACCTCGTAGAGGAATTTGCCTTCGGCCAGCTTGTGGGCCGCGGTGGCCCGGTCCAGCGCGTCGCGGGCGGTGCCGTCGACCGCCGTCAGCCGGGTGTCGACCGTAGTCACCCGTTCGTCGACCACGGCCAGATTCTCACGCACGAATTTGTGGCTGGCGCAGCCCGTGGCCGTGAAGCCGAGGGCGAGAACCACGCCGGTCATGGCCGCTGTCCTGAGTTTCGATCTGGTCAAGTCTCGTCTCCTGATTGGCGGGGTGCGCGGCTCCCGCGTAGGTGCGCAGCGTGAAACTGGCGTAACCCGGAGGGCGGAGTGATGACCCGCATGGGGCCAAAAGGCGTCACCTTGGCCATTAGCTGAGCCGTATGAAGAGAGGCCCTGAGACGCCTCCGCGGCGCCACGGTGTTGACGCGAGCGGATGGTCTTCAGGTCGACGCGGGCGCGAGCCGGCCCGCCGGTCTGGACCTCGACGTGCGGCCAAGCCTTGAGACGCAAACGGAAAAATCCGACGACGCAGGCTCGCCCGCGCCGCGCCGTTCCGCCCGGCCGCGGCGGCCGTTCCGGGTCTGGGCGCCGGCCGCCGCGCTCAGCCTGTCGGCGCATGTGGCGCTGTTTCTGGCGCTGGTTTCCACGCCGGATTCGCCGATCAAAATTCCTGCGCCTCAGCCCGAACCGCGGGCTGTGGTGGTCACCCTGACCCGTCCGCCGCCCCCTCCGCCGCCAGCCCCCGTCGTCGCCGAGCCGCCGCCCGGTCCGGCCATGCCGGCGCCCGCCGCCGCCTCGCCTGCGCCGCCCCGTCCGGTTCCCGCGCGCGCCGCGCCGCGTCCCCGGCCGGTGCGCCGGCCTCCGCCGCCGGACGTCCCGAGCCTGCCCGCCAATCCGACGCCGGTCGTCGCCCCCATGGCCGTGATCGGCGAGGCCCAGCTGGCCGGGGCGATCAGGGCGGGGACCGGCCAGGGCGCCGGGTCGGGATCGGGCGGCGGCGGTTCAGGCGGCGCCGCCGGCGGGTCGTGCGACATGGTCCGCCGTCTGCAGGACGCGCTGAGGGCCGATCCCGAGGTGCGGGACGCCGTGGCCCGGGCGCATCGGGCCATGCCCGCCTCGGGCCGGGCCATCCTGGTCTGGGACGGCGACTGGATCCAGGACCCGGGTCAGGCCGGCAAGGGTCTGGCCGGGGTGCGCCAGGCCATCGCCCTGGAGGTGGCCTTCGCCCCGCGCGAGTGCCGGACCCAGGCGATGCACGGCCTGGCGGTGATCGCCTTCGCGGACGGGCCCGGGGCGCCGCGGCTGGCGCTGGGGGGAAGCAGCTGGCGCTGGTCGGACCTGCTGGGCGCCCGCTAGGCCTTGTCGCGGATGCGCATGGCCCCGCCGGCGGCGCCGGTCTGGACCTCGAACCGCCCGGTGCCGCGGATGAGGTCCGACAGTTTGGCGTAGCCGTAGGTGCGCTGATCGAAGTCGGGATAGGCGTTGCGCAGCCGGTCGCCCAGGCCGCTGACGGTGACCCAGCCGTCGCCGTCCTCGTCCATGTCGGCGATGACGCTGGCGATCAGCCGGGCGGCCTCGGCCGGCTTGCGCTTGCCCGGCGCCGGGGCCGCCCCGGGGCCAGAGCCCGAGCTGGCCGCCCGGCGTCCGCCCGTCGCGGGGGCGGCGTCGGCGGCCGCGGGGGCGCTGAGGTTCTCGGTGTAGATGAAGCGGGTGCAGGCTTGGCGGAAGCTTTCGGGCGTCTTCTGTTCGCCGAAGCCGAAGACGTCGACGCCCTCCTCGCGGATGCGGGAGGCCAGCCGGGTGAAGTCGGCGTCCGACGAGACCAGGCAGAAGCCGTCGAACCGGCCCGAGTGCAGCAGGTCCATGGCGTCGATGACCAAGGCGATGTCGCCCGAATTCTTGCCCTTGGTGTTGGCGAAATTCTGCTGCGGCTGGATGGCGTAGCGGGCCAGGACGCGGGTCCAGCCGGCGATCTGGGCGCTGGAGAAGTCGCCGTAGATGCGCCGGGCCGAGGCCTCGCCCAAGGTCGCGATCTCGGTGAACAGCGCCTCGGCGATGCGGGCCGAGGCGTTCTCGGCGTCGATCAGAACGGCGAGGCGCGGGGCCTTTCCTTCAGCGGGCATGGCGGAGGTCCTCGGCGGCGGCGGATGAAGACAGAGCTGTCGGCCGCGCCGCCCGCCGGGTCAATGCGTCAGGGCGCGGCGGCGGCCGCCGGGGCCGGACCGACCAGCAGGCCGTCCACCGGCTGGACCACGCCGTTCGAGGCCACGCTTTCCTCGCCGGTCAGGCGGGCGCGGGCGCCGTTGTCGCCCGTCACCACGATGACGTCCCCCTCTTTCGAGAAGGTCAGCAGGCTGTTGGCCATGGTGCGCATCTCGGCCGTGCCCGAGCCGCCGCGGCCGATGGCCGCCAGGATGTCGGCGCGGGTCAGGGCCCCGGGCACGATATGGGCCCGCAGCATGGCGGCGCCCTGGGCCTTCATGGCCTCGTCGCCCAGATCGCCGGCCGAGGCGGCGAAGGCCGAGTCCGAGGGGGCGAACACCGTATAGGGCCCCTTGCCCGCCAGCACGTCGCCGAGGGCGGCGTTGTCGAGCACCCGTTCGAGGGTGCCGAAGGCGCGGTCGTCCTTCAGCGTCGCCGTGATCGTCCGGTTCGAGGCGGCCGCGGCCCCGGCCGATTCCGCCGGCCTGTCCGCGCCGCAGCCGGCCAGGACCATCGCGCATGCCGCAGCCAGCGCCGGGCGCATCATCGTTCTCATCGTCATGCTCACTGTCGGATCAGGTCAGCAGCTGGATCACCGCGGTGACCAGCTGGGTCTTGGGGTCGGCCTGGTACACATAGCCGTCGTTGTAGCGGTACATGGCGTTGGCGCTGTCCGCATACTGGTCGCGATAGGCGTAGGGCACATTGTAGACGTCGTAGCCGGCGGGCAGGGGCTGGCCGACGCTGAGGTTCTGGCCGGTCAGCAGGGCCGCGACCTGGCTGATCATCTGCGTCTGCGGATCGACCCCGTACAGGGCGCCGTCGGCGTAGCGGTAGTCGCGGCCGGCGGGCAGGCCGAAATAGCTGGCGTAATAGTCGGGCGCCGGCTGGTACTGATACTGCGCCGGCCACACGGCGCCGGGGGCCAGGGCGCCGCCCAGCACGGGCAGCCAGCCGAGGGGCGAGCCCTGCGGGTTCAGCCGGTACAGATAGCCGTTCTCATAGCGGTAGTCGGAGGCGTCGCCGCGCGTGCGCCACAGCCAGTCATAGCGGTCGGCGCCGGCGGCGCGGGCGATGGCGCGCGCCTGTCCGGGGGGCAGGCAGCCGTTGTCCTTCTTCGCCAGTCCGGGCGGGCAGCCGGCGATCAGGCCGCGGTCGGCCTCGCGCCGGAAATAGACCACCGGGCGGCCGTCGCGGGTCTGGAAGGTCTGACGCTCCAGTTCGCGGCGCAGCTCGCGGACGTCGTCGGAACCGCGACCCTTGCCCCGGTCGCCGGAGTCCAGCACCACCAGGCCGCCGCCGGGCGCGGGGACGACCCGCACATCGGCGCGGTCGTTGCGGCGGTCGTCGTTGCGGCCCTCGCCGCGGCCCCGGTCGTCGTCGCCGCCGCGGCCGTTGCCGCCGCCGCGGTCCTGATCGCCGCCGCGGCCGCCGCCGCGGTCGCCTTGTTCCTGTTTCCCGCCCCCCTTGCCCTGGCCCGGATCGGCCAGAACGGCCGTGGGCGCGGCGAGCGCGAGGACGAGTGCGGATGTCAGGGGGATAAGCTTGTACATGGGAGCCTCTTTCGGTCCGCGTAACAACGTCGCCCATCCGACACAGTTCCGGCGGGGGCCGGGCGATCCGATTAATGCTCGGGTTCAGGGTCATCCGATCGCTCGTCGGGAGGCAGCACCTCGGTCACCCCCTCCCACGCCAGCAGTGGGAGCGGGAGGATGAAGTCGTTGGGGTTGGCGCGGCCGAAATCCTGAAGGGTCTGGAGGAAGAATTCCTCTCGTGTGCAAAGCGGCTTCTCGGCGCCGCAGGCTATCTGTTCCAGACGCCACAGCTGCAGGGCGTGAGCGAAGGCGCGTTCCCATCGGCTCCGCGACTTACTGCGGGGTTTCATCTCGGCATCCTTTCATTGCGGACAGGCGGAAACCCTCTTCGGCATCGCTGCCGAAAAGTGCGGGGAGAGTGCGGGGCCGCCGGGCCTCGCCCGGTGAGCTATGGTTTTACCGTTTCGACGAGACAGACGCCCCGCGCAGCCGTTTTCCACACGCCCTCCGGTTGGCGGCCCTCCGTCGGGCCTTGCCGGATCATCCATCGCCGCCATTGCTGACGACGACGCGGGGCGGACATGACGCACGGGATCACCGCCGACATCGGCCCGCTGTCCAAAGGCGCGCGGCGAGCAGGCGGACGCCATCCATCGACGCCCTCAAGGACCCCCGGGGTATCCATCCCCCGGGCTTCATCGCTCGACCACAGCCCGCCGACATCGAGAAGCGTGGATCCGACGCCCTCCCCACCGACGGGATGGGAGGGAGTCTGGCATGGGGCCTACCTGCGGCTATGAAATGACGCTGCTTCGGCGGAGCAGTGCAGCGGGATCAAGGGGTTAGCCTGCGCAAACTGTCTGGCAGGCGGTTTATTCCTCGCACAATCCTGCCGTCATCCCGGCGAAGGCCGGGACCCAGCGGCACGCGAGAGCGTGACCCTGTCGCAGATATCGCTGTCCGACCCAGCCTGCCGGAACAGATCGCCTTCGGCGCCGCTGGGTCCCGGCCTTCGCCGGGATGACGGCGGAGGAGGCGAAGTCAGCGCCGCAGGGTCCCAAGGTCGCTGCGCGCCCCGGGATGACGACAGAGTATCAGGCGCCGGCATCGTCGCGGTACTCAAGCCAGGGTCCGAACTTCCTCGATGAAGCTGTCGAGAGTCATCAACTCGGGGCGGATTGATTTCGGGTACCTGGCCATCAGCCCGGCGGGAACGACAAGCTGCACATTGGCCTCTTTCATCTCCGCGAACTGCGGTTCCGAAACACCCTCCTGGAGCGTCAGAAGGTGCTTTCGGTCGATGCGGTCGGCTTCATTCAGAATCTGCCTCCACCGGTCCTTTGCCGTAGTCTTGGCGGCCAACATACGAAGCCGCTCCTTCGGGAAGGAAGGATCGCGATATGCCGCGGCTGACGGGAAGAGGAAGTCCGGCTTCTTTCCGCCTTCGGACTTCGAGCCGTGGCTGAATGTGGAGCCTTCGACGAGACCTTCCTCAAGGAATATTTCTCTCGCGTGCAGTTCGAGGGATCTGCCAGATCTGGACTTTCGACGCTGCAAGACGGTCTGGGCCAATACTATGAACGCTGTAAGGTCCGTGAAGCCCGCTGCGAGTTTTACTCCTTCAACAGCCGCCTCGACAGTCTTGAAAATCTCAAACTCGCAATCGCGACGTTGGAGCAACCGAACATCAGGCTTTTCTTTTTGAAGTCGTCGGAGTTCGACCGCCTTCCTCACAATTTCAGCACCTGAAGGAAATGTGGTCAGCCAGTGAGCCGGCAACCGGGACAGGGAGAGTCGAGAAGACGTCGCGCTGGCCCGTCTCGCGAACAGGCGGACGGGATCACCGGGTCGCCAGATCACATGCTGGCCCGGATCGACGGGCCCTAAACTGGCCTCGAACACCTCGTCTTCGTACCCATCACAGACCCAGACGTGCAGGCTGGTCGCCGAACCAGCGGCGCCGTTTTCAAACACGAACACTGCAAGCGCGCCCGTGCTCGCGGGATTGAGCAGAGCTGAAGCGCGACCTCCCCACCCCGTGATTCGCGTCTCGTCCCGGGTCTTTCCGAAGAGCTTGTTGTTGTACCAGATCGGGGTGACTGCCCGGGTATCTGAATGAGAGTCGACAAACGCATCCAACGGGACTCGCGGATTGAGTTCCGACGTATTCTCAAGGGCCGGCAGGGCGTCAAAGAGCAGGTCCTTGGGCACGTACGTACCGGCTTGGTGTGATTTGGTCTGATGCGTGTCGTTGGCTGAAAGCCGCTTCGCAAACCACAGGTGGTCCCGTTCCGAGAACTCGGCGATCCAGTCCGGCAGGCTTGTCGCCGCCACTGGCTTCGGTGGGACTTTCACTGGCAAAAATTCGTTCCCCGGATCGAAAGCTGTGGCGACCTACTCTCAAGCCAGGACGAAAGGCTGTCCACCAGTTCGGCCAGAGGGATCCGCTCGCGTCCCTTCAGGGCGCATTCCCAGACCACTCCTATCCGCCAGCCTTCTGCGTCGAGCCTCGTCATCGCCGCGGCGTCCACGTCCACGTTCCGCCCGATCTTCGCCTTCCAGAACTCCGGTCGCGTCTTCGGCCATTTGAACAGATGACAATCGTGCCCGTGCCAGAAGCACCCATGCACGAAGATCACCGCCCGGTGTTTCGGCAGGCAGATATCTGGCTTCCCCGGCAGATCGCAGTGCAACCGGTAACGAAATCCGCGCGCATGCAGCGCCTTGCGGATCAGCAACTCCGGCTTTGTGTTCTTGCCCCGGATGCCGGACATCATCCGGCTGCGGGTCGCCGGATCGACGACGTCAGCCAACCCTGGCCTTCGGCCGCTTCCCGAGGGCCGCGAACAGGTGCGGCTTCATATGTTCGGCGACGGCTTTCACGGCCGGCACCACAACAGAATTTCCGAACTGGCGATAGGCTTGGGTGTCCGACACCGGGATCAGGAACGCATTGCCCTGGGGGTCGTCGAACCCCATCAGCCTGGCGCATTCGCGGGGCGTGAGCCGCCGGGGGCCCTTCCCTTCCTGCTTCACCAGGATTTCCGAGCCGTCCTTGTAGTAGCGCGCCGACAGGGTGCGGGCCACGTCGGACGGGCCGACAAGGCCGAAGCCGAAGCCGTTGCCTGCGGCGGCGTGCTTTTCCTTGTACCGCTGAAGATAGTTCCAGAGGTGGTCGGTCAGCGTGTACTTGTCGGACACCCGCCCCGAGTTTCCGACCGTGAAGCGCTGGTCCGGCGCCTCGGAACCGTCGCCGGGATGCAGGATGGTTTCCAGCTTCGGCGCCGCGTCGGGAACCTTCATGTCCGCAAAGCGGAAAGATTGATCGTCGCGGAATCCGACGATGAAAATCCGCTCGCGATGCTGGGGCGTCCAGTGACGCCCGTCGATGATCCGGAAATCGATCGTATAGCCGAGCTCGTCGGTCAGGACGTCCTTGATGGTCTGGAACGTCTTGCCCTTGTCGTGGCTGACGAGGTTGCGGACGTTCTCCAGCAGAAAGGCGGCCGGGCGGTGGTGTTTGATGATGCGCGCGACATCGTAGAACAGCGTCCCCTGGGTCTTGTCCTCGAACCCGTGCGCCCGTCCCAACGCGTTCTTCTTGGACACGCCGGCGATGGAAAACGGCTGGCAGGGGAAGCCCGCCAACAGCACGTCATGGGGCGGAATATCCGCCGCATCGACCTTGGTGATGTCGCCGTTGATCTCGTGATCGTCGTTCGGGAAGTTCGCCCGGTAGGTCTGCTGGCTGTACTTGTCCCACTCCGAGGTGAAGACGCACCGCCCGCCGATCGATTCGAAGCCGCGGCGCAGCCCGCCGATCCCGGCGAACAGATCAATGAAGGTAAAATCCGCCTCCGGCCCGTCCTTGTCGCCCCGGACAAGCTTCAGGTCAGGCTGTTTCGAAACAGGCTTCGACGGGCCCTCGATATAGCCAAGGTCGACCGCCTTGTCGGCCACCGCCTGGCCAGCCTGTTTCACCATGAGGGCATACTCCGACACGGTGAACCCCGCGCTTGATCAGGGTGGCAGACTGCCAGGATTCCGCCAGGAGAACAAGTCGGGAACTCCCGACCTGTCCTCTTCTATCTGACCATCTGCAAAGTCGAGCTTTTACCCCGCCCGCCGTCCGAACATCTCCGCCAGAGCGGTCATCCGGGCCTTGTTGGCGCCGGTGGCCTTTTCGGCCGCCGTGGTCAGGGCCGCGGCCGCGCCGGCGGCCGCGCGCCGGTTCAGGGCGCCGCGGCGCCACTGGTCGATGCTGGTCTGCACATGGGCGAGGACGGCGGCGTCGACCGCCTGGGCCGGGGGCGTGCGGGAGAGCTGGTCCAGATAGGCCTGGGCCACGTCGGGGTGGTCGGCCCAGCTGACGCGGACCTGGGTCTGGGGGTTGATCTGGTCGGAGCGGACGGCCTCGGCCGCGGCGATCTCGGCCGCGGACAGGTGCTCGCTGGGGACCAGTTTCAGCACGTCGAGGCCGCGGGCGATCTCGCTGGAATAGATGCGGCCGTTGAACCAGTAGGCCGACCAGGAGCCGGCGACGATCAGCTTGCCTTCCTGAACCGGGCCGCGGTCGAAGGAGGCGATCTCGAACGGATGGGCCGGGTCGGTGAAGTCCATGATGGAGACGCCGCCCTGGTACCAGGCCTGGACCATCAGGTCGCGGCCGGGGACGGGGATGATCATGCCGTTGTGGGCGACGCAGTTCTCGTCGGCGTCCTGGGCCGAGGGCAGCTTGTAGAAGGCGCGGCCCTGAAGGGTGCGGTTCTCGATGGTGGCGATCATGTTGGCGCCCCAGGTCGAGGGGCTGGACGCCTGACAGCGCGCGCCGATTCCGCCGCCCCACTCGTCGGTGAAGACGACCTTGTCGCCGGCGTTGTTGAAGGTGGCCGAGTGCCAGTAGGCCATGTCGGGGTCGAAGATGTCGGACAGGCGGACCGGATTCTGCGGGTCCGAGATGTCCAGCAGGATGCCGTTGCCGCTGCAGGCGCCGGCGGCCAGGCCGATCTGGGGGTAGACGGTGATGTCGTGGCACTGGTTGGTCTGGGCCGTGCGCTGGCTGGCGACGCCGGCGGCGCCGCCGCGCCACAGGCCGGCGACGCGGCCGCTGGCGTCGGCGAAGATGCGCGGGCGGTTGACGATGGCGGCGTCCTGCGGCCGGTCGAGGTTCACCTTGATGACGTCGATCGAGAACAGGGCGGTGTCGGGGTTCTGGTCCGGCTGGCCGTCGGTGCAGATGGCCAGCTCTTCCGTCTTGCGCACGTCGGCGGTGCCCGAGTTGTAGATGTAGAGGCTGCGCGGATCGGCCGGGTCGGGCACCAGGGTGTGGGTGTGGGAGCCGCGGCAGGTCTGGACGGCGGCGATCTGGCGCGGGGCGTTCAGGTCGCTGATGTCGAAGATGCGGACGCCGCGGAAGCGCTCGGCGTTGACGTCGCCCTCGGCCGGGGCCGTACCGCAGTCGAGGCGGGCGCGGTTCTGCTCGACCGACATGAACAGCAGGTTTCCGACCACGGAGACGTCGCCCTGGCCGCCGGGGCAGACCACCGACATGACCAGTTCGGGCGCCCCGCCCTTCGTCACGTCATAGGCGTTGAAGCCGTTGAAATTGCCGACGAACAGGCGGCCGTTGGACAGGGCCATGTCGCTGTTGGCGAGGGCCAGGGGGCCGTATTTCGGCGGGTTCTCGCGGTTGCGGGCCTGGGCGGCCTCGGCCTCGGCCTGGGTCTGCGGCGGGCCCCACAGGGCCTCGGCGTCGAAGAAGCCGGGGGCGGGCCGGACCGAATGCTCGAGGACCAGATTGGTCGCCAGCTGGCCGGCGTCGTGCAGGCCCCCGGTCAGGGCGCTGCGGGCGTCGGTCGGAATGACCTGGACGGCGGGCGCCTGGGCGGAAGCGACGCCGGCGGTCATCAGGACGCCGAGGACGGCGACGGTGGAGAGCAGGGTGCTGCGAACGTTCATGGGCCGCTCCTTGGGGTGCGAGGTCAGAGGTCGGAAAGGATGGATTGCATGCGCAGGATCTCCGCCGACTGATCGGCGACGACGGAGGCGGCGAAGTCGGACAGCAGGGCGTCGTCGGCGGCGCCGGGGGTCGCCATCAGGGCGTCGACCATGTCGAGCGCGCCCTGGTGGTGCCGGATCATCCCCTGCAGGAACAGGCGGTCGAAGGCGGGACCGCGGGCGGCGGCGAGGGCCTGCATCTGCGCCGGGGACAGCATGCCGGGCATAACGGGGGTGTCGCTGGCGGGGATGGCGTGGCCGGCGTGGGCGGCGTGCTCCATGCCGGGCATTTCCAGCGGCTGGCCGCGCTGGGCCAGCCAGTCGCGCATCAGGGCCATCTCGGCCTGCTGGCCCAGGGCGATGCGGCGGCCGATCAGCTTGACGGCCGGACTGGCGCCGCGGGTTTCCAGCAGCTCGACCATCTCCACGGCCTGGGCGTGGTGCACGATCATGTGCTGCATGAAGGCGACGTCGGCGGCGGTGAAGGTCGAGCGGCTGAGCGCCACCGCCTCGCCGGGCGTGATGATCCGCGCCGCCGCGCCGGGGGCACCGGGCTGGAAGATCGGCGGCGATTGCGGCGTCTGCGCCGCGATCACGGCGGCGAGGAGAAGGCCCGGCAGGCTGGTCAATATCGCTGGTCCTAGGTCCCGACGACGCCGAACTTGCCGTCCGGCCCCCTGTGGCCGATGACCCAGTTCAGGGTCTGGCCGCCCGAGAATTTGACGGCCCAGGTCTCGACCGGGCCCTGCGGCGTGTCCTCGGAGCGGACGAAGGTCAGGGACTCGATCGCGCCCATGGCGGCGAGGGCCGGAGACATGCCCTCGATCTGGGCGTTGCAGGCGTCCAGCAGGGGCGGCGCCATCAGGGCGACGGAGCAGGTTCCGGCGGCCGCCTCTGTAAGGATGCGGGTCAGCTGTTCGCGATACTGGCCGTCCTGGGCCAGGGCGGGGAAGGCGATGAGGGCCGCGGCGGCTGCGCCGACCAACATGTTCTGGATACGCATTACGTCTGTGTGTCCTGTTTGTCGCGTGGACCATGACGCAGGCGGCGGGCGGTCACAACCTGTCGCCGCATGACAAAGAATTCACGCGGGGGCGCGGCGGAGGCGGGGTCCGGCGGCTGGACTTGCAGGCGCGGGGGATGCTCTGTTGCCGCCCGACAAGGACGCGGCGCCCCGGGGGCGGTTCGGGACGTCCGCAGTTGGGGCATGACATTATGAAACGCGCACTCCTGGCCACGGCCGCATCGCTGGCGTTCGCCTTCACGGCGGCGGCCCAGACGCCCGAGCCCGTCTCGCCCCTGGCCGCCCGGCCGACGCCCGCCCCGACGCCGCCTCCGACCCAGGGCCCCGCCCCCGTCCCCGCGCCCGCGCAGGAGGGCGCCGCCGCGACCCCGGCGCCGGCCGCCGCCGCGGCGGCCGCTCCGGCCGAGACGCCCAAATGGGACGTGCAGAACCCGCCCGGACCGTCGCGCGACATTCCCATCGACGTGACCCGCGGCACCTGGATGTCGCTGGACGTCAGCCCCGACGGCCGGACCATCGTCTTCGACCTGCTGGGCGACATCTACGTCATGCCGGTCGCCGGCGGAGAGGCGCGCGCCATCTCGTCCGGCGTGGCCTGGGAGATGCAGCCCAAATGGTCGCCCGACGGCCGCCACATCGCCTTCACCTCGGACCGGGGCGGCGGCGACAACATCTGGATCATGGATGCCGACGGCTCGAACCCGACCCAGGTGTCCAAGGAGACCTTCCGGCTGGTCAACCAGCCCGAATGGACCCCGGACGGCCAGTTCGTCGTGGGCCGCAAGCATTTCACCTCGTCCCGCTCGCTGGGCGCCGGCGAGATGTGGATGTGGCACCGCTCGGGCGGCGGCGGGGTGCAGATGACCGAGCGCCGGACCCAGCAGAAGGACACGGGCGAGCCCGCCTTCTCGCCCGACGGCCGCTATCTGTATTTCAGCGACGACGCCACGCCGGGAACGACCTTCGAATATTCCAAGGACGTCAACGACCAGATCTACGTCATCCGCCGCCTCGACCGCGAGACGGGCGACATCGACGCCTACGTCACCGGCCCCGGCGGCTCGATCCGCCCGACGCCCTCGCCCGACGGCAAGTCTTTGGCCTTCATCCGGCGCGTTCGCTACCAGTCGACCCTGTATGTCATGGACATCGAGTCCGGGCGCGAGACGCCGATCTTCTCGGCCCTCGACCGCGACATGCAGGAGACCTGGGCGATCCACGGCGTCTATCCGGCGATCAGCTGGACGCCCGACAACCGCTCCATCGTCTTCTGGGCCGACGGCCGCATCCAGCGCGTCGACGTGGCCTCGAAGGAGGTCGCGAACATCCCCTTCCACGTCGCCGACACCCGCCGGGTGCAGGACGCCGTCCGCTTCCCCGTCGAGGTCGCGCCCGACCGGTTCGACGTTAAAATGATCCGCTGGGCCCGCCCCTCGCCCGACGGGACGAAGGTGGTGTTCGAGGCCCTGGGCAATCTGTGGATCCGCGACCTGCCGACCGGCACGGCGCGCCGTCTGACGCGCCAGAGCGATCATTTCGAACTCTATCCGTCCTGGTCCCGCGACGGCCGCTCGATCGTCTACACGACCTGGGACGACCAGGAGCTGGGCTCCATCCGCGTGATCCCGGCCTCGGGCGGCGCCGGCCGCGTCGTCACCGAAAACCCCGGCCACTATGTCGAGCCGACCTTCAGCCCCGACGGCCGGACCATCGTCTATCGCACCACCAGCGACGGCTTCCTGACCACGGCCCTGTGGAGCCGCGATCCGGGCGTCTATCGCATCCCGGCGGCGGGCGGCGAACCCGTGCACATCACCGATGACGGCGAGGGCCCGCAGTTCGGCGCGACCGGCGACCGCCTGTTCCTGACCGGCCGCGACGGCGAGAAGCGCGCCCTGTTCTCGGTCGACCTCGACGGCGACGACAAACGCACCCACCTGACCAGCGAATGGGCGGCCGAGTTCGCCGTCTCGCCCGACGGGAACTGGGTCGGCTGGACCGAGCGGTTCCAGGCCTATGTCGCCCCCTTCGTGGCCGCCGGCCGGCCCCAGACCATCGCCCCCGACGGCAAGGCCCTGCCCCAGGCCCGGGTCACGCGCGATTCCGGCGAATGGATCAGCTGGTCCGGCGACAGCCGCCGCCTGCACTGGTCGCAGGGTCCCGAGCTGTTCACCCGCGACCTGAACCGATCCTTCACCTTCGTGGAGGGCGCGCCGGACGAACTGCCCAAGCCGGACGAGCGCGGGATCAACATCGGCTTCACCGCCGAGGCCGACAAGCCCGAGGGCCGCATGGCCCTGACCGGCGCGCGGCTGATCACCATGAACGGCGCCGAGGTCATCGAGAACGGCGTCGTCATCGTCAACGGCAACCGCATTGAGGCCATCGGCCCGGCGTCGTCCACCCCTGTCCCCGCCGGCGTGCCGGTGATGGACATGGCCGGCAAGACCATCATGCCCGGACTGGTCGACGCCCCCTGGCACGGGGCCATGGGCTCGGACGAGATCATCCCGGAGCAGAGCTGGGTCGACTACGCCTCCCTGGCCTTCGGCGTGACCACGATCCACAACCCCTCGGCCGACACCAGCGAGATCTTCGCCCACAGCGAGCTGGCCCGCGCCGGCCGCGTGGTGGCCCCGCGCATCTTCTCGACCGGCTCCATCCTGTACGGCGCGACGACCGCCGGCACGGTCAAGGTCGAGAGCCTGGACGACGCCCTGTCCACCCTGCGCCGCATGCAGGCGGCGGGCGCCTGGAGCGTCAAGAGCTACAACCAGCCGCGCCGCGACCAGCGCCAGCAGATCATCGAGGCCGCGCGCCAGCTGAACATGATGGTCGTCCCCGAGGGCGGCTCGCTGTTCCAGCACAATATGTCGATGATCGTCGACGGCCACACGACGATCGAGCATTCGGTCCCGGTCGCGGTTCTCTATGACGACGTCCACCAGCTGTGGCGCCAGACCAACGTCGCCTACAACCCGACCCTGGTCGTGGCCTATGGCGGCAGCTATGGCGAAAACTACTGGTACCAGGAGAGCGAGGTCTGGAACCATCCGATCCTGACCCAGTACGTCCCGCGCCGGATTCTCGATTCCCGCGCCCGCCGGCCCGAGACCCTGCCGGACAATGAGTGGAACCACATCTCCATCGCCCGCGAGGCCCGCCGCCTGTCCGATCAGGGCGTCAGCGTCTCCATCGGCGCCCACGGCCAGCGCGAGGGTCTGGCCGCCCACTGGGAGCTGTGGAGCCTGGCCCAGGGCGGCATGGCTCCGCTGGACGTCATCCGCGCCGGCACCCTGAACGGCGCCCGTTCCCTGGGTCTGGACCGCGACATCGGCTCGCTGGAGGTCGGCAAGCTGGCCGACATGGTGGTGATGAACGCCAACCCGCTGGAGAACATCCGCAACACGACGTCAATCGCCTGGACGGTGGCGAACGGGCGGGTGTACGACAGCCGCATGGACGAGGTCGCGCCGCGGCAGAGGGCGCGGGCGCCGTTCTGGTTCGCGGAGGCCGGCGGCGAGGGCTGGGCCGCGGGAGCGACCGAGGCGGAAAGCGACGGGCACGGGCACGACTGAGGACGACGGTCGGGCCATTCGCGGGCCCCGGGCGCCGCCCCTAGACCGCTTCGCTGTCGGCCAGGGCCGCGCGCACGGCCGCGTTCAGGTCGTCGACGCGGAAGGGCTTCCTGAGCACGCGCTCCGGATCCATGACGGCGTCGACGGCGGCCATGTCGGCGTAGCCGGTGGCGAGGATGATCGGCAGGGAAGGCTGGCTCCGCCGGACCTCGGTCACGACCTCGACCCCGTTCATGCCGGGCATGGCGTAATCGACGATGACGAGGTCGGGGTCGGTCTCGCGCAAGAACTTCAGGCCGTCGGCGCCGTTGGACGAGGCGACGACCGCGTAGCCGGAGCCCTCGAGGCTGTCGACGATGAACTGGCGCACGCCCTCGTCGTCGTCGATCACCAGAACGCGCTCGCGCTCGTTGCGCGCGAGGGCCTGAAGCCCGGCCTCGGGTTCGGGCGCGGCGGCGACGGGCGCGGTGAGGGGCAGCCAGATCTCGATCACGGCGCCCTGGCCTTCCGGGCTGTCGACGCGGACGGTGCCGCCCGACTGGCGGGCGATGCCGAAGACCTGGCTGAGGCCGAGACCCGTGCCCTTGCCGACCGGCTTGGTGGTGAAGAAGGGGTCGAACACCTTGTCGATCAGCGAAGGCGGAATGCCCGTGCCCGTGTCCGAGACGGTGACCACGCCATAGCCGCCGGCGGACAGGGTCGCGTCGTCCGCCGTATCGGCCCGGGTCGCGATCCGCAGCACGCCGCCGTCGCCCATGGCATCGCGCGCGTTGATGGCCAGGTTGAGGATGGCCAGCTCCAGCTGGTTCTCGTCGGCCATGGTCCAGGGCGCATCCTCGCCCGGCGCCATTTCGATGGTGATTTGCGGCCCGATGGTGCGGGCCAGCAGGTCGCTCATGCCCAGGACGAGGGCGTTCAGGTCGACGGGCTTGAGGTTCAGCCGCTGGCTTCGCGAGAAGGCCAGAAGCTGGTGGGTCAGTTTGGCGGCCCGATCGGCGGCCTGCCGGGCGTAGCCGGCCAGGACGGCTGTCTTCTCTTCCGCCGTGCGCCGCTGGATCAGGTCGAGATTGCCGAAGATGACGGTCAGCAGGTTGTTGAAGTCGTGGGCGATGCCGCCCGTCAGCTGGCCGACGGCCTCCATCTTCTGGGCCTGGACCAGGGCGGCCTGGGCGCGTTCACGTCGTCCGACCTCCTCGGTCAGCCGGTTGTTGGCGGCGGACAGTTCGGAGGTGCGCTGCGCGATCCGGGTCTCGAGACTGGCGTTGAGCTGGGTCAGGCGATCCTCGGCCAGGGTCAGGTCGTCCAGCAGCTGGTGGGCCTGGTACTGGCGGCGGCGGCCTCTCAGGGCGGAGGTGACCGCGCTGGCCAGGGTTTCGCCGTGGATGGGGCGCTCCAGCACGACGACGTTGCCCATCTGCTCGAGCACGATCTGGGCGTCACGCGGACGGCGTCCGGCGCGCTTGGTGGCCAGCAGGATGAAGGGGAAGTCGGACCATGCCGGCTGGGCCTCCAGCCAGGCGGTCAGCCGCGTCAGGTCGGCGTGGAGGGACTCCTCGGTGACCAGGGCGACGCCGGCGCCGACGGCGATCTGGTCGGCCAGCTCATCGACGCTGGCGCAGGCGTGGCATGCCTGACCGTCGCGGGTCAGAACCTGGGCCATGACCTCGGCGTCGCGGCCCCGGAGAGCCAGCAGCAGCACGCGCTCCTGAACGCTCACTCGGCGCCTGCGGCGGGTTCGGCGGACATCAGGGCCGTCTCGCCGCGATAGTTGGGCAGGCCCGTCAGGACCCCCTCGAAGTCCTTGAGCGGCTCGCCGATCTCGACGCCCGTATTGGTCAGGCGGAACTCGCGGATGCTGCCCTGGTGTTCGGTGGTGCGGCTCTTGGCCACCGAGATGGCCTTGAGGACATTGCCCCGCGCCTCGAAGTAGCGGAACAGGACGATGGTGTCGGACAGGTAGCTGAGATCGATCTCGGAGCGGATGTCGCCGACGATGCCGTGCTGGCCCAGGACCAGCATGGTCACCACGCCCTGCTGGTTCAGATAGGACAGCATCTCGTGCATCTGCAGCAGCAGATATTTCTCGCCCGGCATGGCCTGGAGGAAGGCGTTCAAGCTGTCGATGGCGATGAAGCGCACGCCGTCGGTCTCGACCGCGCGGCGGATCCAGCTGGCGAACTCGCCGGGCGACAGCTCGGCCGGATCGATCTGGAAGATCTGCAGCATGCCGCTTTCGAGATGGGGCTGGAGGTCCATGCCCATGGCCTTCGAGCGGGCGAGCATGGTCGTCATGCCCTCGTCGAACAGATAGTAGGCCGCCTTCTCGCCGCGCTCGATGGCGGTCAGGCCGGCGCGCACGGCGGTGGTCGTCTTGCCAACGCCCGAGGGGCCGTTCAGCAGGGTGTTGGTGCCGGGCGAGATGCCGCCGCCCAGCATCTCGTCGAAATGGGGCACGCCGGTCGACAGCAGGGTGTCGCTGAACTCGCGCCGGTGCTCGGCGGCGACAAGGCGCGGGAAGACCGAAACGCCGCCGGTCTCGATTGCGAAGTCGTGGAAGCCGCCGCGGTATTTGACGCCGCGCATCTTCACGACGCGCAGGCGGCGGCGTTCCGAGCCGTATTCCTGGGCCGCCTGTTCGAGGGTGATGACGCCGTGGGCGATGCTGTGCAGCTGCAGGTCGCTGGGGTCCGAGCTGCGGTCGTCCAGCATCAGGACGGTGCAGTTGCGGGTCGAGAAATACTGTTTCAGCGCGAGGATCTGGCGGCGATAGCGCAGCGAGCTCTGGGCCAGCAGCCGCATCTCGGACAGGCTGTCGAAGACCACGCGCGTCGGCCGGATGCGGTCGACGCATTCGCGCACGCCCTTGAGGGTTTCGCCCAGCTCGACTTCGGACGGTTCGAGGATCGACTGTTCGCTGTCGGGGTCGAGACCTTCCTCGCTGACCAGTTCGAACAGCTCGATCCCGCCTAGGGACCAGTTGTGGCTCTGGGCCACCTCGCGCAGTTCCGCCGCCGTCTCGGACAGGGTGATGTAGAGACCCCGCTCGCCGGCCCGCTCCCCCTCGAGCAGGAACTGAAGGGCGATCGTCGTCTTGCCGGAGCCCGGCGTCCCTTCCAGGAGGTAGGAACGGTCGGCCGTCAGCCCCCCGCCGAGGACGTTGTCGAGTTCGGCGATGCCGGTGGAGATCCGGCGGCCAGGCGCGGGGGACGTGGAATCCGATGACATCAGCAGCAAACTCTCCGGCGCCTTTACGGCCGATTGAGTTTCCCTAACGGCCAAGGTCGGGGATTGGCTCCATGACCATTTGCAGGCCGGAAAGCGTCACTGGAGCAGCGGTCGTATGGACAGCCGGCTGGCCGCCGGTCAGTCCTCGTCCATCTTCAGGGCGGCGATGAAGGCCTCCTGCGGGATCTCCACCTTGCCGAACTGGCGCATGCGCTTCTTGCCGGCCTTCTGCTTCTCGAGCAGCTTCTTCTTCCGGGTGGCGTCGCCGCCGTAGCATTTGCTCGTCACGTCCTTGCGCAGGGCGCGCACCGTCTCGCGGGCGATGATCTTGCCGCCGATGGCGGCCTGGATCGGGATGACGAACAGGTGCGGGGGGATCAGCTCCTTCATCTTCTCGACCATGCTGCGCCCGCGCATCTCGGCGCGGCCGCGGTGGACCAGCATGGAGAGGGCGTCGACGGGCTCGGCGTTGACCAGGATGTTCATCTTGACCAGGTCGCCGACCTTGTAGTCCGACAGCTCGTAGTCGAACGAGGCGTAGCCCTTCGAGATCGACTTCAGCCGGTCGTAGAAGTCGAACACGACCTCGTTCAGCGGCAGTTCGTAGACCACCAGGGCGCGGCTGCCGACGTAGGACAGTTCGACCTGGGAGCCGCGGCGGTCCTGGCACAGCTTGATGACGCCGCCGAGGTATTCGTCGGGGGTCAGGATGGTCGCCTTGATCCACGGCTC
>Ga0164290_1001268_pt1 | contig 42178 bp, 47 predicted proteins | sample Micstemetagenome_FD_108782 | JGI IMG/M metagenome (GOLD analysis project Ga0164290, IMG submission 108782) | Contaminated culture microbial community from soil near Moab, Utah, USA - Microcoleus steenstrupii SON62 (Illumina Assembly) | ecosystem: Environmental > Terrestrial > Soil > Soil crust...
TTCGATCAGCGAAAACATAAGTTGCTGCTTGGTAATATCTGCCGCCATAGCTATCTTAATTTTTTCAACAAAGCTAGGGCGGTCAGAACCTTAAGGAAAGATGTAGTTCACCGGATGCTTACGGTGCATCGGGATCAAGTGATTTTTAGGGATGGAGTGCGCGTTGGAATTGCCCGACTCGCAACGCCGCATTCCATTTTAATTAGATCTGGTTCTTTCGTTTGTTACGGGGTGAGTACAATGCGTGTAAAACGGCCCAAATCCGCCTGGCGAAAAATAGATGTACGCGTACGACGTAGTTGCTTTGGTAAATCCTTGCAAGTTACGATCGATAACGACAACCTTAACATCCGAATTAGAATTAAGTGTATTATGGCCGATAGCTATAAAGAAGAAGAACTACGGTTAATCTAGTATCGTTGTTGGCCGTTAACTTTCTAATTATCGGGAAAAAACCCGATAATTCTAGCAAACCGAATAATGGATCCTACGTTTAGAATGTCTTGAAAGTAAGCGTTGCGTCACGCAGAAGCACCGGTTCTATGATAATTAATCTGCCAATTGGGCCACTCTTTTATCAATCCGGGCCTTCAGCTTTTGAGCATCTTCTCGTACACTAGTTATAAATCCGGTTGTGGTCATGTATAGATTTTTTGAGCGCAAGATGGTACGCCAAAAGCTTTCGTCTTTTTTTAACTCTTGAAAATCTTGGGGAATGGCCTCAACGCCATCCAAATAATTGGAAAAACTCCCGAGCAGATAGGGTTCAATATTCGCCGCAAAATGGGCAGTCTTGATTTGTTGCATCTCCTGGGTCAAGCTCTCTGCTCGACCGTAATAAGCGAGCATAGCAAGCTTCAGCGCATCGTCGCCAATAAGATCACTTTGACTCCCAGAGATCATTGTGGACGGAGCGAAATTGATATTAAGTGGCAAATACTGATTTAGGAGCGATAAGGCCTCCCTGGATTTTTTGCCTGGTCTGCTCTCATTCTTCGTTGAGTCGATTAGATATATACAGTTCTGGATATTTCGCCCGTTGATTTGGACTAACCTTGTCATGTCATTAATATCATCATCGATTTGGCTACTGACCGTTTTAAGAAACTCTAACTCCCTTTTTTGGCGACTGTTCGCCTCTTTCCAATCATCGATAATAAGTGAAATAGATACGCCTAGGATTATCAAAACAACCTCGGCGCCGCTGCGTAGCAACCAGATTTTGCTGATAAAAGTCTTTTTCATAAGTGCGTTTTGATTAAGGTTAGATTTCGCCTCACTTAAGATACCAAGATTTTAAGGCACCTTGCAATGGTTAGACCAAGCTAAATATTTTGGGTATTGCGAAATCTAAAGCGTTCGAATAACTTAATGCACCCCTTGGCCCCCTTTTTTCTCCCTCTCCCTCATGTCCAATAAAATTCCTGTCGGTCGCGCAATTCATATTCTTACCACATCTTTCGATGACAACAAAAGCGTCAATTACGTAGTCAAGCAAGACGCTAAGCGGGTTGAGCGCATGGAGAAGCTAATGGAATACGCGCTCAAAGTATCCAAGGCTTTTGGTCGGGTTTGGATATCTAATGACCAGAATGCGGTGGCGCTGGTCGTGTACCCCCATCAGAAGAAGACCACTTTCAGCAGCTTAAGATGGGACGTGGAGCTGGCGTTAAATGTCGTTGGAATCAGTAATGTTGCTAAGGTAGCACGTAGGGAGGAGCGAATACACGAGCATCTGCCGAAGACGCCTTTTGCACATTTGTGGTTTGTGGGCGTTGCGCCGGAAGCGCAGGGTCAAGGGGTTGGAACGAAATTTCTCCAGGAGATTCTGAATCATTACGACCAAGAACAATTGCCTGTTTATCTCGAAACTTCCACCGAAAGAAATCTGCCGCTGTATCAGCGACTTGGGTTTGAAATTTACAACACCATAGACCTGTCGTTTCCGCTCTACCAAATGCGGCGACCCGTTGGCGGCTGATATGTATTTCCAGAATACTGAAATGCATATGGTGACCTTCATCATCACCGTATTTGAATTGGTGATGCTCATTTTTCAGGTCATCTATTTTCTGCAGCGCCCCAAGGATACCAGGAGGTTGATGTATCTCATCCTGCTGCTGTTTCTGATTTTGTATAACGGCTTCAGCGGCATATTTCCCGATGAAGACATTCCAATTTCATTCAAGACACAAAACATCGTTGCCTATCTCGTCGGTTTTACGATGAGCATGTACGTGTGCTATTACTTCTACAAGGCTTTCGAGCTGGAGCATCTGAAGTTTTTTGCAACGTGGGGCTTGGTGGTATTTCTGCTGTTTCCCTACATAGCGGTATTTGCGATCCCCTATTGGCGCACTGGCGACCTCGATTGGAGTAGGAAGCATGTCGTGATTGTGCCGTTCATTTACGGTATCGCTTTCATCTTCTGGACTGCCCGTGCGCTTATCAAGAAGTTTCAGGAACACAGAAAGCGAGGAACGGTCATGGAGGATGCCTTATTCGATCACGCCGTGGCTGCTTTTGTATCCATGCTGTGCTGGGCCACGTTACCGGTTATTGTTTATTTCGGGGATTACCAGGTGCTGGAGCATTCGGTGACCAATGCAGGATTTCTGTTGATGACCTTGATATACGTTCGTGCCTCGGTTCGGCAGGCGCGGGATGAATATCGGGAGCTGGTGAATGCCAAGGAAGAGCTGGAGCATATGAATGCGGACCTGCAGCGACAGGTGGAGTTGCGAACGGAAAGTCTCAAAAAGGTTTTGCAGGAGCGCACCGACACATTCATCAATATCGCCCATGAGACGAAAACGCCGTTGACGCTCATCAACAATTATCTGGACGAGTATGAGGCCAAGTATGGTCTGAGCCGTGAGTTTGAGATCATCAAGGCGAATGTCGGCCAACTGAACGCGGATATTGCCAATCTGTTTTCGATGGAATTTGAAACGGGGTTCGCACGATACGAAAACAACCAAATCACAAATTTTTGCGATGTCCTGAAGCCGAAATTGGAATTGTTCAGGTCGCTGGGGGAGAAGAAGGGCTTGTCATTTCATCATGAAGTTGAATCGGACGTTCCGGTGAGGGCACATCCAGGCGCATTGGAAAGGATCGTGAACAACATCATTGACAACGCGATTAAGTTTACGGAACCAGGAGGAAATATTGAGGTGAGACTCATGCGCCAGGGTGACGTGGTTGTTTTTCAAGTTGAGGACGATGGACCAGGAATTCCCTGCGACCGTGTTGCGGACGTGCTGGCGCCCTACACCAAGTTGTCACCGGAAAAAAATACTGAAGGTCTTGGACTGGGACTTTCAATCGTTCATAAGATTGTTCAGGAGCTCGGAGGCTCTATGGAGATCACCGGGAAAGAGGGGAGAGGGACGACGTTTCAAGTTTCTCTGCCTTTGGCGGAGCAGCTGCAAACAGAGACAACTTATGATGGAAGCAGAGGGAAACGTGATGCTTCGCTGACGGATATCACTGGTGACAAATCAAAACCGCATTTGCTAATCGTTGAAGATAACGTCTTGCTCCTGGAGTCTTTGCGTTCAACACTCGGTCGTGACTATAACGTTTACCTGGCGCAAAGCGGTGAGGAAGCTCTTGGAAAGATGCAGGAGGTAACATCGCTGGATTTGGTTGTAGCTGACATCATGATGCCCGGACTAGACGGCTACGACCTGATTCAACGTCTTCAGGGGACAGAGCGCTATGCTCATATTCCAGTCATCTTTCTCACCGCCCGGGTGGGGGAGGAATCTAAGACGAAAGCTTTTGAAATGGGCGTGGTCGACTATATCGAGAAACCGTTCAAGATGAGTATGCTTCAGGCAAAAATCAAAGCGTTACTGAACAATCTCAAACGCCAGCGCGCGGCGTTGATTAATCATGTGTATCATGAGCTTCTAAACTCAAAAACGGTGGAACGAGACGAGAGCGCAGTGATGGAGCGTTTCAACTTTACGCGCAGGGAACAAGAAATTATCAGCCTGCTGAGACAGGGGTTGCCTTACAAAGAGATTGGAGACAGATTACATATATCGGAGAAAACAGTAAGTAAGCACATTGCTAATATGTTTGGTAAGGCTGGTGTGTCGAATAAGACGGAATTGGTCCATAAGATTTGGTCCGATTAAGTCTCGCTAGTCTAGCTTGTGAGTAGAGGTTTTTTGAGGTATTCGGTTGGAATGGAAAGCATAGGTTCCTCCGAGACGATGATTTCTCTTTTACGTCCAATTACACGAACATATCCAAGACATTGGCCTTGATCTGCTCTCAGTGCTTCCATCTCAACCGCATTATCTGGAGCAACTATTTCGTGCCATTTTAGCCAATAGCGCCAGCCTTCCTCGAGTGTATCAGCTATTTGCACGTCAATCATCCCCGTTCTTTGCCAATGCCTTTCCCACCACGGTGCAGAATGCAGACACCATAAATCTGGTGTCCACCACTGTTGTAAATGCTGAGGAACACTGCCATTTATTTCTTGCATTAATCCCGCTCCTGCAATACCAATTTGTCCACCGGGTTTTAGAAAACGAGCCAGAGAACTTAAGTATAAATCATCAGTACCGTAGTAGAAGAACGAATCGATGCTAATAATTGCATCAAAAAATCCGGAAGCAAAAGGAAGGTTGCGTGCATCTGCGTGAATTGGGAATACGCTATGCTCTACTCCCGCATCACAGATTCGTTTGTAGTTCTCTGAAACCGAGAACAATAAATCCACCGCCCAAACTTGTACGCCAAACTCCCGATTCAGGAAGATGGATGACATTGCCCGACCACAACCAAGATCCAATACCCTCATGCCTGGACGTAGTTCCATTTTTTGAGAAAGCCATTCTGCAAGCCAGAGCGGGTTAGCGCCCCCACTAACACTGGCTTTAATCCATTCAGGATTATATTTTGAAGAAAGTGGAAATTCGGATAGGTGGAAGTCGTTTTGCATTGGGTTCATTAAGTTATGATATTTTTACAATACATTTTACTATTTGCCTCGGTCAGCTTCTTTATCGGTTTAAAGTTGACGTCGTTTTTTCTTCAAGGAGCCTTACATCGGCGATAAATGCTTTGGTGCAAATATGAACCTGCCAGTAAGTACTCATCCTCACCTCCTTTTATCCTTCGCCTCTCCAGGAAACGCAATCATGTTCATCATCTCACGCATTCTGCTTCGTACGCGTCGCCCGTAGAAGCTCTCCAGTTCGGTGGCGTTCAGGTTCGAGGTAATGTGGGTAATCATTCCCTGGGACCGGTAGAGGTCGTAGCGGTTCAGTAAAATCTCACCCATCACGTTGCAGTTGTTACCGTAGTACTTTTGTAATTGCTCAGCTCCGAGATCATCAAAGCACATGTTTTTCGGACCGGTAGCTGTGAATGACAGTTTGCTGTGCCGGTCAATTACATTAAACCCATCATGCATGAATTCATAGCTGATGTCTCTGGAAGAGCGTATTGAGAACTGTCTTTGCGGTAAGGCAACAAACCGCATCAGGTGCATCAGGCTGGTTTTCCCGCATCCGACAGGGCCAGTAATCATTAACCCCTTGTGCAGGTCAATTCCCATTTCCTTTGCCATTGTTTCCTGCCCGATGAAATAAACGATTAGTTTTAGAATCAGCTGGTGGTCTTCGTTAGCGATGGTGAAATTTTCCTTGAACAGTTCTTTCCCTCGCTTCTCGAGAAACTGCAGACACCACGGTAAATCGATTACCGCTTTGCTGTTCAGATGGTCAGAGCGGTTCTCCATAGTTCTTCCGGTTTTGAGGTTGTTCATCTTTCAGACTGCCCCCTTTTTTACCAAAATGCGCGGCCTTATCCATCCAACTTTCGAAAGCTGCCTGCCAATCTCTCATTGGGTATTTGCCGGCAATGAGCCACCCATTGGTTTGATAGTGGTTGAAAAACTTTTCGGCTTCGTCTTTGGGATGCTGCAGCTTATCGCAGAGAGCCAACACATCTTCAAGGCACCCCGGTATTTCTTTTTCAACAAGTACAAATTTTGAACTTGTTCCGCGGTCTGGATCATGATCGTTAGATCTGTTAGTTCTGTTAGATCTGTTTATAGAAGGCCCCACTGCCTCCCTAGGACCTCCCTCGTGCTTGTTTATGACCTCTTCAATACCATTTCGATTATTGGACAGGTTCTCAACCTTCGTTAAAGCCGAAAACATATACACCCAACTGCCGCGAAACGGGTTGTAGGATGGTGCGTATCGCAGGTAGCCATAGTTGTGTAGTTCACGCATGCACTTGTGGTATGTTGCCTTCGAACTGATTTTTGAAACGAACATCAGATCACCCCGGGTGACGGTGATGGGACTTCGGAAACCGTTCCGATTCCAGTAGTTGAAGAGCGACACATATAGGCTGATGTGGGTCGGGTTCAACCTGTGGTCTGTTGCCACCCGATCAAAGAATTCGGATAATACCTGTATGTAGTTCATATCCTGTTCTGGTTAGCCTCCATAACTTTCACGATATCATCCTGGCGGTAGTACAATGAACCACCCATCTTTGTGTAGCGCAGTACGCCCGTTACGCGCAGGTTTTGCAACGTGCCGGTTGAAATGTTGAGCATCTTTCTTACTTCCTTGCTTCTGAGCCAGCCTTGTTCGTTGCTGGTTTTCGTCTGCAGTAGTTCTTTTATTTCCCTGAGCAACTCATCCCGAAATTGCCGCAGGTCGTTTCGCGTGATTAAATCAACTTCCATACGTTTTGTTGTTTTTGAGCAAGGTGTGGGGAAGCATGACCTTGAATTCACAACACGATCGTAGCTACGAAGAAATCTCTTAAGGAAGCAGCTGCATTAATTTTTGTAGTAGCCGGGTACGGTGTGAAAGGGACACTGGATAACCAGTGAGATTTGTGAGACTGACCCTACTGGGAGTTGGAAGCTTCCTTGTGAGACCTCATGACAGGTAGCAACACACCTCATGACAGGTCATCGTAACCAAATTCATTACCTCAAATTTTTATTATGAACGAACTTGTTACCTATCTGGAAAGCAAAAAGGCCATCTTTCACGGAGCGTTGGTATTGATGCTGCTGTATGTTCCTCACGCCGGTTATCTGTTTATGAAGCTCGAGCACATCGACATGACCGTGTCCGGATTTACATTCCTGAACTGGCTTTATGGAATTGCCCTGGCAGCCATCATTGAGTTTTTAATTCTTGTATTTCTGATTCATGGCTATAGAAATACCGGTAAGTTCTACGCCATCGTAAGTTTCTTCTTGAACGCCTTCTATTACGATTACTGGTTTCAATCACTGATGCAGCCTGGCTTCGAGAATCATAAGATTACGGTCATCAGTTTGTTTGTATGCTTAACCCATTCTATTGCCGTGTGGCAGCTGAGTGAGCTATTCTTCAAACGACTAAAAGACGATAAATCCGAGTTCTGGTGCGATGAATGCAATGTGCCTTTCCCCAGCAAGAAGTCGTACGAAGGTCATTATGCAAAAGTGCATAAGAACAAGAAAGAGGCGTTGATTTAGTCCCTCTTGGAATGAAAAAAGTTTTAATGCCCTTTCGAGGGCCTTTTCTTTTGCCCGGAGTTTGAATGAAATGCCTGCTCTTGTGGCATGAGCAAGATGTATTGTTGTGCACAACAATGGTTAACGACCGCACCTCCAAAGTCGGTTCTTTTTTTTTCCGTATTCGGTTTGTATTGTGATTTCAGGATAACCGGTCCGGATACCTTCGAGCAAAAGAATCGTTATGCCCAGACCAAAGACCGAAGCAACGGATGCCTTGCAATATGAATTGAAGACCCGCGTGAATGAAGCACGGTATCAGGCGCTCCAGGAAATGCTGAAGAAGTCAACGCTTCACTCCATGAGCGAACTCATTCGCGATATTCTTGACAATAAACCTGTTCGCGTTTTGATTCACGACGATTCCCTGGAACAATACATGGAGTCGTTATCATCTGTACAAAAAGAGCTGCGAAGCATTGGAGTTAACGTCAATCAGATCACGAAGCAATTTAACGCGTCCGATGATTTGAAACATAAACAGTTTTATGCATCACAAGTCGCCGAGCAATACCACGAGGTTGGAATACGGGTCGATCAGCTTTTGTCGATTGTCGGGGAGATTGCTAAGAAATGGTTGCAAGAGTAATGTGCGGCAAGAATATTCAAGGCGCCATTGCCTACAATGAAGAAAAGGTTACACGTGGAATAGCCGCATGCATCTACGCAAGCCGTTTTGGTCTGGATGCAGATCAATTGACGTTGAAAGACAAGGTTAATCGATTCGATAGGCTAATCGCGTTGAATCGTAAGATCAAAACAAACACCGTTCATGTTTCCCTGAACTTCCATCCTGGTGAGAAGCTCCGGCAAACAGAACTCATCGACATCGGTAAGCACTATCTGGAAAAGCTTGGTTTTGGTGAACAGCCTTTTCTTATTTATAATCATTTTGACGCTGCCCATCCGCATATTCATTTAGTTACCACGAATATTCAAAGTAACGGCACTCGTATCGACCTCCATAACATTGGTCGCATTCGTTCCGAGGTCGCGCGCAAGGATACAGAGATGATATTCAACCTCAGGAAAGCGGAGGGGGAGGTTACTCCGGAGGTAGCCAATAGACCTGAGCCACTAAGGTATGGACGGAATCAAACCAGGAAGGCGATCACGGATGTCGTATTGTGGGTATTGAAGAATTATAAGGTGGCTTCCGTTCCTGAGCTTAATGCTGTACTGAGATCGTTCAACGTCGTTGCGGACAGGGGGTCCAAGAAATCCAAGATGTTTTCAAGGGACGGCCTTGTATATAGTATCATCAATGAAAAAGGCCGACGAATGGGTATTCCCCTCAAGTCGAGTCGGATGAGAGGTAAGCCGACCTTGAAGTATCTGGAGGCGCAGTTCAGGGTCAATGGCGAGTTCAAGAAGGCAATCTCCGGTAATACACGAGATAAGGTCACAGCCAGCATCAACCGGCATCAACCGTCGACATTGGCTCAGTTGAGTGACAATCTCAAAGCAATAAACATCGAGTTGGTTGTTCGCGAGAATGAGAACAAGGTAGTCTACGGACTCACCTACGTTGATCATGAGGCCAAGGCCGTATTCAATGGTAGCGAACTCGGAAAGAGATTCAGTCCGGCTGCGCTGCAAGTAGAATTACTCGCCAACGGTAAGGCTAAGGGTCATGAATCCAAATATTCCACGTACCGGGTTAGCGAGAGAGCCATTGAAACAACCGGCAAGTCAAATAATATGCTGCATGAACTCCTGAAGCCCGAGACACCGTCTGGGTCTACTTCGCCAGGAGACCGGAATAAAAAGCGAAGACGGAAGAAACAAAGAAGACTGTAACATGGTCATGCATACCGGAGAGAACGAGCAGGGACTCAGGAAGGCAATCGACCTTACGCGAATGCTTAGCATCGTAGTATTGATCCTGCATTATCTGATAATCTATTCCCAACACAGGCATCTCGCAATTCTCTCCAACGAGATCTTGCTTCGGTTCTTTCAACAAATCCAGCGTATTGAAATTTTGTTACACCCGGTGAACTGCCGATTGCTCGCTCTGGGTCTGTTGCTCATTTCATTGCTGGGCGCGCGCGGAAAGAAGGACGAGAAGGTAAGCTTGTCTTTTGCGCTGACCTTAATCGGTCTGGGACTTTGTTTCTATTTCGGTAGTCTGATACCGGACGATATACAGATTAGCTTCATAAGCTGTACTGTTGGTTTTCTTGCACTGCTGGCGGGAGGAACGAAGCTGACCCGGCTTGTTCAGCTTAGGTTAGGTGGAGATATCTTCAATAAGCTGAACGAGTCATTCCCGCAGGAGGAACGTAAACTTGAAAATGAGTACTCGGTCAATTTACCCACGCAATTTCAGGTCAAGGGAAAAATCCGAACGGGCTGGATAAACATCATCAACCCTTTTCGGGCATTACTGGTCATTGGTACACCGGGAGCAGGAAAGTCTTACTTCGTCATTCGCCACGTCATTACCCAACACATCAGCAAGGGCTTTACGATGTTCTTATACGACTATAAGTACGACGACTTATCGCGCATCGCTTACAACGCACTGATTCGGTATCACCATAAGTATCCAATCAAGCCATTCTTCTACGTCATCAATTTTGATCAAATCAATCATCGGTGCAATCCACTCGAGCCATCAACCATGCACGACATCACCGACGCTACCGAATCTTCACGAACCATCATGCTGGCATTAAACCGGGACTGGATAAAGAAGCAAGGCGACTTCTTCGTGGAATCTCCCATCAACTTTCTTACCGCCGTCATTTGGTATTTGCGCAAATACGAGAACGGAAAATACTGCACGCTGCCGCATGTCATCGAACTCATGCAGATTGACTACGACAGGTTATTTACCATTCTTCGATCACAGCCTGAGATTGAAGTGTTGATCAATCCCTTCGTCTCGGCTTATCTGCACGACGCCATGGAACAGCTGGAAGGCCAGATAGCCAGTGCTAAGATTGGCATGGCCCGACTGGCATCGCCTCAGTTGTATTATGTGTTATCCGGAAACGACTTCACGCTGGATGTTAACAATCCAAAGGAGCCAAAGATTGTGTGCGTTGCCAACAACCCGCAGAAGCAGCAAATCTACGGCGCCGTACTTTCTTTATATGTGTCGCGCGTTACCAGGCTGGTGAACCGAAAACATCAGCAGAAGTGCAGCCTCGTCTTCGACGAGTGGCCGACAATCTACCTCAATGGCATTGACGGCTTGATGGCTACTGCCCGCTCGAACCTGGTCTCCACCACCATCGGTATCCAGGATTATAGTCAGCTCAAGAAAGACTACGGACGAGAGCAGGCAGAGGTCGTGATGAACATTGCCGGCAATATCGTAAGCGGACAAGTATCCGGGGAAACTGCCAGGCAGCTTTCGGAACGATTTGGCAAAGTAGTGCAGCAACGCGAGTCGGTCTCTATAAATAGTGCCGATACATCCGTTAGTCGCTCGACGCAATTAGACTCTGCCATTCCTCCGTCGACTATAGCAACCTTATCGTCGGGAGAGTTTGTGGGTTTGGTTTCAGATAATCCCGATCAGCGAATTGAACGAAAGGTCTTCCACGCGGAAATCCTGAATGATCACGAAGCCATCAAAGAAGAAGAGCGACGATACCAGCAAATACCGCTCGCCAGACAGGTTACACAAGCGGATATTGATGCATGCTTCCGGAATATCAAAGAACAAGTAGAGAATCTGGTGGAATGCGAGATAATTCGTCTGTCACAGGCCGAGGCGACTGCCAAACATGTCGTGAAGAAGGGATAACTACATGAAAACACCCATGGAATTACACGAAACAAAGTATTGTGTCAGGAGCAAGGTCAGGTGAGATTGGTCATGTGAAAAAGGAACAGGAGGGAAGATATGATTGCATTTGCGAACGAAGAGTTGAAGCGGATGGAGCGGCAACTATACAAAGTTACGGGCGAATCAGACAATATCATCGAGATTGCCGCAAGGAGTATGGAAGTAATCGTTCAGTCTATCCAAAGACTGAAGGAAGAGTTGGTGAATAGTCCCTTCGGTAATACCGGGGAGGAGATTATGTTCTTCAAGATGACCAAGCCGCGGTTTACCTCGCAGTTTGTGTACTGGTCGGAGGTGAGTCGCATCGAGAGCAAACGACCCGTGGGTAGTGGTAAGGTTCAGACGAAGTACCTGACCAAGCAACTGGATAAGCTTGCCAACTTCTTTGATGATAACATGGAGTTCTATCAGTACTACCGCCACGGAAATACGTACTTCGATGAAAAGTATTTCGTGAGGAATGTATATGATGTCAGGCTACAGACGGACGTACTCATTTTTGACTACGACCCTACCTTTTCTACCTCTCATGACCATAAGGTAGCCCGTATTCTGGCCAATGAGCAGCTGCGTGTTTACCTGACAGAGGCCATAGATAGCATTGCCAAAAAACGCCAGTCTGAGGAATCCACGAGCAATTCCGGCAAGAGCCTGGTCTGGACCGCTTCCCGCGCAGCTCTGGTGGAACTACTATACGGCCTTCATGCCTGCGGCGTGTTCAACGACTCCAATGCCGACCTTCGACAGATTGCCATTCATCTGGAAGCTGTATTCGGCAAGTCCCTGGGAAATTACTACCGCGCCTTCCAGGAAATCCAAATCCGCAAAAGTGGACGAACGAACTTCATAGACCAGATGAAGAAGAAGTTGATTGAGAAGATGGATGAGGCGGATGAGGGGTGATGGGCTTATTCTGGCTCTTTTGGAAATGGCGGTTATCTGTTAAATTTAGTAAATGCAATAAGGATATATCGGATACTGTGTCTGATATTGAGACGTTGTAGGCCAGGCGCTAAAAAGTTCCTCGGACAGTGATGACCGATAAAATATGTTGAAATACAAATTTGTACTTTACACACTATTAGCTGTCGTGTTCTCTTTTTTGGTTCATGAATTTGCCCATTGGACAATGGGGGAATTTCTTGGAAATGAAATGCGAATGACTTTAAACACTGGATATCCTATAGCAGGGAAATATGAAAAAGATTGGCACTACCCAGTAGTTAGTTCTGTAGGGCCACTTACAACGCTTCTTCAAGCCGTAGTTTTCTATTTTCTTATAAAGAAATATTCGAACAAAATATTATTTCCCTTCTTATTGACATGCTTTTTTTTGGAGCTGTTTTCAGGACTTTTGACTTTTCGAAACCCAAATGACTTAGCGCGGATTGGTACATACTTAAAAATTGGTTTGTTCACTCTTCCAATATTTTTTACTGCGATTCACGTTTCGTTAGTTTACAAAATATCTAAGAGAGAAAATTACGACTGGAAATTTGTGTTCACGACATTGCTACTAATAATGGTATTTTCTTTTTCATGGATTGGTTTAAATAAGTTATATAAAGTCATACTTTTATAATCATTGAACAAGTACAAATTTTTCACATGGATAAGACTGAATGTCTTCGGCCCGAACTGGCCTCGTTGGACGAATTTTCGTTCAGCAGAGAGCTTGAACGTCTTTAAACAAGAATAAACGCGGACTTTGACTCAACATCGAAAGCAAAACTCATTTACGTGGACTCGAACGCGTCAACAAAAGCATCTTGGACGACTTGAGACAAGTCGTAAATAGAAAGTAACGGTTGACGCGCCCGAGCCTACAACCGCATGTTTCTGCAATGGTGCCGTGACAAGTTGGCTTAAATTTTTATCTTCGTTCAACGTTTCTCCACGTGGACAGGACGCCCGCTTCGAGAAGGCACAACTGCAGAAGCACAAACGTTGCCGGCAAGCCATAGAATAGTGAACATAAATTTTTGCTTCAAACATTTAAATATGACAATTAAAGAATTGGGAGAGGGAATAGGTAAGTGGGGATTTACAAGAGAGCGAATTACTAATCTGATAGTTGGATTTTCTGCGGTGTTAGTTTACGAGTTTTTGGCAAGGCCGATATATCGACCTTATGTTTATCGAGATAGAATTAATGATTTCCACGTAGCGGACACAATTGGAATCTCTTTAGGGACGATAGCTGCTGTCTTTATTTTCATCGGTCTTATCGGGCAAGGGCGAATCCAACACATATTTCTAATACGGACAATAATCATCAGCGTGATTCTTTATGAGATTGCCCATCCATTACTGGGTAAGCCGATCGATTTTTGGGACATTATAGCTACGCTTCTTTCAGGTGGACTATGTTTGGCACTGTGCGAGTTGATTCATCGGGTGACAAGGGAGAAAGCACCTGACAAACAATGATCAGGAGGATATTTAAATGAAAGACGAGATGGCCTGCCGGCAACAACGTGTATAGTCCATGGCCTGGCGCGGTGTGAAGAGTCTGAACGTTTTCTTAAATTCGTTTCATCCGCTGACAGCTTGGACCCGTTGGGCTTGTCTCCGGCAGAGGCCGGATCAACAAGCCCTCCTATTCAGGACACGACCTATATTTTGGCACGTAGAACGGTAATTTTGTATTAAATGAGAAGTTTTAATTTAGTTTTATTTGGAATTGTTGTTCTGACATTCTCGTGTAGACCTTCCGACACCAAAAACCAAGGTTCTGCAGACACATTGATCAACCACATCGCAATGGCCAAAGACACATTTCTAACTACGGATACTATAATCGGTTTCGTTTACTACTACGACAGGTATTTGGAGACGAAATCAATTAATGAGGGAAAAAGCGGAAAACCTGAATTTAGTGTGACATATAAGAAAAGTGGTGAGCGGTATTCCGGCTGGTTTAAGAATTCCGTATTGATTGGAAACTACAAGGACTACAGACTTACAAATGAGAAATTGATTGAAAACTCAATACAGATTAGGAATGACACAGGACTAATCCGTTTTGCTCTGCCGGACACGGTGAGGCAAAGATTTCTGGAGTTGGACCTGGAGGTTTCGGCAATGTACCCGATTGCCCTAGGAGACACAGGCTGGGTTGCACGTACAAGATTCTACATCTTGAAAAAGTAGCTGGCTTGATAATGAATAACCTTCCAAATCTGGAAGACTTCTTACTCAGAGTCAGAAATTAGAGCAGCTAAAGAATTTGAACGTTAACAACGAATGAGAACATTACGTCAGATTGTCGCGGCCCTGGACAAATTCCAGCCAAACCAGGATAATTGGTTGGAGTTGGATAGCTTGTTGGAAGAGCTGTGGAGGTCGGGCGAGCAAGAAAAATGTATTCCGGAGTTGCTCGGTATCTTTGAAAGATTTCCAGAAGATGATGGAAATGGTGTGTTCTGGAGTATTGTTCACGGCGTTGAGCGGTTCCCTTCTTATGAACTTCAACTTCTTCGCTCACTTGCTAGACAACCTTCAGAAATGGGGGTCGTAATGCTAAGAAGATTGATTAATTCTGGGGTGAGGCAAATAGATGGAACTGAAATGGACGATATAGTTCACAGTCTAATTCTGAATCCAAAGACAACACCCTCTTTGCAAGCGTTCATCGCTAATATCCTTAAATAGTCTTTTGGAAAGTATCTAATTCTTGGTGCTTTGACTTATTGCCCATTCTTTAATACGAAAGATATTTTACAGCCTTCAAGAGTGCACAGACCGATTCCTCACTCTCCGCTTATCAGGCGCTGAAGCGCAAGTTTAAATGTATCGTTGATAGCGTGTCTCGAGAGGGAAATTTATGGATAGCCTAGAACTCGCTCGTCTTCACCGATATCCTTCTGGAGCTTGAAGGGTACTCGATACCTGAAGGGATAAATGATAATGACTTTAAAAAATTGAGTCACTACTGGACTGAGCGGAACAAAACCATGGCAGCGAATATTGACAAGGTTGTCCCAAACTCCGGAAAACGTAGATTAGTTGTATTTTTTGGAGCGTCTCACGTTGGGGCAATTAAGGAGGAGCTGGTGAAGTTGAGACACAGGGTTCTATTGTTTTCTGATGTTGCTCGCTAAGTTTAGCTGCTAAAGGTTTGCCTATTTTGTTGTAAAGAATTCTTTAGGACCTGTCACGCACAGTTGACTATCAAGACTTTTTTTGCTTGAACGCATTATGGCCATTGCTATCAGGGCTTTAAGAGAACTAAAACCGCAAAAGCAGCATGCAATATCATCCACCAGATGAAGAAGAAATTGATTGAGAAGATGGTTGAGGCGGATGAGGGGTGACTCTAAATCCGGCAGAAGCCATGGCTGGTCAAAAGTGTAGTAAGTTTGGAAAGGTTCGTAGTAGAAGGTATAGTTCATTGAAAACTCGGTTTAACCGTGCGGGTTGGTTAATGAGACAAAATTTTAAGAAATTTTAAAAGAGGACTCGACTTGTTCTACTGCATTTGCTATTTTAGTCACTGTTATGAAGAGTAATCTTTTTATTTGTTTAGTCATTTCAATGGCCACCCATGTCACTGAGGCACAGGTAGTGATTAATAATTTTGCGATTGAGGATGGTGAGGTCATTTGGCGAAAAGTTTTTCAGACAGTGTTAACGTTTGAGCAATTAACTGAGAAAGTAAGAGACTCTGGACTTTTTGAAAAAACCGAATTAGGTGATAACAAATTGACAGGAGTTTTAAGAAATATTGATGCAGATTTTAAAGGTGCTGGGTTCTCTGAAATGGGAACCCCAATTTACATAGCAAGAAGTCATTTTAGTGCATTCGCAGTTATTGAATTCAAAGACGGCAAATACAGAGTAACACTTAAGCGAATTGTTCTGACACAAAAGTATGACGATGGAGTAAGCAAACAAGGAGAGCAGTCTAGCTTGGACACGTATGCGTTGAAGACGGCAATGGGGGAAATGAAACCTGCTTTTAAAAAATCGCCTAGCTTGATTCTTGATCATACTTTTACAACAGAGTTTTCGTTCCAAGACGAAGCAATAAAGAATGACTGGTAAAGGATCGAGTTTTTAGTTACTGACAAGCGGCAGGGTTGGCGACGCGAAACTAAGTTTAGACTAGTCAAGGTCTTATTGCTAGCCACGATGTAGCCAATGCTTATTACCAGTCATTTCGTCAACGCAGTGGAATTGAACAAAATCGAAACTTGCGTGAGCAGCTGCGGTGAGCAATTGAATAGCTACCCTGAACCCCTGAACTGAGCTCGATGTATGAGCAAGTTCGGCTGAACAATAGTGACTATCACATTCTTGTGTTCGCGATGGCTGAGCAGCTGGAAACCGATTACATATAGCCCATCGATGATCTCAACATCTCAGCTCCTGGGATGAAATACGAACGATGTTTTAACAGACTTCAGGCGCGCGTCGAGACTGCAAGTCCTGCTTGTTCGATGAGGTTTCCAATCGCAGCTATACAGGCAAAGCCTCTATAAAATTTATTCAATCAAATCATAAACACAACGCTAACAAAAATTAAATTTGATGATACGGTTAATGTAACACAACCTAATGGGGAACAATAGTGCAAGTTTATTGAGTCAGTTCGCAAAATATTCTATTTCTGGAGAGTTTTCTTTTTCTACTGATGACAGTATTTCGTCGGTGTGTAATGCTCCTAGGGGCCAACTGCAGTTTGGCGGCATATACCTCATTTATGCAGTAAAAAGTGAGGGTGATCCTGAGCTGATCTATGTCGGAATTTCGGGTAGGGTTGATAAAAAAACAGGAAAACTCGTTTCAAGAAAGGATGGAATTAACGGTCGAATTGTTAATGGGAAGAGAGATGGAGAACTTCGTAAAAACTTCTGGAAAAGAGAGATGCATAAGGAGAATATCTTACGATTAGTTTTTAAGTGGTATGTTGTGCATGACAATGGATTGTTTCAAGATTGTCCTGAAAAATTGGAAAAGCAGCTGATTGTGAAGTATCAACCGCGATGGAACCGGACATAGAATTTTTTTGCAACAATATACGCGCTGCAATATAAATTGCGAGGCGTCTCCTACTGAAAGATGGCGTCGTCGTTTTGGTTGAAATTGCTGTACTGAGCTTCCTCTTGTGACCGTCCCTCAAAACTCCCTCCGACCTTTGGTTTATCAAAAGCCAAAGGTCTATGCTCGGGATCATTTCTTTACTAATAATCCTTACTGTCGCCGTTGCGCTGCTTCAGTGTCGTCCGGCAGCAAGAAAGCCTGCAGCTGAATCGGTCCGCAGTGACAGTTCTTCCCCATACGCATTTCTTGGCCGTGCGCGCCTCGATGAGTTAGAATCCTATCCATCCAAATCGCTATCAATTGCGGAGGTAGAGCAGATCGATTTCGCTCCAGTCTCTCCTGAGGCTCTGCCTCTCGATCAACTTCTCCAGAATCTTAAAGCCATCATCCAGGAAGCGACTGCCACAAAAGCTGATAAGCCCGCCGTTCTCGGTTTCCTTCGCGATGCCATAAACGAACAGGAAGCATTCTCGGCTTCCGACCGAGATCATATTGAGCTCTTCATTCTCGAGACCGCTCAAGACCACTTGCATTTCGATCTAACGCTTGCTGAAGTGCAGAGTCTTTGGCCTAATAACGAACTATCTAAATCTAATCCATATGAAACGAATCTTACAAACTAGACAATCGAAATCACTGCTCGTTGCAGTAACCGCGTGGCTAATGTCAGCATCTGCGAACGCCCAGGACGGCAATGCCGGAATTAACGAAGCCACTTCCCAAATACGAGGTTACTTCGACACGGGCACGCAGCTCATGTACGCCATTGGTGCCATCGTAGGCCTTATCGGTGCGGTCAAAGTATTTCAAAAGTGGAATGCGGGTGAACCGGATACGGGCAAAGTTGCTGCAGCGTGGTTTGGAAGCTGTGTGTTTCTCGTGATTGTCGCTACGGTCTTGCGTTCCTTCTTCGGCATTTAACTCGAGTACCATGGCAGTAAGTGTCTATCGAATCAACAAAGGGATCAACAAGCCTATTGAGTTTAAAGGTCTCAAGGCGCAGTACATTGGCCTGCTCGCGGTCGGACTGGTATCCCTGCTGATCCTGTTCGCTGTGCTCTATATACTTGGTGCAGGCGTATTTATCTGCATGGGTGTTGCTTTTGTTCTCGGACCGGCTCTGATCGTTTACGTGTATCGCATGAGCAAAAAGTACGGTGAGCATGGATTGATGAAAGTCCGTGCAAGCCGGAGTATCCCAACTTGTATTTCTTGTAAGTCTCGTGTGGTGTTCGCGAACCTGTCAAAGAAATGAAAACGCACGTGAATCTTGAAGATCTGCTCCCGGTGTACAAGGTTGAGAATGATTGTATTCTTTCCCGCGCTGGCGACATCACCGTCGCGTTTGATGTAGCACTGCCCGAGATTTTCACGCTATCGGACCAGGAGTATGAATCGCTTCACCAGACGATGGTGCGCGCGATCAAGTCTTTGCCGCCAATGACAGTCTTTCATAAACAGGATTGGTTCGTCGTGAAAAGATTTGAAGCGCAGTTTGAGGATAAGGTCTTGTCGTTCTTGTCGCACGCCAGCGAGAGATTTTTTAACGAAAGACCTTTTCTTCAGCATCATTGCCGCATCATGCTCACGCGGATGGCGCACCCACTTGTTGGGACGTCATTGTCATCGTCACTAATTCGGAGACAGCTTACGCCGGTTTCTGCAACCGATCCAAACCGGCTCCAGGAGTTCATGGATGCGGTCGATCAGTTCCAGAGAATTGTCAACGACAGCACGCTCATAAACATGAAAAAGCTGTCGGGTGATGAGCTTACGGGTGGGGAAGAAAGCGCGGGTATTTTGGAGCAGTATTGTCTTTTGCAAAGTCCCGCAACGGCTTCGGTATTAAAAGATTTGTCATTCAAAGACGGAATCTCTATCGGCGATGCGCATTGTAAATTGTACACGCTAGCTGAAGTGGATGGACTTCCAGGCATCTGCGGTTCAAGAATCAATCATGATCGCTTCTCCTCTGACAAGACAAAGTTTAGTATCGGATTCGCTTCTCCGCTTGGACAGTTGCTTCCATGCAACCACATTTTCAATCAATACATATTCCAGCAAGATGTTCCGGATACACTCAAGAAGCTCGAGAGTAAGCGGCTTCGACTGCAGTCTCTGTCGGCTTATTCGCGGGAGAATGCCATCAGTCGGGATGCGACCAACGATTTTCTTAATGAGGCTATTGGTGAGCAGCGTCTGCCCGTGAAGGCGCATTTCAATGTGTTGGTTTGGTCGGACGACAAGAAGGAGCTGAAGGAAACCAAAAATATGGTGACTTCCGCTTTTGCCCAGATGGAAGCCACGGGAAAATTGGAAACTGTGGGAGCACCTCAAATCTTCTGGGCTGGGCTTCCGGGTAACGAAGGTGACTTCCCCATGAATGAGACCTTTGACACATTTGCCGAACAGGCGACGTGCTTCCTGAACTATGAGTCAAATTATAAGACGTCTGTAAGTCCTTTCGGTATCCGACTCGGCGATCGCATCACCGGACTGCCGGTCAATGTCGATATCTCCGACGAACCGATGAAACGCGGTATTTGTACGAATAGAAACAAGTTCATTCTCGGGCCAAGCGGTAGCGGAAAGTCGTTTTTTACCAACCACATGATTCGGAGCTATTATGAGCAGGGTGCTCATGTGGTATTGGTAGATGTGGGTCATTCCTATAAGGGACTTTGTGATCTCGTCAAGGGGTATTACTTCACATATAACGAGACTAACCCAATTCGATTCAATCCCTTTTACATTAGCGAAGGCGACGTACTGGATACCGAAAAGAAGGAGAGCATTAAAACCTTGCTGCTGGCGTTGTGGAAGAAAGACGATGAATCATTCTACCGTTCCGAGTATGTGGCATTGTCCATTGCGCTCCAGAAGTATTACCAGCATTTATCTGTCTCTCCGGATTTTTTCCCATGCTTCGATACCTTTTATGAGTTTCTGAGGGATGAGTTTACCACCGTTCTTCGTGCAGATAGGGTAAAGGAAAAGGACTTTGATGTAGAGAATTTTTTGTACGTGCTCCGGCCATACTACAAAGGGGGTGAGTTTGATTATTTGTTAAATGCCCGGGAGAATCTTGATCTGCTGAAGGAGCGATTCATTGTCTTTGAACTTGATAACATTAAAGACCATCCCATTCTGTTTCCGGTCGTGACCATCATCATCATGGAAGTCTTTATTTCCAAGATGCGCAAGCTGAAAGGCATCCGAAAAATCATTCTGATCGAAGAGGCCTGGAAGGCAATTGCCAAGGAAGGCATGGCGGAGTATATCAAGTACCTGTTTAAGACGGTGCGGAAGTTTTACGGCGAAGCTATTGTCGTGACCCAGGAAGTCGAGGACATCATCAGTTCGCCTGTTGTCAAGCAGGCCATCATCAACAATTCTGATTGTAAGATCCTTCTCGACCAAAGCAAGTACCAGAACAAGTTTGAGCAAATCCAGCAACTGCTTGGATTGACCGACAAAGAGAAGGCCTTGGTGCTGTCCATTAATAAAGCGAATGACCCTAAGCGCAAGTACAAAGAGGTGTTCATTAGTCTGGGTGGCGTGTTATCAAAAGTATATGCAACGGAAGTTTCACTCGAAGAGTATCTGGCTTATACCACTGAGGAGACTGAAAAGATGAAGGTGCAGGCGTATGCAGAGAAGTTTGAAGGAGATATCAGAAAGGGAATTGCCGCACTGGCGGCAGAGATGCGAAATGAAAGATGAAAACAAAGAAGACAATTGCTTTAGCCTTTGGAATCTGGCTGATGGTATCGCCCGGTGCTGCAGATGCGGAAATCATTCCGATTGCGAAGATTATTCAGGAAGGCGTAAAAAAGGCGATACGTGCCGTCGACCTGAAGATTCAACGCTTGCAGAACAAGACCATCTGGATGCAGAATGCGCAGAAGGTAATAGAGAACAAGCTAAGTGAATTGAAGCTCAAGGAGATTGCGGACTGGACTGAAAAGAATAAGGCGTTGTATGAACAGTACTACGCAGAGCTGTGGCAGGTGAGGAAGTCAATTGAATCATGGAACCAGCTGAGGGAAGCGATGGAACGACAACGGGACATTGTCAGGCTTTACAAAAAGACGTGGGCTTTTCTTGAAGTTAATAAACATTTTACCAAAAAGGAGCTGGAGCTGATGCGGGAGATGTACTCGGGAATTTTAAAGGAAAGCTTGAGTAATGTAACGCTGCTTGCGAGGGCCGTAAAGCCTTTTGATATGCAGATGACAGACGGGGAGCGGATACAGGTGATTCATAGGGTATCGACGGACATTGAAAGAAACTATAACGATTTGAGAAGATTCAACGCGGAGAACATTCAATTGAGTATCAACAGGTCGCACAGTGTAGAGGAAATCAATAAAGTCAGGAGGATGTATGCGAATGATTAGACACGTGATGATGTCGTGGCTCATGATGACCTTATTTTCAACAGTAGCATCTGCCCAGACATGGGACGAATGGTTCAGGCAACAAAAAACGCAGAAAGCTTATCTCATCAAGCAAGTCGCTGCCTTGAAAATTTATGCCGACGTCTTGCGAGAAGGCTACGGCGTGGTTAAGACAGGATTAAACATTATAGGTGACCTGCGAGATGGAGAATTCTCTCTGCATCGGGACTACTTCAGTTCTTTGAAAGCAGTCAGTGATGCGGTAAAAGGATCTCCAATCATTGCAAAGTGTTTTCAATTAGACGTTAGAACGACACAGGTACTTGAAAAAGCCAGGAAGACTTTGACAAGTAAACGCCTGACGAACAACGAAGCACGGTTGCTGGAGACGGTATTGGATGGAATTCAAAGGGAACAATCAGCAGCCAGAAGCAGGATGAAGATGGCTATCGAAGATGGTTTGTACGAAATGAGCGATGAGGAACGAATCACGGTCCTCAATCAGACCTACAAAGAACTGACGACACAGCATGAATTTGCCATATCGGTGTATGAAGAAACCCGGCTATTGATTCGCCAGCGGGAAGTAACTGAGCAAGAGATTAGGTATACTAAATCCACCATGCAATGAAGACGCTGAATATTCTCATCCTGATGTTAGCTGTTCAATCGTCGGTCAACGCACAAAGCCAGGAGGTGACGCAGCTGTTGTTGAATTATGAAAAGCTCAAGCAACTCGAGGAGATACTGGATAATATGTATAAGGGATATCAGACCCTAAGCGAGGGATACGCACGAATTAAGAATGTGGCGGAAGGAAACTTCAAACTTCACGATGTCTTCTTATCGGGTCTGATGGAAGTTAGTCCCGCTGTTCGTGCCTATCATAAAATTCCGACGATTCTGAAGTATCACAAAATTCTCGTTAATCAGGCGAGTAGATCATTTGGTCAGGACTTATCAGAAGATGAGCTGAAGTATGTGAAGTCGGTTTATGAGAACCTGATTAAAGAAAGCCGACAGGGAATTGAAGAACTGGTTTGGGTCGCGACAGCAGGAAAGTCACGGATGAGCGACGCGGAGAGAATGGAAGTCATTGATGGAATCTTTTCAGAAGCATCGTTGAGATTAAGTTTTATTCGTGACTTTAACAGTGAAGTGGAGCTGCTTCGAGCACAGCGAATGAATGAGATGGGGCAGGTAAGAGCAAGCCGTAAACTTCAAAGCAATGACTAGAAAGATTTGGCTGGTTACAGCACTATTGGTTCTGGCATGCTTTCCGGCGGATGCCCAGATAGCTGGAGAAGCGCGTGGAATGCGAGCTGTTCTTGATTCTTTGTATGATGAGATGATTCCGTTATCAAGTCAGCTTATTGACGTCTCCCGGATCATGGCAGGATTTGGTGCGCTGTGGTACATCGCTGCGCGGATCTGGCGTCACCTGGCAAACGCAGAACCCATAGATTTCTATCCACTGCTTCGGCCTTTTGCCCTTGGTATGTGCATCATGATGTTCCCAACGCTGTTGACTTTAATGAACGCCATCCTGAAGCCAACAGTAGCTGGCACAGCTGCCATGGTGGAAGGTTCAGAGAAAGCAATTATCGCACTACTGGACGCAAGAGAGAAAGCCATTCAAAAGACTCCGTACTGGCAGATGTTTGTTGGTGTGGACGGACAAGGAGACCGGGAAAAATGGTATCGCTATACCAACCCCGATGCGGGTGATGAAGGTATGATTGAAGGAATAGGGAACAGTATTGAATTTGCAATGGCCAAGGCGCAGTACAACTTCAAGAATGCGATTAAGCAATGGCTTTCAGAAATATTGCAAATCATCTTCGAGGCCGCAGCACTGTGCATCAATACCGTCAGGACATTCTACCTCGTGGTATTGGCCGTACTCGGACCATTGGTGTTGGGGCTTTCGGTATTTGATGGACTTCAACAAACAATGCGCTCGTGGCTGAGTAAATACATCAATGTTTTCCTGTGGCTTCCTGTTGCAAACATTTTCGGAAGTATTCTGGGTAAGATCCAGGAGAACATGCTCAAGCTGGATATCAGTCAGGTCGAACAAAATGGACAAAGCTTCTTTAGCCCAACCGACACCGGCTATCTCATTTTTCTGGTTATCGGAATTATTGGTTACGTCACTGTGCCAAGTCTGGCCAATTCAATAGTCCAGGCCGCTGGGAATAATACGCTGTTGACTAAAGCGACGAGTGTTTTCGCGTCAGGTGCCCAGTCGTCCACGACATCTGCCAGTAAAGTTGGAGACGCTCTGGGGCAATCAATTCGCAATCTCATTTTGGGAGGTGGTTCCAATAGCAACTCAGGCAATCAGAACGATTCACATCAACGCAAGAAAGTATCAGGAGAATAGGAGGGATTATGTTTAAGCAGTTGAAGAATATTGATACGGCATTCAGCCACATTCGGACATTCAGTATCGTTTTCCTGATAGCCTGCCTGGCGCTCAGTGCTACGGTGTTGTTCAAGAGTTTTCGGGCGATGAGGCAGAGTGAGGAGCGGATATACATTATCGTGAACGGGAAGGTAATTGAGGCGCTGGCCTCGTCGCGAAAAGAAAATCTCGTGGTAGAGGCAAAAGACCACGTCATCAATTTCCACCAGTTCTTCTTTACACTGTCACCCGACGAGAAGGTCATTCAATCCAATATCAGACGTGCCTTGTACCTGGCGGATGAGTCAGCAAAGAAGCAGTATGATAACCTTAGGGAGAACGGCTACTATGCCAGCGTGATTTCGGGAAATATCAGTCAGGCAATCCTGATTGATGAAGTAACCATCGATGTGAACGCGGCTCCGGTAAGGTTCACGTGTATTGCCCGTCAGATCATTACCCGATCAACATCCACAGTCACAAGAAGTCTGAAGACCGAGGGCGTACTGCGAAGTGTGGACAGATCAGAGAATAATCCACATGGATTTCTCATCGAACACTGGAATACCATTGAGAATACAGACATCAAAATTGAAAACAGATAACTATGAAATGGACGAGGGGAAAGATAGTCATCGTGGTATTGCCGACCATATTGATTCCGGCACTGATAGCGCTGATTTGGTATTTGAAAGCGTATGCGTTCAGCGAGACGACAGCGCGGAGTGCGATGAAGACAACGGTGCCGGAAGCGAAACTGAAAGATGACGGATGGGACAAGTATAAACTTTATGAGCAGGCGAGGAGAGATTCTGCAAGATTGGCGGAGGAGAAGCGAATGGATCCTTATCATCACCTGAAGACCATCACCGAGCTGCAGGAAAAGGACTCACTCAATATCCTCATGTTGGAGCGAAGTCTGGAGCAGCCGGAGCAGCAAATTCGTCACATCAATAATAAGGTAGCAGAGATTGAACGTTCTGGGCATACTCACTCTAAACCAAATACTGATTCAAAACAAATTATTACCAGGCCAGTACCAGGGAAGCATGATGAGTCTGTGGATCGCCTCGAGCAAATGATGTTAATGATGCAGGAGGGAAGTCAGTCAGATCCAGAGATGCAGCAGGTTGAATCGATGCTGGATAAAATTCTGGAGGTCCAAAATCCGGGATTACGCAAGCAAGCAAATACAGCCAGTGCGACAATCCAATTGGAAAGCGTAATTCCCCGAGATGCGCGTGAAGTTCCGGTGTCGTCTTTTGGGGTAATCGAAGACAGTGCGAGCGCTTCTCTTTTTTTTAATCTTGAACCTGGTATTGATGTTGAAGGCCGCCTTATCCGAGTGTTGGTTACAGAATCACACGATGTTGGTGATGGTTCGGTGATTAAGTTGGTTCTGGCGGAAGACATACAAATCGGTCGGCGTGACATTCCTGCCGGAACAATTGTTTTTGGCAAGTGTATTCTGCAAGGGAATCGCTTATTGATTCAGATTGAATCCATTCTCCAAAAGAATCAACTAAGTGCTGTTTCACTTTCGGCTTTAGGTCCTGATGGACAAGAAGGCTTGCATCTCCCCGGTAACGTGAAACAAGAGCTTGTACAGGAGGGATCAAACAGAGCCATTCAGAACATCCAGATCTTAGCACCCGATCAATCGCTGGCAACCCGTGCAGCCACGGCCGGGGTTGCGACCGCAAAAAGTTTTCTCGGGAGGCGGAACCGCATACAGAAAGTCCGCCTGATGCGCGGATATGAAATCCTATTCATGAATACCAATAAACTCAATCACTAACTATAACGATATGAACAAGCTATTCTTTGCAGTACTCATAATTGTATCGGCGCCCCTATTTGGTCAAAACGTTTTCGTTAATCGATTGGAAGTAACCGACCAAAAAACAACTACGCTTGTGTTTCCCGGCAAAATTACGGCCGTGGACCTTGGCACCAATCACATCATTGCGCAGAAGGTTGATGGTACGGAGAACATCCTACAGGTTAAGGCAGTACATCAGTCCTTTGAAGAAACGAACATGACCGTGATTACAAATACCGGTTCTATCTACCAATTCGACGTGACCTTTAATGCAACGCCAGAGTCATCTTACCTCGTTTTGCCGACGGGCGGAAAGGCACCTTCTTCTACGGCGATCTTTTCCAAACGACAGAATGCCCTGTTCTACCAAACTGTATATAGGGCTATTAGTCAAAGAAAAATTCAGGACATCCAGTCAGAAACAACGGAAGGCATTGAGTTAACCGTGAATGGTTTGTATACAGCAAAAGACCAGGTCTTTGTCTTACTTAAACTTGCCAACCACTCCTCGTTATCCTATGACGTGCAGTCTGTTCAATGCCATTTGTCCAGTCGAAAAACCTCAAAGCGCTCGCCAATTGAAGAGATTCCATTAGAGGTTGTGAATCAGTCTAACGCATTTGATTCCATTGGCGCGGGCGCATCTCAATACGTCATACTCGCATTCGACAAGTTCACAGTAGACAAGGGCAAGCAAATGACGATATCCATCATCGAACACGGTGGCTCGAGGCATTTAAAACTACAATTGAAGAGCAAGCACTTTAAGCAGATTGAGCGAATAGATATGAAATAGATTTTAAACCAATAATTATGAACCAGAAGAATGTGGAGTTTTTGAAAGAAGGGCTGAAGTATCTGGGATTCGGAGAAGGCCTGAATGACAAGCTTACGGAGAATGTTGCCAAGCAACCTTTGCAGTTTCAATTGAAGACAGAGAATCAGTATGGGCCAGATAAAGTCAATTACCTTCTTGATTTTAAGAAGGGCGACCAGTCGGATATGTATTTCTTTAACCGATATACAGCATCATTGAAGGAAGGAACGCCTGAAGAGAAGTCGCAGGCCTTCTTCCCGAAACGGAACTCAGGAATCACGGCGAAAGAAGCTTACAACCTCTTGAGTGGGCGAGCAGTGAATAAAGATTTGGTGAACACGGAAGGCAAGCCCTACAATGCGTGGCTCCAGCTTGACTTCAATCAGAAAGACAATTCAGGGAATCATAAGTTCCGCATGATACACGAGGGGTATGGTTATAATCTTCAGAACGAATTACAACGTCATCCAATCAAGGAGTTAAGCGACACCGACTCGAAAGAAAAACTTGTTCGGTCCCTCGAGCGGGGAAACCAGCACCAGGTGACGTTTATGAAGGGAGACAAAGAACAGAAAATGCACATTGAGGCAAACCCTCAGTTCAAGACGTTGAATATTTATGATGAAAGTCATAAGAAGGTCTTTCAGGAGAATTCGAAGAAAGAATCAGGACAAGATAAGAACCAGAAGAAAGAAGCAGTGAAAGCCATCTCTGAAAGCGAAGACGACGGTGGCGGAAAGAAACAAAGGCAAAAAAAGTTGACCTGACAAAGTTGATCTAGTCGTTTTGTGCTAATTTTAATTTGTTGGAAGATTAAAGCCCGGGTTTTTACCAACGTGGGGGTTCGGTGTTAATTTCGGGCTGATTCCAACTTTCTCCAAATTGTCAAGCGTTTAAAGGACTGGTGTTCTCTGGCACTTAAATATCTAGGATTGCCTCCAAGTTGGCGTTTTTTAGTTACTGGAGATTACGAGGATGTTTGAGAGGATGAGTCACTCTTAACATTTTAAATGCAATTCAAAATTGTTTGTTTTCTCCTCGGCTTGACCGCATTACAATCTTGTAGAGCGAAACGGGAAGTTCATTTCGAGTTTCTCAATAAAGCCGATTTAGTTATCGACTCAGTGGGAATCTCGACATCAACTAACGTCTCTAATGTGAAGGTTGGCACCGTTCATCCAAGAAGAGAAGTCTCGCTTCGATTAGATATGTCGGAGGAGGACTATGTGGACGGGAATTATAAAATTGATGTCTTCGCGGAAGGCTCGAAATCCTCCTTACGGTTTGGGTATTTCACGAATGGTTCTCCTTTAGAAAATATTATTGAAATTGCTTTTTGGGGTGACTCTGTTTCTTGTCGATCGCAAGGTTCTAATCGCGATAATTGATAGAGCGAGAGGGCATGAGCCGCTCGGAAAGCAAACTGAGTAATTTTCTTAAGAAGTTAATTGATGCGCTTTACCTGTCCAAAGTTCGGGCTTTTTCCGGACTTGATGCCAAAAGACTACGGCATATGAACGGCGCCTCCCGTAGGGTTCCCTCCAATAATATTCCGTTTCCTTCTGGCGCAAGTTTCGTCTGATCGTCTTCGTGTATTCTTTCCGTTAAAAGCCCGGGTGATCGGCCATCTAAATCACATAAACAAGATGGTATGAAAACACAAGGCAAGAAAGACATGTATGCGATCATCAACGAGATGATTCTTCAGAAGCTCAGCGAAGGTAAAGCTCCCTGGAGGCAATCCTGGAACAGTTTCGGCGCGCCGAGAAACTACGCTACCAATAAATGCTATCGGGGCATTAATACCATGATTCTGGCGCAACAGGATGTTGAATATCCCTTATATCTAACCTTTCTGCAAGTCAAGGAACTTGGAGGCAGATTGAAGAAAGGGTCAAAAAGTATTGATGTCATCTACTGGAAGACACTTGAGTATGAGCAGGAGGAGAGCATCAAAAGAATCCCTTTTCTGAAATACTACAATGTCTTTAACATCAGCTGTCTGGAAGGCGTGGATTTTAAATTGCCACAACAGCAGCAGCATGACAGGCTTTCGGACTGCGAGAATTTACTTCAGGCAATGCCATCTCCTCCATCCATCTTATTTAAGGGAGACCAGCCGTGTTACAACCGGAATACGGATGTAGTCACCATCCCGAAGCTTGAAAACTTCAACTCCCCCGAGGAGTTTTATGCAACATTGTTCCATGAGCTCTCTCACGCCACAGGACACGAGAAGAGACTCAATCGGGAAACGTTAGTCAAACCCACCACATTTGGCTCCGAAGCCTACTGCCGGGAAGAGCTTGTAGCAGAGATTGCTACGTGCTTCCTGTGCGCAGAGACGGGAATAGGCACTCAAACCCTTGACAATAGTGCATCCTATATTCAGTGGTGGCTACAGCGCTTGAAGACGTTACTCAAGTCCGACGAGAAATTGTTTGTCAGGTCATCTGCCCTTGCGCAGAGAGCTGAAGACTACATTCTCGCCCGAAGCCCTGACTAAGGGACAATAAACCTGCTACATCAGCAGAGCATTCATCGGCTTCCATCGCTCGAATTCCAATTCCGGTGCTAAGCTATTCCGGTTTGCAAACTTCTGTCGCTTGTCAAAAGACTACGGCATAAACGGCACCTGCCTCCGGCCTTCCTTCCAATTATTCCGTTTCCTTTTGGCAAGCTGGCAAACCTCCATTTGAGCTGCACCATAATTTTAATTCTTACGATTATGGAAAGCCAAAATGAAAAAGCAGTATTCGAAGTAGCAGAGATTCAACTGTCCTATAAGTCAAAGGTGAAAGCTTCAAAGCGCCCGAAGATCACTTCATCACAAGATGCCTGCAAAGTCCTCCGCCAAATTTGGGATCAGGACAAGCTGGAACTTCAGGAAGAGTTTAAGGTCATGCTGATGAACCGAGCCAACCAGGTCATTGGTATCTTCCATCTTTCTACAGGCTCCACCACTGGAACCATAGCAGATCCGCGCCTCATCTTTTGCGCCGCCCTCAAGGGCAACGCATGCGGCATCATCGTCGCACACAACCATCCTTCCGGAAATCTTCAGGCCAGTCAGGCAGACATTGCTCTAACCAACAAGCTCAAAGAAGCCGGAAAGTTTCTCGAAATCACGCTATTCGATCACATCATCATGACTGCTGAGGCATATACGTCATTTGCAGATGAAGGGCTATTGTAGGGCCTTATTGTGCCAAGACTGAAAGCGTCTCCATTTTCATGAGAAACACCTATGTTGCTAATGTTTTCAATTTCTCCTTTGCTCAATCTCTCCTAAAGCACCGGTTCTTTTGGAAAAGGAGTGGTCATATCTGTAAATTGGTGGTTTTCACCCCAATTCTCTTTAGCGTACACGAGCGATGCGATCGGCTTTTGCATGAAAGCTGTCAAAGGTCAATTCATGTTGGACAAACAATGCTGAGCAGGAAAGTGGTGATGCCGATGCAGATCCCTGCAATATTGATGAAACTATGAGCTTTATTTCGGGCAATTGTCCTGAAGGAGATTTCAAGATAACTCAGGTGCATGCGTCCCGGTTTAGGAATTGTTGAGCATGCATTTGAAATGCCATGAATAGTCTGGGCGAATTAACGCGAAATTTGGCTGGAATGGTTCGTATTCAGGGCAAGGTCGTCCGCTTGTGAACACTTCGTTACTTTCTCGAATTAAAGAACTTAAAACAACGACTGCGGTGAATTTAGGTGTTTTGGCCGTGGTATTTTCTGGGCCGCTCAGCAAATAGTCTTTAGCAATTTTGTGTTATTTTTATTAATTGCTAAAAAATTCTTTACCTCATGATCAAAGTCCGACTGCTCTCAAAGGGTCAGCCCTTCAACCCTGTCAACCATGACACCTTAAGCAAGAATATAACTTCCCTCATACAGTTTGTCGAGGAGCAGGTAAAGGATTACAGTGATACTGGATCAGTGAATGTGAACCTGCAAGGGAGTATGCCCTATCTCGAATTTAATAATGTTCCTGAGGACGTCATTAGAAAAATATTGGTCGGAAGATAGAGGTATTATTAACTCTGTCAAATGAGAGCTGACAAGGTTTTTGGGGCAATGGTTCATTGAGAAAATGAGGAGTGTTTGTAACCGAGTAAATACGATTGCGGATAAAAGAGTAATGCATAACTAATTCGTCTGAGTCCGGAATATTTCGCAGCACAGATCAAATAATGTGTTTAATATTACGTACCTGAACGTTAGTCACAACGGCCTACGTGAATGAATATTCGGTGGCATAGAGTCGATTTCTGTCTCTTCATTTCGAAAAAAAGCACGCAAAATATTACATTTTGGAAAATATCATTGTTTTCCAACAAGCCCTTTTTCTGTTGAAAAAAGCAATTTTCTGAAAAGCGCCTCTCAAAGACGAGTAGGTATTTTTGCCTAGTATTCTCTGATAATGTAGGTTTTGGACTTCATTTCTTGATACAACATTGCATGCAGAAGGGATTGGCTTTCGTCATGTAATCAGAATTAGCAGTGATGAATGTTCTATCTTTGTTATTGTTATTTCCCCTCCGAAAAGCCTTGTCAACCTGGTAATTCCACTTTTGTAATCATGCTTAAAAATTGGTTTGACGAGAACGTACGTTCCGTAATTGAATTTCTTCCTTATCCTATTCTCGTTGCTGAAGTAAGCGATGAGCACATCCGGCATGTCTACGTTAATGAGGGTTTTCGCCAGGAAATTGGCTACGCACTTGATGAAATACCTACTATTAAAGAATGGTTTGAGAAAGCATATCCAGATGAAGGCTATCGCAAAGAGGTCGCAGAACACTGGGGAGTCATGTATCAAAAAGCGAAAGCGAGCGGTGAGAAGTTTGTATCGGGAAACGCGCGAGTCAACACCAAATCAAACGGAAAAATATGGTATGAGATTAAGGCTTCCGTTGGATTCCAGGTTGATATCGTGGCATTTGTTAATATAGCAAAACACGTCGTCAAGGAGGAGGAACTGCGATTACAAATTGCTAACCAGAGTCGCGTGCTCGCAGTGTTAAGCCATGACATGCGTGCGCCTTTGGTCAACTTTCTTTCAATCGCCTATTTGTCGGGAACAAGGAAAATAAACTCACAGGAAACGTCGCTATTGTTTGATAAAGCAACAACCAATGCCAGGGAAGTTCTCAATATGGTTGATTCTACCATTTTTTGGGCTCGCGAGAATTTCCCGGTAATAAGTACAAAAAAGGATTCTTTTTCGCCGGCGACGATTGTTAAAAAGTACCTATCTGTGCTGAGCCCAAATATCGACGAAAAGAACCTGTCAATTCTGTTCAATTATTCATCTGAATTTCTTGTGGAAAATGACGTCTCACTAATTGAAATTCTAATTCGGAACATTATCTCAAACGCTTTTAAGTTTTCCAAACATTCAGGGCAAGTTCACGTCTTGATCGAGCAGACCGTTAATTCCTGGACTTTTAAGGTTATTGACGAAGGCTGCGGAATTCCACCCGAGCAGCTTGAACAGATAAATCGTGGAGAGGTTGTTGAAAAATCCAGGCAAGGATTTGGGCTGGGATTAAAGCTTTGTAAGGACATCTGCGTGCGAATTGGAGCAAATATGCGTATTAAAAGCAAACAAAATTTCGGGACAACTGTGATGATTACATTTCAAACACGAGCAAATCAACCCCAAGATACCGTGGAGTAGCGCAAGACATTTTTTCGCTATTTTATCTGAGTAAGTGACCATCAAGAGCTTTGGGAAAAGCTGAAAACCTCAGCGCACATTAACCATGGTGACTTACTTGAGAAAAATCCTTAAGTCGAAGATTTTTGGGATTATAACCGCCGCGTTGATAGTTAGTTGAGCGGTAATCGAATGAACGTCACTTCGTCGCCAAACTTAAAATGGAGAAAGTCTTCAGGCGATACTTCTTCAAAGTGGCAGTTGATGCGAAAAAAGAACTTTTCGGGATACCTGCCAGTAGTAATCCTTCGGTTGACAATTTTAGGACACACATCACAGGTGGCCTGAAGCTTTTGTAACGGATCTGTGACCACCATTGGATACCGTGGATTACAATGGGCATCAATGGCTAACGGACGAGTTCCACAATACTTTCCAGCGATGAAACCTGAAGTCAGCTCCGTATAAACCACGGGCGGTATAGGGCGGAGATTGGTAACGAAATAATCAATGATCTTGAGCTGCCTTTGTTCTTGTATTACCGTCGCCGATAGGACTGATCCTTTGCCAATCCCATCAGCCATAAACCGATTTTCGGCGAAAGGATGAATCTGATAGATCACGTCCGCTGATACGACAAAGTGGAACAAATAAGTAAACGTGCAATCATTACGTCTTGAACTATGACTGAGCGTAAAAAAATCTTCGATTTGTATTTCTTTATTGCGCATCACCACCCGAGTGCTTATTCGCTTCCACGATTGATATCTTACCAAATATTTCCGTTGGAGTCGGTAGGCTACCACGAATAGTATAACCGTAGCGAATACGCCAAATACGGACGTTCTGCTCATTCTTTCTGTTGAGAAAGTTCCGAGCGCTATAAGGAGTAACACCTGTGAGCACAAAAATGCCAGCAGCCTCGCGGCCCAGAATCCAAAAAAGTATAAATGACTTTTGTTCATATTCAGAACCTGTTCTGGAGAGACAACTCTGCATCGCCAACGGTGAATTAAACAGATTTCTAACAAATTCAAGTTGCATCACGCTGCCGATTCCCAAATATTAATGTGATTTTAATCTCCATTTAAGCAGTTCTTAAGCAAACCAGCCTGTCCGAGATACTTGCTTTTCCACTAACTTTACGTATGAACATTCTTGTAGTAGAGGATGAGCAGAAAGTTGCTGCCTTCCTTAAGGACGGCTTGGAGAATCAAGGCTACAATGTAGACGTAGCATTTGATGGATATACGGGTGAGAAAGTGGCGGCCAACAAAAAATTTGACGTCATTCTGCTTGACGTGGTACTACCCGTCGTAAACGGCATCGACCTTTGCAGAAAAATCAAAGCACTGAGTCCCGAAATACCCATTTTGATGTTAACCGCGCTGGGCACGACCGATGACAAGCTCGCTGGATTTGACTCCGGTGCCGACGATTACCTCGTAAAACCTTTTGAATTCAAGGAGCTGGTTGCCAGAATCAAAGTATTGACAAAGCGATCGCGGCCGTCTGATCACGGAAACTTTGTACCCACTATACTTCAGGTCGGTGACCTCAAGCTTGATTTGGATAGGAAGGTTGCCTTGCGTGGAGACAAAGTCATTTCCTTGACGGCTAAAGAGTTTTCACTTCTTGAATATCTGATGCGCAATAAAGGGAAGGTTGTATCACGCAATGACATTTCGCAAAACGTGTGGGACCTCAACTTCGATACGGGCACCAATGTGGTAGAAGTGTATGTCAATATTTTGCGCAAGAAGGTAGACAAAGACTTTACATCTAAACTTATCCAAACAAGAATTGGCCTGGGCTACGTTATTCAGGAGTCATGAATATTCGCACCAGGCTAACCGTCCGATTTATATTCATCACCGCGATCATCTACCTGCTTGCGTCGGTCCTTATCTATTTGTTCTCTGCTGACTACCGACGTGACGATTTCTACGAACGTCTGGAAAACAAAGCAAACAACACCGCCAAACTGCTCATTGAAGTTGAAGAGGTAGATGCAAGCCTGCTGCGCAGAATCGAGCGAGATAACCCTGTGAGTCTCCCGAACGAGAAGATTTTGATCTTTAACTATCAGGACACACTGCTCTTTGGCACCGACGAGCGCGGCGTAATTAGAACACCGAAACAGCTGTTGGACAAAATCCGTCTTGAGGACAAATTATACTACACACAAGACGCGTACGAAGTAGTCGGATTTCTATTCAAAGGCAGATTCGACCGGTTTGTTGTCATTGCGGCAGCGGAAGATATATATGGATTTAAAAGACTTGGAAATCTAGTATTTATCCTGTTGGTCGTGTTTGTTATCAGTATTGGAATTGTGTCTGTTTCGGCCTGGATTTATGCAGGCAGGGCACTATATCCAATAACAAGGATTATCGAACAGGTGCGGCAAATATCTGCAGCAAACCTGAGCTATCGCGTTGGTCGAGGCAATGGAAATGATGAAATCGCGCGACTTGCTGATACCTTCAATGAAATGCTTGCAAGTTTGGAAACCTCATTTGTCACCCAGAAGAACTTTATAGCGAATGCATCCCATGAACTCCGAACGCCCCTTACGTCGATCACCGGACAACTCGAGGTGGTGTTGTTGTCCAGGCGTACCGAACAGGAGTACCTGGCGGCAATAACGTCGGTATTGGAAGATATTAAACACCTCAACAACCTTTCCAACCGCTTGCTTATGCTTGCTCAAACGTCGCGACCAGACCGCGACAAAAAGTTAGCAAAGCTGAGAATTGACGAGGTTATTTGGCAGGCCCATGACGAGTTACTGAAGCACAATCCTCATTTTAACATATTCGTTGACCTCGATCCTCAAGTGGATAATGAAGAAAACCTTATGATGATAGGGGATGAACAGCTGCTAAAAACTGCTTTCTCAAATCTGATTGAAAATGCATGCAAGTACTCAGATAATCATACCTGTCACGTTTTTATCGTCAATTTGTCACAGCGAATTCTCGTGTCTATCAAAGATGAGGGTATTGGCATTCCTGTGGGTGACCTTGAAAGAATATTTGAGCCATTCTACAGGGGTATAAATACTAAAAATGTAAAAGGACATGGAATTGGATTATCTATGGTGAAGGGAATCATAAAAATCCACGAGGGGACCATTCAGATTCAAACGGAAGAAGGAAGGGGAACAGTGTTCTTGCTTTCGCTTCCTTGTTCTGGATAATGCACATAGCGTGAATCTCCAACATCCCTCCGACATATCAGAATATTAATGCCGTTTTAATTTCTCGTTTACTTCAAATTAAGAACTTTCCCTCAAGTTTGTGTTAAGGTTTACAGGGTCTATTCATGAGCAAGCTCGCAATTTATTTGCGAGCTTTTTTGATTCTGAAATTTTAATTTGCTATTAATCAGGTACTCATTCAGCACTAATAACCATATCGTTTATTTGATTGCGATAAAACAAAACAAATATGAAAAAGTATAGTGTAGTTGCGTTGGTGGCGACAGTCGTGATGGTTGCTGCTGTACTTTGGTTGTTGGAGACGAGAAACCTGAACGCTTCACTGGAAGAAGGATTGCAAAAGGAAAGATTAAAATCCGAATCACTACTTTCTGAAAAACTCCTTGTCGAAAAGGACATGAAGAAAATCAAGGAGCAGATGTCACAATTGCGCGGACAGAGCGCTGAACTCGATAAAGTACTTTTGGAGACTGAAGCAAAACTAAAGCGACAACAAAAAGATTATGACCGAATGAAGCGTGAAAATCAGTCGCTGGGTCAAATTAGGAAGCAGCGTCAGGAGCTTCAACTTATCCAACGGCAACTTGAAAACGAACTCTCAGTGTTGCGAACATCCTACGCAGCACTCGAATCAAAGAATGCTGAATTGAACAATACCATTGCATCGTTGGAGGACAGAAATAGAATGCTTTCAGATGACCTCAACAGAGCATTGCTCGCGAGTATTGATCAGGGACAGGTTCAGGCAGTCAGAGGAAAATTGGAACGTCTGACTGTAAGGGCAAGAAGAACACAAAAGCTAATCGCTAATTTCGAGATACCAGGAAATCTAAAACAGCTCAGCTTCCGGATCGTCCAATCAGACGGGAAAGTATTAACCAACGAGGAGGGAACGACAGCGTTCACCACGTCGCCATCTGATGAAAACGTTACCGCGTCAACGGCTCGCATCACGGAAGGGAATAAAATGCAACGTGTTCAAATGGTTTATATTCCGAAGGGCAAGCTAAAATCCGGCATCTACACTGTTGAGATATTAAATGAAAACCTGTATGTGGGCAGTCTGAGGGTTAAGTTGAGATAGGCTCCCACTATTTTTGCAGGCTGGGCCAATCTTTTTGGAAGGGGATTGGCTCTTTTTACTTCTAACCAAATGAAGGCTACCGTGGACAGATTTTGTTTGCTTTTGGAATCGGACGCTGATGCTCAGGATCGGTTTATCGATATCCTTCATAGCAAGCGGACCGACATCGGTTGCTTGGCATTGGAAACCTGGCAGCAGGCCTGGGACGAACTTAATGACAACCCAATAAGCCCCGTTTGGATTGCAGTCAATGTCATCGGGTTGCAAAAAATCAATTTGGCCTTGATTGAAAACATTAGAAATGCGGAACAGCCTCGCCGCGTGCGGATAAGTGCGTTTGTCGAAAGCCTGGATGATTCACCTTTTCTTTCAAGGATGAAACAACTTGGAGTTGATGGAATATATATAGGCAATCCGGCCTATTCGCAGGAAGCTGCCATTTCCGAGGTTCTCCATAAGATGGCGTTCACAACAATCCTCTGAAAGAACAGTTTAATTTTTGGTAACCATTCCACAGATAAAATCGGGAGGATAATTCTCACAAAACTTTTCGTCAGATTTGAAATCAAAAAATCAAGGTATATAGCGGAGAACTGTCGAATTTTAAGAACTCCCTGCTCAGCTATTCTCATCGTCCTGGCCTGTGGCATTCAATGCTTGCCGTCTCCCCAAGAACCGATGAGCAGGCTCAGGCATTCTGAGTATAGTTTCGATAGTCTTCAGCGACTTAATCAATTTCTTTCTAACCAGTAAAATCTTTTTTGGTTGCTGCTTTCCTCTTTTTAATGCTGCTGGCGGAATTTTTGAAGTTGCTTCGATTACTTGACCTAACGGTCAGGCCCTTTTTCTTATTAAAGTGACGCGATTCCGAGCCACACACATACTTTCATTCCCTTATTTGGTGAGTATGTTCCCCCAGATGCCGATACGCGGGGTGGTATGATATGTTTACTATATAGAAAAACTGAACATTATGAAAATATTATCGACTAAGGCTCACGGGATATTGGATTACCTGATGAGTTTTTTACTTATCGCTTCTCCCTGGATTTTTGATTTTGCTCGCGACGGTGCGGAAACCTGGGTCCCTGTTGCCGTGGGCGTAGCGGCACTTTTATATAGCTTGGTGACAGACTACGAGTATAGCATCTCGAAGACGATTCCGATGCGTACCCATTTGACACTGGATTTAATTGCTGGCATTTTACTCGCTGCTTCGCCCTGGCTGTTTGGATTCCATGAGTATGTATATTTGCCTCACTTGATTTTTGGAATTCTGGAAATAGGTGCTTCGTTGGTTACTTCTCATTCTCCCTCACCGCGGCATGGACACGCCCATTGACCGGGTTTCGGTGGTTGTCCGATTGGTTTTTTTAATTAGCTGTTTGCTTCGGAGCGATTAAAATGAGTACCATAATTGATCTTATTGTCCCTCAGAAAATTTAGAAAATGATAAAGTGTTCCAGATTGTGGAGCGATGGTATAGACATCTCCTATTTCTCCAATTTCCCCAGACAGTTGGAGGAACTTTTCCTCAAGCGCTTCTTTTCCCTCAAACTCCGCCTTTGATATGGTAATGATAATTTGCATGGTCAAGTCAAAGATAGATGTGTTGTTACGGGAATCAAGGTAGACGGAGAGTGAGGTGAAAAAAATTTTTTTATCGATGGCTGGACGGCTAAAATGTTGTTCTGATGGCGTTGTGAGCCGCCTTGAGGAATCGTTCAAAATGCAAGCTGTTTCCATACTATTTGACTAACTTAGTGTGCGAGCGGGGTAGCGATTTGCGAGTTTTGGAAGCGGAGTAGCGAGATGGCCATTTCTGCTCGTGTTCATATTGTGGTCAGACTGTCGCCTCAGAAATTGTTTTGAAAAACATTTGATGATAGCTTGTTAAAAATATGATTGAGTATCCAAAGGAATGTATTTTGAACAAAAACGGCCCGGTAGTTATTATTGAGGACGACGAGGACGATCAGCAATTTCTTGTAGAAGTTTTTCAAAAGCTGAATTATCCCAATAATATCAAATTTTTTTTCGACGGCACGCAGGCGTTGGAATACATTACATCCTCCCACGAATCACCCTTTCTGATTCTGTCCGATATCAATATGCCCAAGCTGGATGGGTTTGCACTGAGGCAAAAGTTAAAGACCGATGCTGAGTTGAAGAATAAGTGTATACCATATTTGTTTTTCTCTACTGCGTCCAGCCAGAAGGCGGTTATTGATGCGTATAGCCAGTCGGTTCAAGGCTTCTTTGTAAAGCCAAATTCGATGGATGAGCTTGAGGACACTATACGCACCATTATGGAGTACTGGAGGCGGTGTGCTGCTCCAAATGATTTTGTATAAATCGCCTTGCTCGAGCGCTGCTGACTGCTGCGCGATGGATGGTTAGGTTTGTGATTTGGAAAATCATATCTTTACTGTAGAACAGCGCTTCCCGTCTCAATCTATTGAACTAATCTTTATTTTAAGAATGGCAGTCATGTTTAATACTGCCCTTTAGCATCCATGACGGGGTTACTTCAAGTGGTTAGTGACTGTGTATACATTTTTCAGAAAAAATATTTTGAATGCGGCAACTCAAGATCACAAAGCAAATTACAAGCAGGGAAAGTGAGTCATTGGATAAGTACCTGACAGAGATTGGAAAAGTAGATTTGATAACAGCCGATGATGAAGTAGAACTTGCCATTAGGATCAGACAAGGTGACCAAGTAGCGTTGGAGAAACTAACCAAGGCTAACTTGCGTTTTGTAGTTTCGGTTGCCAAGCAATATCAGAATAATGGGCTCACTCTCGGCGATCTGATTAACGAAGGGAATCTCGGGTTAATCAAAGCTGCAAAGCGTTTCGATGAGAAGCGTGGTTTTAAATTCATTTCATACGCGGTTTGGTGGATTCGGCAGTCTATTATGCAGGCTTTAGCGGAGCAGTCTCGTATCGTTAGACTACCTTTGAACCGCGTAGGAGCGTTAAATAAGATCAACAGAACCTTCTGTGAGCTTGAGCAAAAGTATCAACGTGAGCCATCGGTCGAGGAAATTGCCGAGGTCATTGGTGTGGCTGAAGATGATGTAAGAGATAATCTTAAAGTCGGGGGCAGACATGTGTCCATGGATGCGCCTTTTGTAACAGGTGAGGAGAACAGCCTTATAGATGTCCTGACGGACGAGGGCGAATCGAAGCCAGACAGTGCTTTAATTGCTGGTTCGCTGGCCGTTGAGGTGCAGCGCGTGCTTGCAACTTTAAGCAGGCGCGAAGCAGATATACTTGAACTATATTTTGGTTTAAATAAGAGCCACGCGTTGACACTTGAAGAAATTGGCGACCGTTTCGAGCTGACGAGCGAAAGAGTAAGACAGATTAAGGAGAAGGCGACCAAGAGACTCCGTCATACATCGCGGAGTAAAACGTTAAAAACCTATCTTGGTTAATTCGGGATGTCGTTTCCATTCGTCACGTTTCAGAGTGGGCTCTATTCGGTTATCCATTTACGAACGAATTAGGATTTTCGTAGAAATTCGGTAAATTTGTACTACCATTTAAGAATAGTGCCTTTCATCGAACCGGTCTTAGGTTCAATCGTTTTTCACCTTCTTATCTAAAAAATTAGGTTTTCGCGCAATGCTAATCTCATTGGGCTCCTCATTTGGGAGAATACATTATTTATTTCAATACTTTAAAAATGCAAGGAACAGTTAAATTTTTCAACGAGGACAAGGGATTTGGCTTTATCAGGCCAGACGATTCAAGCACCGATATTTTCGTTCATTCCTCCGGTTTGATTGACCAGATTCGTGAAAACGATAAAGTCGAGTATGAAGAACAAAAGGGAAAAAAGGGCTTGAATGCCGTGAACGTCACGTTAATAGACTAATAGTCGTGGACATAAATTTTGGAAAAGACCGCCTGGGGCGGTCTTTTTTTTTTGATGGGCTCTCTTAGGCTTCTTGAGCAGGATTTTTACCTAAGGCGACTAAAATTCTTGCGTGACCAATAATAGCGTCAATGAATGTTTTTTTCGTCTTGTAGGGTAGCCCGAATTCCAACGCGGTATCTCTAACAAGCCCTGCTATCTTGGGGTAGTGAACGTGGCAGATATTGGGGAAAAGATGGTGTTCAATTTGAAAGTTCAGCCCGCCTACATACCAGGAAAACCATTTACTGTTGTTTGCAAAGTTTGTCGTTGTGAGTAATTGATGCACAGCCCAGTTTGTTTCCATATTTCGGTTCTCGTCGGGAAGTGGATATTCAGTTCCTTCCACTACATGCGCAGGCTGAAAGATAATGGCGAGCATGAATCCAGCTATATATTGCATGATGAAGATTCCGAGAAGAACCTCGGTCCAAGACAATTCTGTCATTACCACAGGTAATACAAAAATGTAGCTTACATAGACGCATTTGGTGACTATGAGTATTACCCATTCACGTACTATGTTGGCGTTGTGTCTTTTCGCCATACCGTTTTTCTGGTACCTGACAATACGGATGAAATCTTTTGAGACCATCCAGACAATTGTCATCAGACCGTATAGGAACCATGCATAAATAAATTGATACCGATGTATTGATTTCCATTTGGTTTCAGGCGAAAGCCTTAATACGCCACGGGGGCTAATATCCTCATCTTCTTCGTGGATGTTTGTATAGGAGTGGTGTAGAACGTTATGCTGCATTTTCCAGTTGAAGGCGTTGGCGCCAACAAGGTTAAGAGAATATCCCAGAAGACTGTTCACCCATTGCTTTTTCGAATATGCTCCATGATTTGCGTCGTGCATCACAGACAAGCCGATGCCAGCCAGACCAAAGCCCATAACGATACTCGATATCGTCAAACCCCATACACTGGTTATCTTCCCGAAAAGAATCAGACTATAGGGGATGAAATATAGACAGAACATCACTATGGTCTTGATTACCATTTGTGCATTCGCATGACGTGAAATACTCTTGGTTCTAAAGTAATGGTTGACCCGGGAGTTTAAGGTTGCGACAAAATCCCTTGAAGTTGTAGCAAAAGTAATTGCCTTGTTAGACACCTGGAAAACGTTTGAAAATTGTTATTACACGGCGTCCGCAGACGCGCAGATGAATAGTAATTTTGAATCAACGGACAGGTTACGTGCCAAAATAGTAGTCATGATAAATGATATTTATTTCATTCAAAATAAAAGTCTGAAAACTAATTTTGCAAATTGATTTATTTCTCGTATTCAAGAAATTTGGGTAGCGTCTAAGTAACTGTGTAAAGGCACGATTGACCTCGGGTGATCTGTAGATGGAATGCTGCAGATTTTAGGTCAATCGATGGTATTAAAATACTACCTTTAAACACAGTCATAATGAAA
>Ga0164290_1001269_pt1 | contig 42123 bp, 38 predicted proteins | sample Micstemetagenome_FD_108782 | JGI IMG/M metagenome (GOLD analysis project Ga0164290, IMG submission 108782) | Contaminated culture microbial community from soil near Moab, Utah, USA - Microcoleus steenstrupii SON62 (Illumina Assembly) | ecosystem: Environmental > Terrestrial > Soil > Soil crust...
GACCTCGACAACGACGGCAAGCTCGACCTGGTCTTCGCCTCCGGCACCACGGCCGACCCGGGCCGGGCCCAGGTGAACAGCTGGAGCCTGCCAAACAGCACAACCAAGGCCAGCTGGCCGATGCTCCGGCGCACCCCCGACCACCGCGCGACCTTCGCGCAGAGCTGCCCTCTCCCCCGCGCCCGCTTCGACTTCAACGGCGACTGCCGCGCCGACATCCTGTGGCGCAACAGCGATACCGGCGCCAACACGATCTGGTTTATGAATGGCGCGGCCAGCACGCCCAGATCCATCACCACCGTCGCCGACCAGAACTGGCGGCCCGCCGGGGTCGGCGACTTCAACGGCGACCGCAGGGCCGATATCCTGTGGCGCAACAGCGCCACCGGCGCCAACACAATCTGGTTTATGAGCGGGGCCAGGGGCAGCTCGCGCAGCCTGCCACAGCTCCGGGATGGAAGCTGGCGGGTCGCCGGCACCGGCGATTTCAACGGCGACGGGCGCGCCGACATCCTTTGGCGCAACGCCACAAGCGGGTCGAACGCGATCTGGACCGTGAGCGGTGCGGGCGCGGTCACCGGCTACACGATCGCGCGGGTGGCGGACCAGAGCTGGCGGGTCGTCGGCACCGGCGACTTCAACGGCGACCGCAAGGCCGACATCCTGTGGCGCAACAGCGCCACCGGCGCCAACACGATCTGGTTCATGAATGGCACGGGCGTCAGGCTGGGCCCCATCCGCAGCGTGAACGACCAGCGCTGGGCCATCGCCGGCACGGGCGACTTCAACGGCGACGGTCGCTCGGACATTCTGTGGCGCAACAGCGCCACCGGCGCCAACACGATCTGGCTTATGAATGGGACGAGCCTCTCGGCCCGCTCCATCCCGGGAGTAAGCGCCGGGAGCTGGCAGATCGCCGCCGACGGCGACTACAACGGCGACCGCAAGGCCGACATCCTGTGGCGCAATATGAGCACCGGCGCCAACACGATCTGGTTCATGAACGGCGCGACCCGCCTGGCGAGCGCCAGCACCACGGCCGTGCGCCAGACGAGCTGGCGGATCGTCGGCAACAGCACCATCGGCACCGGCCCCTCGACCGGCCCGGCCGAGGCCCTGTCTGAGGCGAGTGGCGTTGAGCCCCTGGCCGACGAGCCGGGCGCCCCGCCCGAGCCGGGCGATGCGGTGGCGATGGCCGTCGCCGACGAGGCCAGCGAGATCATGCTGCTGGAGGAGCCGGGGGAAGCGCTGCCCATCGACGCCCCCGAGGAGATGCCGGCGACAACCTCGCAGATCTACCTGCCAAGCCTGTCCCGCTAGCACAGCTCCGCGGGCATCGGCCAGCATAGAACCACGAAGACCACGAAGGGTACGAAGCGCGGGCTCTTGCGCTTCACCCCTTCATGGTCTTCGTGTGCGTCGTAGTTCGAGCGGTGGGCCGCCGGCCGGCCGGGCTACGGCCCGGCTTCGTGCTCACTGAGGCGGCGGGTGGCATAGGTCAGCTCTTTGGCGCCGACGCCGGTGCCGCGGCCCGTGGCGGCGAGAGCGTCGGCCTCGCGCAGGGCGGCGGCGGCGAGATCGGGGCGGCCGAGGTCGTGGAGGCGGGCTGCGGCGGCGCGCAGGGCGGCCGCGGCGCTCGCGGGGTCGCCGGCGGCGACGGCGCGGGCCGCGCGCAGCTGAAGCTGGGCCACGCTGGCGCGGCCGGCCGCGACGAGCAGGGCGGGGGAGGGCGGGGCAGGGGTGGGGTCATAGCGCAGCACCAGGTCGGCGCGGGCGGCGGCCGCACCGCTGGTGGCGGTGAGCTCGGCCAGGCGCCGGCGGGCCACGCCGCCGGGGGCGCGGGGCGGGACGGGCGGGGCGAGCAGTTCGAGCAGCACGCGCACCTCGGCGCCGCGCGGCAGGTCGCCCAGGCGCAGGCCGGGGCGCCGCGGGTCGTCGCCGGCGGGCTCCAGGGGTGCGAGGTCAGGGGCGACGCGGGTGGCGCGGCGCAGGGTGGTGCCGGCGGGCAGGGCCAGCTCGAGCGCGAGGGCCCGGGCGGCGGTGCCGCGGGCGGCGTCGAGCTCGGCGGCCACGGCGGCGGGGATCTCGTCGGGGCGGCGCAGAAAGGTGGCCCGGCCGCCGCCGAGATCGGCCAGGCGGGTGAGCAGATCGTCCTGAAACTCGCCGCCGAGGCCGAGGGTGCTCACGGCGATGCCGCGCCCGGCGGCGGTGCGGGCCAGGGCGAGGCAGGCCTCGGCGTCGCGGGTGAAGCCGTCGGTGATCAGGATGATCCGGCGCACGGCGTCCGCGCCGCCGGCGTGGGCCAGCTCGGCCAGGGCCAGACGCAGGCCGGCGGCGAGGTCCGTTTCTTCGCCGAGGCGCAGCGAGCGCAAGCGGGCGAGGCCGGCGCTGATCGGGCTGCGTTGGTCGCCGCTGGTGGCGGGCACAAGGGCGAGGGCCGTCTCGGCGCAGGCGACCAGCGCGAAGTGGTCGGCGCGGTCGAGCCGCTCGACGATGCTGTTGAGGGCGCGCACGGTGTGGTCGATCGCGCTGGGGGCGCTGGCCCGGATCTCCTCGGGCACGGGGCCGGCGAGCTGCCAGACCGGCACGCCGTCGACGAGCACCTCCTGGGCGTCGCCGGAGCGCACCAGCTGGCGGAACTGCTCCTCGCTGACGATCGGGATGCGCATCGAGCGGCTTGCGTCGGCCACCACTGCCCAGCTGATCGGCGCGGCGCCGCCCGCCGCCCCCGCGGCGAGGGTGACCAGGGCGTAGGCCACCTGGGGCTCACCGCGCGGCGGCAGCACGATCTCGGGCGGGTCCAGCGAAAGGAGCAGGCTCATGAGCACGCAGAAAGCTGAGCTATGAACGGGGAAAGCCGGGCAGGGATGCAGTGACGGTTGCCGTCATTCTACCATCCTTGTCCGACGTTGCGCTTTCCGCCTTCCCTAACACCCGTTGGTGAGGGCGGGCTGGCCGCTGAAGATGACCTCGATGGTCGTGCCGTCGTTGAAGCTGGTGATGCGGCGGGTGCGGGTGACGGCCCGCGCGCCGTCGACGCCGGGCACGCTGACGCAGCCGTCCACAAACGTTTCCTCGACGCTGCCGGCGATGCCGCCGTGAAACAGGCCGATCACCCGCTCCTGGGGGATGGCGAGCCGGGTCGGCGCGAACACAGCCAGCCCGCCCAGGGCCAGGGCGCCGGCGATGCAGAGGGTGAAGAAGAACAATAGCCCGAAGCCGCCCAGCCCGCGTCGGCGGGGCTTGATCGCTGCTGGGCTCGCTGCTGGCATCTCTTTGCTGGTGACCAATCCGCTATCCTTTGGCCCTTGCTTAAACGGCGCGGGCCCGCGTTTTCACACGGCGTTGTTCCCTAACTATATTGTAACCATTCGCCCGGCCCCGCTCTATGATGCGAAAGTCCCGCTGTGGCCGCGCCAATACTACCCCCCGTCGGACGGCTGGAGCTCCACAAGGGCGGCGCCGCCGGCCACGCTGGCGCCCTGGGCGAAGGGTAGCCGGCGCACGACGCCATCGTAGGGGGCAACAACAGTGTGCTCCATCTTCATCGCCTCCAGCACGAGGAGCGGCTGGCCCTCGCGCACGGCGTCGCCCTCGCCGACGTGGAGCCGGATGAGCGTGCCGGGCATGGGCGCGCTGAGGTTGGCGGCGTCGGCGTCGGCCCGCTGGGCGAGCGAGTCGGCGCTCAGCGGGCGGGGCCGGGCCAGGCGAAAGGCTTCGCCCCGCCATGCCACCAGCAGGTCGCCGCTCGCCGGGTCGCGGGCGAGGCGAAAGCGCTGCTGCTCCCGGCCCGGACCGATCGCGAGGGTCAGCCCGTCGGGGCCGGCGTGCAGCAGCTCGGCCGCGAGCTCCGCCTCGCCAGCGCGGGCGAGCCATGCCGCCCCGTCGTGGCGCAGGCTCACCGTCAAGGTCGCGCCGCCGGCCTCGAAGGCCACAGGGAGCGCCCCGCCGTTCGCCCGCCAGAGGGTCGCGAACGGATCGCCGTTCGCGCCCCCTTGTCCCCTCATCCCCTTGTCCCCCCCTCTCTTTGCCCCCCCCTCCCAGATCGCGGCGGCGACGAGGACGGGGAGCGGCGGGTCGGCGGGAGCGGCGGGGGCGATCTGGTGCTCGGCGAGAAAGCCGGTGTGGGTGTCGCCGGCGCGGAAGGCCGGGTGAGCGGCGACGGCGCGGAGTAGGGGCAGGTTGGTGGTCAGGCCGAGCACGGCGAGCTCATCGAGAGCGCGGGCGAGCCGCTCGACGGCGGCGGGTCGGCTGGGGCCGGAGACGATGATCTTGGCGATCATCGGGGCGTAGTGGACCGAAACCTCGTCGCCGCTGGCCAGGCCGGCGTCGACGCGCACGCCGGGCCCGCCGGGCTGGTCGAACAGGGCCAAGGTGCCGACGGCGGGCAGAAAGGTGGCCGGGTCCTCGGCGTAGAGCCGGGCCTCGATCGCGTGGCCGCGGGGAGCAACCTGCTCCTGGGCGAAGGGCAGCCGCGCGCCGGCGGCGACGGCGATCTGGAGGTGGACGAGGTCGAGCCCGGTGACGAGCTCGGTGACGGGGTGCTCGACCTGGAGGCGGGTGTTCATCTCCAGGAAGAAGAACTGCCCGGCCTGGTCGAGCACAAACTCGACGGTGCCGGCGTTGACATAGCCAGCGGCGCGGGCGGCGCGCACGGCGGCGTCGCCCATGGCTGCGCGCAGCTCGGGCGACAGGGCGGGGGACGGCGCCTCCTCCAGGATCTTCTGGTGGCGGCGCTGGATCGAGCACTCGCGCTCGCCGAGGTGCAGCACCGTCCCCTGGCTGTCGGCGAAGACCTGGATCTCGACGTGGCGCGGGCGCAGGATCAGCCGCTCCAGGAACACGGCGTCGTCGCCGAAGGCGGCCATGGCCTCGCGGCGGGCGCCCTCCAGGGCGGCGTCGAACGCATCCGGGCCGTCGACGACGCGCATCCCCTTGCCGCCGCCGCCGGCGCTGGCCTTGATCAGGAGCGGGTAGCCGACGCGCTCGGCCTCGGCGCGCAGCCGCTCGGGCGACTGGTCGGCGCCGTCGTAGCCGGGCACGACCGGCACGCCGGCGGCCTGGGCCAGGGCGCGGGCCCCGATCTTGCCGCCCATCGCCTCGATCGCCTCGGGCGGCGGGCCGATGAAGACCAGGCCGGCGGCGCGGCACATGCGGGCGAAGTCGGCGTTCTCGGACAGAAAGCCGTAGCCGGGGTGGACGGCGTCGGCGCCGAGGGCCAGGGCCGCCTCGACGATCCGCTCGCCGCGCAGGTAGCTCTGGGCCGCCGGCGCGGGCCCGACCGGGGCGGCCACATCGGCCAGGCGGACGTGGAGGGCGCCGGCGTCGGCCGCGGAGTAGACGGCGGCGGGGCTGATCCCGAGCTCGCGGCAGGCGCGGATGATCCGCACGGCGATCTCGCCGCGGTTCGCGATCAGAATGCGCTTGAACATCGTTGTTCGCTCGCTCTATGATGTGAACGTCCTACGCCAGCCTTGGCAGCACCTGCTCGCCGAACACCTTGATGAACTGCTCCTGGTTGCGGCCGACATTGTGGACGTAGATCTTATCGAAGCCGAGGTCGAGGAAACCCTGGAGGTGGGCGCGGTGGGCCTCGGGGTCGGGCGAGATCAGGACGCGGCCCTTGAAGTTTTCGGGGCGCACGAGCTTGGCCATGGCGGCGAAGTCCTCAGGGGAGCGGATGTCCTGCTTGGGGAAGTTCATGCCGCCGTTCGGCCACTCGGTGAGGGCGTTCTGCAGCGCCTCCTCCTCCGTCTCGGCCCAGGACACGTGGAGCTGGAGCAGCTTGGGCATTGTGTCGGGGTTCTTACCAGCCTCGCGGGCGCCGGCGGCGAAGTTGTCGAGGATGCCGCGCAGCTTCTCGTGGCTGGCGCCGGGGGTGATCAGGCCGTCGCACGTCCGCCCGGCCCACTTGAGCGTTTGGGGGCCGGTGGCGGCCACATAGATCGGCACAGGCTGCTCGGGGAGCGTCCACAGTCGGACCTTGTTCATCTTGAAGTAGCGGCCGCGGAAGCGGGCCTCCTTGCCGCTGAGCAGTTTTTGGATGATCTCGACCGCCTCCTGGAGCATCTCGAAGCGGACGAGCGGGTCGGGCCACTCGCCGGCGACCACGTTCTCGTTGAGCAGCTCGCCGCTGCCGAGGCCGAGCCAGAAGCGGCCGGGGAACATGGCGCCAAGGGTGGCGGCGGCGTTGGCGAAGGTCGAGGGATGGGCGCGAAAGGTCGGGCAGGTGACGCCGGGGCCGAAGTCGCCCCGGGTGGCCATGCCAAGGGCGCCCATCCAGGAGTAGGCGTAGGCGTTGTGGCCCTGGGCGGGCACCCAGGGCTGGAAGTGGTCGGCCGCCATCACGCCCTCGAAGCCGTGCTGCTCCGCGAGGCGGCAGTGCGCGATCAGCTCGTTCGGGTGGAACTGTTCGAGGGCCGCCGAAAGACCGAGCTTGGACAAGGCGGGTTCCTTTCTGCCTGCGTGCGATCCGGGCGCTTTCCAGTATAGCACCGTCCGCCCGGGCCCTCCGCGATGTATACTACCCCCACCCCGCTCGTTCGCCGGGGCCGGGAGGAGGCCGATGCGCCGCGACCATCTGCTCATAGCCCTTTTGGGCGCGACGATCGTGGCGCTGCTGCTGGCCGGCGCCGCCGCGCTGCTCGCCCCCGCCGCCCCGCTCGACCTGCTCCCCCCCGGCGCCACCGTGGTCCGCGTCGAGCGCCGCGGCTTCGCCCGGGCCCTGGTCATCGTCCAGATGCCGCCGCGCCAGAACCGCCACGCCGTCTACCGCCACATGGTCAACACCGGCTGGCGCCTGCGCCGCGTGAACGTGCTCCCCGACGACCCCGACCAGAACCTATTCCGCCGCAGCTTCGCCGGCAACCTGCTGGAGGCGGCCACCCTGCAGCGCGACTTCCGCGACTCGCGCACCGTAACCATCCACTACTTCCGCTGCGTGCGCCGCCTGACATGCTGGTGGCGATAGCCCCGGTGCCGCTGTGCGAACACCTCACGCAGGCTAGCAGGGGCTGAGGGCGAGGGCGCGGTAGCGGGCCAGGCTGGCGGGGTCGTCCACGTCGAGGCCGAGGGCGGCGGAGCGGTGCTCGAACAGGGGCAGTCCGCGCTCGACGGCGGCGGCGCGGTGGAGCCCGGCGCTGCCTGGGCCGAAGCGGAAGGGGAGCCGCGAGGGCAGGCGCATGCCGAGGGCGTTGGTGCCCTGGCCGGCCGCGTCGGGGGCGAGGACGACGGCGGCCGGGCCGGTCAGGGCAGCCGCGAGGGCGGCGATGTCGGCGGCGCGGACGAGGGGGACGTCGGCGGGAAGGGCCAGCATGGCCCCGGCGCCGGCCATGGTAAGCGCCGCACGAGCCCGCTCCAGAGCGTCGTTCAGGTCAGCGCCGGCGTCGAGGAGCGGGCGGGCCCCGTGGGCCTCGGCGTGGGCGAGCACATCCTCGTCGGGGCTGGCCACCCAGACGGCAGCGACGGAGCGCGGCGGGCAGGCGAGAGCGCGCAGCACGGCCGCGAGCATCTCCAGCACCAGTTCGCGGCGCTCAGGGGGGGAAAGCACGCCCGACAGCCGGCTTTTGGCCAGGGCCAGGGGCTTCACGGGGATGACGGCGTGGATGCTCAGCGCTGAGCGGCCGGCGGTTGGCGATGGGCCGTAAGCCACGTCGGGTGCCTTCTACCGTGTGCCGCCGTGCGCCAGCTCCAGGGCGACGCGGGCCAGCGCCGCCTTCTCGGCGGGGCCGCGCATGATCGTGTCGGTGACGGCGACCCGGAGCCCCAGAGCCTCGATCTGCGGCGCCAGCGCCTCGTCCACCTGGTCGATCACGATCCCGTCCAGCACGTCGGCGTAGGCCCGGGCCACGCCGAGGGCCGACACCTCCATCCCCACGGCGCGCATGAGGGGGGCCGCGGGGCCTTTGATCGCGGCGCCGCCCACGATCGGGGAGACGGCGACCACCGGCGCGGCCGTTGCCCGCAGCGCCTCGCGCACCCCGGGCAGGGCCAGGATGGGGCCGACGCTCACCACCGGGTTGCTCGGGGCGACCAGGACGGCCTCGGCCGACCCGAGCGCGTCGAGCAGCCCTGGCGCGGGGGCCGCGGGGCCGGCGGCGTGGAGCCGCACGCCGAGCACCTCGTCCTGGGCGCGGCGCTGGACGAAGAACTCCTCAAAGTGCAGCTCGCCCGCCGGCGTCAGCACGTGGGTCGGCGCCGGGTCGTCGCTCATGGGGAGCACGCGGATCGGGCAGCCGAGGGCCGAGCGGAACAGCTCGGCGACCTCGGAAAGCGTACGGCCCTCGCGCAGCAAGGCCGTGCGCCGGATGTGGAGCGCCAGGTCGCGGTCGCCCAGCTTGAACCACGTCGGGCCGCCCAGCCTGCCGAGCCAGGTGTGGCACTCGACGGTGTCGTCGACGATGCCCCAGCCCTGGGCCTGGTCGATCAGGCCGGCCAGCGTGCAGATCACGATGTCGACGTCGGGGCCGATCGCCAGCCCGTGGAGCACGAAGTCGTCGCCGGTGTTGACGACGGCGGCGACCCGCTCGGGGGGCGCCACCTGCACCACGCCCTCCAGAAAGCGCGCGGCGCCGACGCCGCCGGCCAGTGTCAGTATCATCCCGCCCCTACCGCTCTGCGCTCGCTTCTCCAGCGGCCCATGCTACCACGTTTCGCCGCGCCCCGCGCTACAGCCACGCGGCGACGAGTTCGTCCAGCGGCCGGCGCTCCCGGCGCACCGGGTCCTTCGCGGCGTGGCCGAGGGTGATCAGGGCGTGGGGGTGGAGCGCGTCGGGGAGGCCGAGGGCCGCGCGCACCGTGGGCTGGCAGAACAAGGGCGCGCACATCCAGCCCCCGTCGAGGCCGAGAGCGTAGGCGGCGAGCAGCATGTTCTGCACCGCGCAGCCGAGGCTTTGCACGGCCATCGTCGTTTCGGCGGCAGCCCGCTCGGCGTCGGGGTACATGTCGAGGTCTTCCAGGTACAGGCACGGCACGACAATGCAGGGCGCGCCGATGATCCGCTCCTGCGACTTGCGGTGACGCAGCCCGATTGTCGCGTCGTCCTGCCCATCCAACGCCAGCTGGCGCCGCCACTCGGCGCCCATCGCGTCGGCCAGCCGCTTCTTCGCCTCGGCCGTCTCGATCACCACGAACCGCCACGGCTGCCGGCCGTGGGGCGAGGGCGCCCAGCGCGCCGCCTCCAGAATCTGCCCGATCTGCTCCCGGCTCAGCGGCTCGGGTCGGAACGCGCGCACGCTGCGCCGCCCGCGAACAATCTCGAAAAACTCCATAGCACCGCCCTGAGTTGACCGCAGCGGCGCGGAGGAGGCAGAGGTGGCCGGGGCCATCTCTGCGCCTCTGCGCCTCCGCGGTGGAAGTGCATACATTACCGGAACAGGTCGAACCTCGGGTCGCGGAGGAGCCGGCGGGCGCTGGCGGACTCGCTGGGGCGGAAAGGGTAGCCGCGGACGATGGCGACGGGAACGGCATCGATCTTGCCCATCACGAGTTCGGCCGCCGAGGCGAGCTCGTCGGCGGCGGCGATCAGGGTGGCCTGCATGGTGTAGCCGTGGGGGTCGTCCACCCCGGCGAAGTCGTTGAGCGGCTCCATGCCGGCGAGCCCGATCGCCACGTTCACCTGGCCGTCGCGCCACGGGCGGCCGAAGGTGTCGGAGATGATCACGGCGACGGCCGCGCCGGCCCGCTCGCGCACGGCGGCGCGCAGGGCGGCGGCGCTGCCGTCCGGGTCGACAGGGAGCAGGCAGAGGAGCCGCCCGCCGGCGACGTTCGACTCGTCCACGCCGCTGTTGGCGCAGACGAGGCCGTGGTGGGTCTCGGTGATCAGGATGCCGTTGGCCATGCGTACGATCCGCCGGCTTTCGCGCAGCACCACCTCCTGGTAGTGGGCGTCCTTGCGGCCCTGGGCTGCGAGCTGGTGGGCGAAGGCCGACGGCTCGACCGTGGCCGGGTCGACCAGGCGGCCCTCAGCCTTGGAGACGACCTTCTGGGTGACTACGAGCACGTCGCCGTCGGCGAGCACGCCGCCGGCCGCAGCGAGGGCGGCAAGGATCTGGCCGGCGAGGTCGTCGCCGGGGCGCACCTCGGGCATCCCGCGCACGGGGATGATCCGTATTTCATCCATAGGGGCTTCCGTTGTAGCAGTGGGCCGCGCGATCTACAATATGGGCGCCCCACCTGGTTCTGTCAAAACGACAAGGAGCGAGTATGTCAGAGTTCAATCGCCACGCCAACGCGACCTGGAACGGCGACCTGCGCAGCGGGTCGGGGACGGTCTCGACGCAGAGCGGCGCCGTGAGCGACGTCAAGCTGACGTTTGTTTCGCGCTTCGAGAACGCCGGCGGCAGCAACCCCGAGGAGCTGATCGCCGCTGCCCACGCCGGCTGTTTCAGCATGGCCCTGGCCAATGCGCTGAGCGGGGCCGGCCACACGCCGGACTCGGTCAACACCAGGGCCACCGTCACCCTGGCGACGGGCGAGGGCGGCCCCAGGGTGGTGAAGATCCACCTCGTCACCGAGGGCAACGTCCCCGGGATCGACCAGGCCACCTTTGAAAAGTTCGCCAACGACACCAAGCAGGGCTGCCCGATCTCGAAGCTGCTCCTGCCCGGCGTCGAGGAGATGACGGTGGAGGCGCGCCTCCACTAGCCTAGGCGGCGAGTTGCCAGGGGCGGGGCGCGTCGATGGCCGCCCCGCCCTTTTACGTCCCCAGGTACCTCCCCGCGATCACGGCCAGCCGCTCCTTCACCGCGGCGGGGATGCGCGCCCGGTCGGTGACGATCGCGTTGGCGAGGGCGGCGTGGGCCGGGCTGTCGAACCCATCGCCGATCTGGGCCACGGCCTCGCGCACGATCTGCTGCGACAGGCGGACATTGTTCTGCAGCGCCACCATGACCGCCCCGGCATCCACCGCGTCGTGGCCGGGGTGCCACACGTCGTAGTCGGTGACCATGGCGAGCATCGCGTAGCTGATCTCGGCCTCGCGGGCTAGCTTGGCCTCGGGCAGGGCGGTCATGCCGATCAGGTGGTGGCCGCGGCGGCGGTTCTCCTCGCTCTCGGCCTTGGTCGAGAACTGAGGCCCCTCCATCACCACCAGCGTCCCGCCGTCGTGCACGGTGGCCCCCGCAGCTTGGGCCGCGGCGTAGAGCCGCTGGGCCAGCAGGGGGCAGAAGGGCTTGTCAAAGCCAACGTGGGCCACCACGCCTCCCTCGAAGAAGGTGACGGGCCGCACGCCCTTTGTGCGGTCGAACAGCTGGTCGGGGACGACGACGTGCCCCGGGGCAAACTCCTCGCGCAGCGAGCCGACGGCGCTTACAGCCATCAGGTAGCGCACGCCGAGCTGCTTGAAGCCGTGGATGTTGGCCCTGGCGGGCACCTCGCTGGGGTTCAAGCGGTGGCCGCGGCCGTGGCGCGGCAGAAAGGCCACCCGCCGGCCGGCGAGGGTTCCCAGCATATACACATCGCTGGGCGCGCCGAAGGGCGTGTCGAGCTGCACCTCCTCAACCTCCTCCAGCCCCTCCATCGCATACAGGCCGCTGCCCCCGATCACGCCGATCGTGGCCTCCGTCATGACTTCGCTCCTGTCACACGTGCCAGTTCCGCTCAAAGAGTATAGAGCATGTTTACCGCGGAGGCGCAGGCTTACCGCGGAGGCGACAGGGCGCAGAGAGTTTGTATTGGGTTCTGGACAACGCCGGCCGCGTCGGTTGGGCGCTACCCGATGAACTTGTACCCGAGGCCGTGGACGGTGAGGATGTGCTGGGGGTGGCGTGGGTTGGGCTCGAGCTTCTGGCGCAGCCAGGCGACGTGGACGTCGACGGTGCGGGTGGAGACAAGGGCGTTGTAGCCCCAGACTTCGTTGAGCAGCTCGTCGCGGGATAAGGGTTCGCCACGGTGCTCGATAAAGTAGCGCAGCAGGCGGAATTCGAGGGCCGACAGCTCGACCGGCTGGCCGTCGCGGGTGACCTCGGCGGCGCGCAGGTTGACCCGGACCTGGCCGAACTGGAAGCTGCCGTCGGGCTCGGCGGGCTCGCCGGCGGAGCGGCGCAGCAGGGCCTCGACCCGGGCCAGCAGCTCGATCATCTCGAAGGGTTTGGCCAGGTAGTCGTCGGCGCCGAGCTTGAGGCCGACCACCTTGTCGACGATCTGGCCACGGGCGGTGAGCATCATCACCGGGGTGCGGTTATTGCGCTGGCGCAGGTCGCGGCACAGGTCGAAGCCGTTGCGCTGCGGCAACATCACGTCGAGGATGATCAGATCGAAGCTTTCGCCGAGGGCCCGGGCGAGGCCCACGTCGCCGTCGGCCGCCGCCTCGACGGCGTAGCCCTCGCTGCTCAGCCGGTCGGTCAGGGTCATCACCAGGCCCGGCTCGTCTTCGACAAGGAGGATGCGCTTGTTCATAGGTGGTCGGCAGGGCGGTAAGCTGGCACTACGTCGTGGCGGCCTGGCGGGCGGGCATGGGCGCGGCCGCGGGCACGGGGAGGTGCATCACAAAGTGCGAGCCCTGGCCGGGCGCGCTTTCCACGCTGACCCGGCCACCGTGGGCCTCCAGGCTGTGGCGGACGAGGCTGAGGCCGAGGCCGCTGCCGTGGGCCTGGGCGGCGGTGGCGGCCTGGCCGCGGTAGAAGGGCTCGAAAATATGCGGCAGATCGCCGGGCGGAATGCCGGCCCCGCGGTCGCTGACGGCGAGCCGCAGCTCGCCCGGGGCGGCCTCGGCGCGCACCCCGATCCAGCCGTCCTCGCCGCCATACTTCATCGCGTTGCTGACGAGGTTCTGCAGGGCCCGGCGCAGCGCACTCGGGTCGCCGCTGATCAGGGGCAGGTCGGGGGCGATGTCGAGCTCGACGGTGTAGCCGCCCTCGCGCAGCTGGTGCTGCAAGCCGGCGAGGGCGTCGTCGACAAGGGCGGCCACCGCGATCGGCTGGCTGGCGTAGCGCTGGCGGCCGGACTGGGCCCCGGCGAAGGTGAGCACCTGGTCGACCATCTCGGACAAGCGGCGGCCCTCGTTCGAGATCACCAGGCCGTACTGGCGGGCCTTCTGCGGGTCGTGGATGAGGCCGTCGGCGAGGTTCTCGCCCGCCGAGCAGATCACGGCCAGGGGCGTGCGCAGCTCGTGGGAGACGGCCGAGGCGAACTCGATCTGCTGGTGGGCGAGGCGCTGGGCCCGCCGGGCCGAAAGCAGCAGCATGGCCACGCTGCCGCCGAGCAGCAGCACGGTGCCGAAGCTGACGAGCATGTTGCGCGCGCGCAGCTCGCCCACGGCCGCCGCGAGCGAGCCGGCCCGGTGCTTGAGCAGCAGCTCCCACTGGCTGGTGCCGTCCACGCCGGCCGCGTCGTCGGGGCGGCCGAGCACGCCGATCGCCACCCGGCCGCCGGCGTCGGCGGTGTCCCTGTCGTCGACGCGGGGGTCGCTGGCGAGCATGAGCGCGTTCAGGTCGGCGTAGGTGATGTCGAACAGGCTCACCCGCGCGTCAACCTCGTCGAACGAGGCCAGGTCGAGCCGCTCGTCGGAGCGGAAGATCAGGTTCGGGGGGCTGGCCCGGTCGACCACGGCCAGGTTGAAGCCGAGGCCGCTGGCGGCGGGGAAGGAGCGCTCGGCGAGGGCCGGGAGCATAGCCCGGGCGATATAGTCGGTGTCGAGCCGGACGATCGTGTAGGCGATCATCGGGCCGTTGCGCAGCTCGGGCGGGCAGCGCATACAGGGCTGGTAGGCGCCGGGGAACAGCATGTCGCTGAACAAAAGGTCGGCGTCGACGCCGCGATTCTGCTGCACCGACAGCAGCCCGGGCCGCGACACCGGCACGAGCAGGGCCGGCGTAGCCCCGGAGACCGGGGGGATGCGGACCTGGGCCGCCGCGCCGCTGAATGAGATATTGCGGTAGGTGCGCTCGAAGAGGCGGCGCAGCGGCAGCAGCTCGGACGACCAGCTTTCGGGCTCAAAGCCGCCGCGGCTCGGGTCGAAGCGCGCCAGCTGCACCCGCCCGATCTGGCTCACCTCGACGATATACAGGTCGTTGACGAGGCCCGGGTAGGGGGCGCTGGCCTGCCAGCGCTCGTAGCGCCCGGCGAAGCGCGACCAGTCGCGGTCGCGCAGGGTGGCGGCGTCGATCTGGAACGTCAGGTAGGCTCGGGCCAGCTCGCGGTTGAAATCCTCGCTGAGCCGGCTAGCACCCAGGTTCAGGCTGGCCTGGCGCCGCTCGCGCTCGCCGGCGCTGACCTGGTCGACCCAGTAGTATTGCAGCGTCGCGAGCAGGCCCAGGGCCAGGATCGCGGCGATCAGGAGCGGGCGCGATAGCGCGGTGGGGCGGGTTCGGCGGATCATGGGCTGCCTTTGTGTGTTTGGAGTGATTATAGCGGAGCGGCCCGTTGAACGGAATAGCAATCGCCCTATCTTTACACGCTTAACAACCAGCCGCCGGGCGAAGCACAAGTCGCACAGCCGCGCCCGGCGGTTGCTTGTGAAAAAGTTCCTATTGCAATAAACTCCTGAACGTGGTACGATCTATACAATTGTAACAAACACGTTACCTACAGGCTACGCGGTCCAATCGGCGTCGAGGGACCTTCTCACGAAGAGGTGCGCCGTGGCTACGAGGACCGCTTTATGTCCTGGATCAGCGATATCGTCCGCGAGGACTTCAACCGCGCCCGCCGCAAGGCATTCTTCAGCCAGCTCCTGTCGCTGCTAGGCCGCTCTAATAACGCGCTGCTGCCCTTCGAGGAGGTGCGCTCGCGGCTCAACGTCCGCCAGCAGCACTACCTCGGCAGCCAGACGGTCCCGCTCGCCAACATCGTCGGCAGCGAGGGCCGCTACAGCGACTTCAACCGCGAGTTCGCCCCCCGCCACGACGCCACCAAGTTCCGCTGGATGAGCGTGGACCGCGCCCACTACGAGGACGTGCCCCTCCCCGCGATCGAGCTGTACAAGATCGGGGACGTGTTCTTCGTGAAGGACGGCAACCACCGCGTGTCGGTCGCCCGCCAGCAGGGCCAGCAGGACATCGACGCCGTCGTGACCGAGCTGGTGGTGGACGTGCCGCTGCGCCCCGACCTGAGCATGCGCGACCTGCTGCTCAAGGAGGAGTACAGCGACTTTCTGGCCTGGACGGGCCTGTCGGACCTGCGCCCCGACCAGTGGATCGAGTTCAGCGAGCCAGGCGGCTACCTCGACCTGGTGCGCCACATCAACGCCCACCGCTACTTCCTCGACCTCGAGCGCGACGCGCCCGTGAGCCGGGAGGAGGCGGTGTGCAGCTGGTACGACAATGTGTACCTGCCGGTCGTCGAGGTGCTGCGGGCCCAAAACACCTTGCGCGCCTTCCCCAGCCGCACCGAGGCCGACCTGTACCGCTGGATTATGGACCACCGCTGGTATCTGCGCGAGCGCAACGACGGCGCCGACCCGGGCCCGCTCGTGGCCGCCGCCGACTACGCCCGCCTGTTCGGCCGCAAAAGCCTGACCGAGCTGACCGAGTGGCTGGTGCGCAGCCTGCGCGCCACCTTCGCGTCCTCGACCCGCGAGGCGGCCTAGGGCCAGGAGGCCGGCGGCGGCCGCTCTTGCTGTATAATCGGCGGAATGCGAGCACCGGCCAGCACCCAGCTTTCCGCGTTCCTTGTTCTGTTTTCCCTGTCCCTGGCCCTGATCCTCGGCGGCGCCCTGATCGGCCAGCCGGGGGCGCGGTTCCACGCCGCCGACCCGGCGGCCGACGGCGTTCTCGCGCGCTTCTACGAGGTGGAGCGCAACGAGCGCGAAACGTTCCGCTGGTCGCAGCCCCTCGCCGCACTGTTTCTCTACGGGTTCGAGGGCCGCCCGGCCCTGCTCTCGCTGCGCCTGGCCTCGTCGCGCCCCGAGGGCTCGCCCCCGCCCGAGCTGGCGATCATGGCCGGCGAGGGGGCGCCGGTCCGCTTCGCCGTCGACCGGCTGTGGCGGCGCTACCACCTGCTCGCTCCCACCCGCGCGGCCGGGGAGACTGCGCTGCGCCTGTCGATCGACCCGTACGCCGCCGAGGGCGACCCGCGCGAGCTCGGGGTGGTGTTGAGCGACGTCGCGACGGCCGGGCCGCGCGGGCCCGCCCTCCCGCCGCTGCCGCGGGCCAGCTTCCTGCTTTCCCTCCCGCTGATCGGCTGGCTGCTCGCCCTGCGCCTCGGCGCCCCCCCGCGGGCGGCCCTCGCCGCCGGCGCCGCGCTCGCCTGCGTCGGTGGCTGGGCCGCGGCCTTTCCCACCCCGTCCGGCTACTGGCTCCCGACCCTGGGCTGGCCGTGGTGGCCACTGCTGCCCCTGGCCACCTTGGCCCTGGCCCGGCCGCTCGGCGCTGGGCTCGGCGTGGTCCGCCGGCGCACCGAGGAGCGCCCCGCGCTCACCTGGGCCGGGCTGGCGCTTGCGCTCGCCGCGCTGCTCGCGATCCGCGCCGGGGCCCCGGCCCTGCCTACGGCGGCCGCCGCCCTTGGCGGGGTATGGCTGGGGGCGCCGCTGGCCCGGCGGCTCCGGGCGGCCGAGGCCGCGCCCCCAAGCAGCGCCGCCCTCGCGCTGCTCGGCGTACTGGTGATCGCGCTGTTCCTGCGGCTGTACAACCTCGACGGCCAGCCGGCGGGGCTGTGGCGCGACGAGTCCCGGCACGGGCTCCAGGCGCTCCGGATCTGGGAGGACTCAAGCTACCGGCCGGTGTATGTGGTGGAGGGCGCCGACCTGCCGGCGCTGCTGTTCTACCTGATGGCGCCGGCGGTGGGCCTGCTCGGGCCGCACGCCTGGAGCCTGCGCCTCGCGAGCGCCCTGGCCGGCGCGCTCACCCCGCTGGCCCTGTACTGGGCCGCTGGCCCGCTGGCCGGGCCGCGGCCAGCGCTGCTCGGCGCGGCGCTCTATGGCTGGGCCTCGTGGTCGCTCAGCATGAGCCGCTGGGCCTTCCCGGCCACCCTCGACCACCTGCTGGTGCTGACTGCCGCCGGCCTGCTCTGGCGCGGGCTGTCGTTCGCGGCGGAGCCCGGCGCCGGCCGGGGCGGGGCGGCCCGCGGGGCGGCCCTGCTGGCCCTGGCCGGGCTGCTCGGCGGCCTGGCCGGCTACGCCTACCACACCGGCCGGGTGGCCCCGCTCGCCCTCGCCACGCTCGCGGCGGTGCGCCTCGGAACCTCCGCCGCCGCGTGGCGCCGGGCCGCACCCGCCCTCGCGGCGGCCGCCCTCGCCGGCCTGCTGGCGCTCGCCCCCCTGCTCGGCTACCTGCTATCAGACCTGGAGGGCTACAACCGGCGGGTCGGCGCCGTCTCCGTCTTCGACAGCTTTGAGCTGGACACGCGCACGCCGCTGGGCCTCCTGCTGGGCAACCTGGCGGACTACGCCCTCATGTGGCACCTCCGCGGCGAGCAGAACGGCCGCCACCACCTGCCGGGCGCCCCGATGCTCGACCCGGTGGCCGGGCTGCTGCTGGCGGTGGGCCTGGCCGCTGCGGTTCCGGCGGCGCGGCGTGACCGCGGCCTCCTCGCGCTCCTGCTGCTGTGGGGCGTGTACTTCGTGCCCGGCGTGTTTAGCGGCGGCGCCCCCCACGCGATGCGCTCGCTCGGCACCCTCGCCCCGGCCTGCGCGCTGGCCGGCGTAGGGCTGGCCGGCCTCGTGGCCAGGGCGGGGCGGCAGGGCGGCACCGGGGCGCCGCGCCGGCTCCGGCCGCTCGCGCTCCTCGCCCCCGCGCTGCTGCTCAGCCTGGGCTTCAACGCCTGGATCTACTTTGGGGTCATGCGGCTCGACCCGGGGGTGTACGGCGAGTTCGACCTGGCCGAGACGGCGATCGGCCACGCGGCGCAGGCGGGGCCGGCCGCGGGCGTCGCGGTGTACGTGCCGGCGAAGCTCACCGGGGCCGACACGCTGCGCTTTCTGGCTCACCGCGCCCCGCCGCGCCCCTTCCGGGCCGGTGACCCGATCCCCGGCGACGCGCCGGCCCTCCTGCTGCTCCCCGGCGACGCCCCCGCGCCCCAGCAGGCGGCTGCCCTGGCGGCCCTCGGCCCCGCCGGCGCCGCCCTCGGCCCGCTCGCTACCGTGCCAGGGGGTGCGGCCCCGGTGGCCCTGGCCTTCGGGCGGGGGGAGGCGGCCCGGGCCTTGGTGGAGCAGCTCCGCTGAGCGAGGGGAGCGGCCCGGGTTGACAGGCGGCGCGCCGTGCGCGACGATACGGTGCCGGTTTTGTGTCTTGTGGCCGTGACCCAGGGGAGCGAGGAGGCGCTTATGAGCCCAGAGGAGCTGCCGGAGCTGTTCGCACGCGTGCACCTGGTGGTGGCCCAGATCCCGCCGGGGGCCGTGAGCAGCTACGGCGACGTGGCCGCGATCGTTGGCGGGGGGTGCGACGGCCGGCTCGTCGGGCAGGCCCTCGCCGCGCTGGGTGAGGCGGCCGCCCACGTCCCCTGGCAGCGCGTGGTCAGCCGCGACGGGACGATCAGCACCCGCGGGCTGCGCCAGCGCGAGCTGCTGGAGGCCGAGGGCGTGGCCTTCGACGCCCAGGGCCGCGCCGTGATGGCCCGCCACCGCTGGCCCGGCCCCGACCCGACGTGGGCCAGCGCCCACCGCATGGCGCCGCTGCCGCCCCGCCCCGACGAGCCCGAGCAGTTGCCGCTGCTGTAGCCCTCGCCGGCACCGAACGCGTGGAAGATTGCCCGACGGACGCGGCGTATGTGTAGCAGGTAGGACGGAGAAGGGGCGAGCGGATGTCTGCCCTCGACGAACAGTGGCGCCTGCTCCCGGCGAGCGCCGGCCCCGCCGGGCCTGCGCTGGCGCACGGCGCGGCGCTCCTGGCCGGCCTGGAGGCCGAGCCTGCGCCGGCGGTACGCTGGTACGCCGCCCGCGAGCCGGCCCTGGTGCTCGGCTCAGGCCAGAAGCTCGCCGACATCGACGCGGCGGCGTGCGCCCGGGCCGGGGTGCCGGTACACCGCCGGGCCAGCGGCGGCACCGCGGTGCTATTCGTCCCCGGCCTGATCATGCAGGACATCGCCCTGCCACGGGGCCACCCGCTCTACATCGACGACGTGAGCGAATCGTACCGCTGGCTCGGCGCCGTCTGGGCCGAGGCTCTGGCGGCGCTTGGCGTGCCCGCCGAGCTGGTGGCGGTCCAGGCGGCCCGGGCCGACGCCCGCGCGGCCGACCCGCTGCTGCGCCGGGCCTGCTTCGGCGGGCTGTCGCCCTTCGAGGTGCTGGCGGGCGGGCGCAAGCTGGTGGGCTTCTCGCAGGTGCGCCGCCGCCAGGGGGCACTGCTCCAGATCGGCGTGTACCCGCGCTGGCCCGGCCGCGAGCTGGCCGACTTGCTGGCCCTGCCCGCCGCCGAGCGCGCCGACCTGGCGGCCCGGCTGGCCGGCCGCGTCGTCGGCCTGGACGAGCTGCTGCCTGCGCCGCCGAGCCTGGAGCAGGTTGTGGGCGCCTTCGCCGCCGCCCTCGCCCGCCGCCACGGCGTGGCCCTGGCGCCCGCCGATTGGAGCGGTGCCGAGCGCGAGGCCGCTGCGGCGGCCATGCCGCGCTTCGCGCCGCTCGACCTCGCCGCAACAGCGGGGCCGCCCCCATCGTCATAGGGGCAGAGGACGCCGCGGCGGGCGGCGTGGAAAGGAGCGAGCGACGTGACCACCCACGTGATTCAGGAGCGCAGCGGTGCCAACCTGCTGCTGCGGGCGATCTACTTCATCTTCTTCGGCCTCTGGCTCAGCGGGCTGTGGTCGGCCGTGGCCTGGCTGCTCTGTGTGACGATCGTGGGCCTGCCGCTCGGCCTGTGGATGCTCAACCGGCTCCCCCAGGTGACGACGTTGCGCCCCGAGCGCAGCGAGCTGGTGGTGCTGACGGACGGCCGGCTCTACCGGCGTGATCTGCGCCAGGCGCCCTTCCTGCTGCGGGCGGTCTACTTCCTGCTGGTGGGGTGGTGGTTCAGCGCGCTGTGGCTGGCCGCGGCCTGGGCCTTCTGCACCGTGATCGTCGGCATGCCGCTCGGCTTCTGGATGTTCAACCGGGTACCGGCGGTGATCACCCTGGCCCGGTAGGGGCGGCATCTGGGCGGGAGCATTGCGCCGATTCGGCGCGGATGGTGTAAAATATAAAGCACCATGTCCACGCGGGCTGGGCGCGCCGGGCGCCCCGCCCCGTTCCCTGTTCCCGGAGGCCCCATGCGCTCGTTCGCCCGCCTGATCGGGCTGGCCGCCTGCCTGCTCGTCCTGCTCACCACATGCAGCGCGCCGCGGCTCGCCGAGCGCCCCGCCCGCATCTCCGGCTACGTGGCCCAGGGGGCCTCCAGCGCCCCGACCGTGCAGCCCACGGTCACGCCCGCCTCCGCTCAGCCCCCGGCCGACCGGCCGCCGGACGGCCAGCAGGCCGCGCCGACCCCGCCGCTCGCCATACCCGACGGCGGCAACCCGCCCGTCCTCGTCGGCGCGATGGCCCCGGCGAGCGGCCAGCCCCTCCCCCCCGACCTTGAGTCCAAGGCGGCGCAGATGGACGCCACCCTGCAGTCGCTAGCCGACATGGGGGCATTCAGCGGGGCAGCCCTGGTGGCCTGGCGCGGCCAGATCCTGCTCGACCGCGGGTACGGCCAGGCCAACGGCGAGGCCGGCCTGCCCAACACCCCCGCGACGCGCTTCCGCCTTGCCTCGGTCAGCAAGCCGCTCACTGCGATCGCGGTGATGCAGCTCGTCGCCGAGGGCAAGATCAATGTCGGCGACTCGATCTGCGCCTACCTGCCGGGCTGCCCGCCGGCCTGGCAGCCGGTGACGGTGCGCAACCTGCTCAACCACACCTCCGGCATCCCCAACTACACCGACTTCGCCGTCTTCGCCGACATCGAGCAGCGGCGCTCCAGCGTCGACCAGCTGCTGGGCCTGTTCCGCGACATGCCGCTCGGCTTCACCCCCGGCTCGGCCTACCAGTACTGCAACTCGAACTATGTGCTGCTCGGCCGAATCATCGAGCAGGTGACGGGGCGCCCCTACGCCGAGCACATGGCCGCCCGCATCTTCGGCCCCCTCGGCATGGGCGACACCGGCTACGACAGCGGCGACGGCGCCGCGCTCAACGGCACCCGCGGCTACGCCGGCGTCGGCGCCCCCGCCATCCCCCTCGACACGAGCAACCTGTTCGCCGCCGGCGGCCTTTTCTCCACCGTCGACGACCTGTACAAGCTCGCCCGGGCCCTCGACGACGGCACCCTGCTCCCCCCCGACGTCGCCGCCCAGATGTACGCCCCGCTCTACTACAGCTACGGTTACGGCTGGAAGATCGAGCAGCGCTTCGGCCGCCGGGTGATCTACCACCCCGGCTACATGAGCGGCGCCGCCACCTTCTTCGCCCGCTACCCCGAGGATGGTCTCACGGTGATTGTTCTTTCCAACCTCGAGGTCGCGAACGTCACCGGCGCCGCCGACGCCCTCGCCAGCGTCGTCTTCAACTAACCGCAGGGGCAGCCACCGTCGCCGCCAAGGGCGCCGGGGCCGCCCCCAATCCTGCCCCCCTACTCCACGGGGCCGTCGGCGAGGAGGCGGTCGAGCAGCCCGTCGGCCCGACGCGCCTCGATCAGGGCCACGCGGCGGCGGATCATCTGCGTCTTCAGGATGGTGTCGTCGTCCTCGTGGACGGCGTCGCGGACGGCGAGGCCGTGGACCGCGCCGAGCTGGATCAGGCGCCGGCGCAGGATCTGGTCCATGTCGCGGGCGGCGTCGCCGGCGCCCGCCAGCAGCCCCTTGACGACGTCGAGGCTGAGGGCCAGGCACTCCAGCTCGGTGGCCGCGACCACGGTGGCGGTGCGCCGGCCGCGGCTGAGCACGCCGATCTCGCCGAAGAACTGGCCCTCGGCCAGGCGGTTGACCGGCTCCAGCCGGCCGCTCCCGTCGCGACGCAGCACGTCGGCCTGGCCGCGGCTGATCACATACAGCGCGTCGGCCGGCTCGCCCTCGCGGAACACTGTCATGCCGGGGGCGAAGCGCACCGGGCGGGCCTGGGCGGTGGCCGCGATCAGGGCGCCCTCGTCGAGGCGGGGCATGGCCCGGGCGATCCACTCGTCGTAGACGTGGCGCGTCTGGAGGACAAAGCCCACCAGCATCGGCAGCAGCACGACGCTGTTGTAGATGAAGTGCAGGTTGATCCGGTTCGGCAGCGCCGCGTTCAGCCAGCCGTCGCGGCCGGCCAGCGTGCCGAGCACGCCGTTATGGCCGAGCAGCCCTGCCTGCACGCTCGCCCCGTCGGGGAGGGTGCAGAAAAAGATGCCGCTGCCGAAGATCGCGCCGCCCGCCTTGTAGGTGGCCGGGTCGAACAGGTACATCCCGAACAGAAAGATGTGCTCAACCTGGTGGAGCGCCGCGGCCACCACCGCGAGCGTCAGCCATGCGTTCTTGACCTGGCGGAAGTGCCAGCGGATCACCACGGTGGCGACCAGCACCAGCCCGTCCCACACAAAGTGGACCAGCTCGCGGTCCAGCGCGCCAAAGACGCCGTGGGCCTCGGGGCAGCCGGGGCCGTTCCAGCTCCAGCCGAAGCAGCCGCGGGCCGGGTCGATGATGGCGATGAACTGGGCCATCTGGGTGACGTGCTCGCCGAAGTGGCCGAGCTGGAGCACGGCGAAGGCGAGGAAGAGCGCCATGAAGCCGTAATGCCGGCTGCTCCAGAAGATCCGCGTGACGAAGAGCGGCACCCAGGGGATAAGCGCCCCGAGGGCGATCGCCCAGAGCGCCCACCCCAGCAGGGCGGCGTTGGCGGCGAGCAGCGCGCTCACCAGGGCCGTCATCACCAGCACCTCGGGCTGCCACGCGCGCCCGCGGGCCAACCGTGCGATCTGCGCGACCATATCCGTACTCCTGCGCCGCCGGGCCGGCGCGCTACGCCATTGTGCAGGGCGGCCCGTTCCGACCGCTGATAGGAGAACGTGTGGCGAGCGGCTGTTCGTTCCGGGGCTGGGGAAAGATCGGCCGGAGGGCGGAGATCGCGGAGGAACCAGCGTCTACCCCTTGAGGTAGATCTGCGCGAGGCCGCGGGCGCTGGCGCGGAACAGCTCGACGAGCTCGGCGGGTTCGAGCACCTCGCAGGCGTCGCCGTAGCGGAGCAGGGTCTGGCGGGTCTGCCACAGGTTGGTGACGGTAGCGGTGACCTCGGCACTGCCGTCGTCGGCGTAGGCGATCTGGGCGCCGGGGAAGTGAGGGGCGAGGTCGCGGCGGCGGGCGACGGCGGGGGCGAGGCGGTAGCGCAGGCGGAAGGTGGGCAGGGCCGGCCGGCCGGCGGGAAGGACGCTGGGCAGCAGGCGGGCGGTGCCGGGGACGATCCGGTCGATGCGGTAGTGGACGGCGGCCGGGGCGACGCCGGGGCGGCGCGGCTCGACCTCAAGCATGGTGGCGTCGAGGTAGGCGTGGCCCTCGGGCCGGAAGATCACCTCGTGGGGGGCGACGCGGTGGTGGGTGATCGGGGTCTCGTCGCCGGCGTCGCGGTAGTCGAACTCCAGCTCCTGGCGGCGCTCGACGGCCTGGCGCACCCGCTGCATTACGCCGGGGTCGATCGCGCGGGAGGGGCCGAGGCGCAGGCTCGCCACGCTGCGCCGGGCCCGGTACTCGCGCCGGCGATAGGGCGGCAGCAGGAGCAGCACCCGGTCGAGCAGGGCGCGGACGTGGGTGTGCTCGGGCAGGCCCGAGCCCTCAGGGAAGCTGGCGTCGAGAAAGTTGAGCGCCTCCAGGTACTCCTCTGGCAGGTCGAGCAGAGCCAGCTCGCCCAGGTCGTCGAGGGCGTACTGGCGCACGCCGCGGCGGTAGCCGATCTGGCAGCCGTACTCGGCCTTGAGCGCGTCGAGGTCGTGCTTGAGCGCGCTCGTCGCGTCGCCGGGGTAGCCCTGGTCGCCCATCTCGGCGTTGACCGCGGCGATCAGCCCGTCGCGCGTGGCCGGCCCGCGCAGAAGCAGGCGCACCAGCAGGAGCCGGCGCCGAAACGTCAGCCAGGAGCTTCGCTTGGTTCCGCCGGTCCGCTGGGTCATGGCCGCGCCCTCCTGGCTCCGCAAAGATTAAAGCCAAGTATAGCCGGGGGCGATCCACAAATAAGGACAGGTACAGATGCCGGAAAGGACAGGTTTTGTACCATTGGGGAACGGCGCGGCAGCTCGTCGGTGGCGCGCAATTCGCGCGTGGGGCGCGTTCTTTCTCCTGAGCGGCCAGCCGCAAATGGCGGGAGGGAGCACGTATGGGGGCGAAGAAGGCGCTGGTGCTGTCTGGGGGCGGGGCGCGGGGAGCCTACCACGTGGGCGTGATTGAGGCCCTGGTGGAGGCGGGGTGGATGGAGGACGGCCGGGGGCCGGAGATCATCGCCGGCACCTCGATCGGGGCGATCAACGCCGCCGCCCTGGCCTCGGGTCGCACGGCCGCCGAGCTGCGCGACCTATGGCTGCATATGCACACCGAAGATGTGCACCGCCTGTCGACGGACCTGCCGACGGTGGCCCGGCCGCTGCTGCGCTTCCTACTGCGCGGTGTGCTGACGTCACGCGCCCACGCGGGGGCCGCAGAGGAGGCGCTCCCGCCCGAGGAGCGCGGCCAGAGCGCACAAAGTGTCTTCAGCCGGCTCGGCGAGCTGTTTCGCGCCCGGCCCTTCCGCAGCTTGCTCGACACCCAGCCCTGGCGGCGCACCCTGGCGAGCTGGGTGGACTTCGCCCAAATCAACAGCTCCACGGCCCCGGCCCTGTTGATAGCGGCCACGGACGTGCAAAGCGGCGCCCTTGAGCTTTTCTGTAACCGTTTCGTGGCCGGCCGCCCGGCCACCCCGCTCACGATCGAGCACCTCATGGCCTCGGCGAGCATCCCCGTCGTCTACCCCTGGACGAGCCTGGGCGGCGGGAACTACTGGGACGGGGCGGTGCTGGCGAACACGCCCCTTGAGCCCGTGCTCGACCTGGCTGGCGACGACGAGCTCGACGTGATCGTGGTGATGATGACGCCGTGGCACAGCGACCCGGCGGCAGGGCCAGCCCGCTCAGAGCTGCCGGGCGACCTGGCCCAGGCCATGACGCTCACCCTCGACTGGGCGCTGCTGGCCTCGTACCGGGTGGCCTTCGAGGGGCTGCGCCAGCGCAACGAGCTGGCCGCGGCGGAGGAGCGGCTGCGGGCGGCGGCGGCCCGATTCGACGACCCGTCGCTGCTGCCGGCGGGGCCGCTGCGGCGCCCGATCCGGCTCCCAACGGTGGTGGCGCCGGCCCAGCCGATGCCGCTGGACTGGATCATCGACTACGAAGAGGAGAACCACCACCGGCTGTTCGCCCAGGGCCGCGCCGACGCCAGGCGGGCCCTCGCGGCGCGCGGCTGACCGGCCGGAACTTGCCAAATCCGCGCGCGTCGGCTACCATAGCCTCGCCCCCGAGCGAACGTGCACCTGCCCATGCTGTCGACCTCGGCGCGCGGCGACCCACCTCCCCCTGCGGCTTGCCACCCCCTGCCCCGCGTGCCCGTGGACGCACACGTTCGCCACGTCGAGCGAGGAAAGGAGAGGAGCCCACCGCATGGAGAAGCATTCGCGCCGGACATTCCTGAAGGGCACCGTCGCCGTCGGCGCCGGTGCGCTGCTGTCGATCTTTAGCGACGGCAGCTACCGCCTCGCCCTGGCCCAGGAGTCGCCCGCCTTCCGCCTGCGCGTCCTCCACACCAACGACCACCACGCGCGGATCGAGCCCGTGACCGGCTCCGATGGCCCCATCCATGGCGGCGTCTCGCGCCGCAAGACCCTGATCGACCAGGCGCGCGGCGAGGCCGGGCCGCCCGTCCTGCTCGTCGACGCCGGCGATGTGTTCCAGGGCACGCTGTACTTCAATCTGTTCAACGGGATGGCCGACCTCGAGTTCTACAACGCCATGGGCTACGAGGCGATGGCCATCGGCAACCACGAGTTCGACAAGACCCAGGCCGACCTGGCGACCTTCATCCGCAACGCCAACTTCCCGGTGATGAGCGCGAACATCCAGGTCGACGGCTCCTCGCCCCTCGCCGGCCTGATCCGCCCGAACACGATCATCGAGAAGGGCGGCAAGAAGATCGGCATCTTCAGCCTCACCCCGCCCGACACCGGCGAGCTCGCCCTTGGCGCGCTGCCCGGCACCGGCGTGACCTTCACCTCGCCGGTCGAGGCGGCCCGGGCCCAGGTCCAGGCCCTGCGCGACGCGGGCGCCGACTACATCATGGGGCTGACCCACGTCGGGATCACGGTGGACCGCGAGATCGCGCGCCAGGTGGCCGGGATCAGCCTGATCGTGGGCGGCCACTCGCACACGCCGATGGGCCCGATGAACAACGTGGGTAACCCGCCCTACCCTGAGCTGATCGCCGGCCCCGACGGCCGCCAGGTGGTCGTCGTCACCGACTGGGAGTGGGGCCGCTGGCTCGGCGATATCACGGTCGCCTGGGGCGCCGACGGGCGGGTGGTCGACGTGCAGGGCAACCCCAAGGAGGTGCTGCCCTCGATCGCGCCCGACCCGGGCTTCGAGGCGCGCATCGCCACGTTCAAGGCCGAGGTCGACGCCTTCACCCGCCGCGTGATCGGCTCCACGGCGGTGGCCCTGAACGGCGCCCGCACCGACGTGCGCTCGGGCGAGACGAACCTGGGCAACCTGGTGGCCGAGGCGATGCTGGAGCGGGCCCGCGGCCGCGGCGCCCAGATCGCCGTCACCAACGGCGGCGGCATCCGGGCCTCCATCCCGGCCGGCGAGGTCACCGTGGGCCAGGTGCTCGAGGTGCTCCCCTTCGGCAACACGCTGGCCGTGACGACGATCACCGGGGCGCAGCTCCGCGCCGCCCTGGAGAACGGCGTCAGCCAGGTCGAGAGCGGCGGCGGGCGCTTCCCCCAGATCGCCGGCTTCCGCTTCACCTATGACCCGGCCCAGCCGGCCGGCAGCCGGGTCACCAGCATCACCGTCGGCGGCGGCGCCGTCGACCCGGGCGCCAGCTACACCGTGGCGACGAACAACTTCATGCTCGTCGGCGGCGACGGCTACACGGCCTTCGCCGAGGGCAGCAACAGGGCCGATACCGGCTTTATCCTGGCCGATCTGGTGGAGCAGTATATCGCCGCCAACTCGCCCGTGAACATCGGCACCGACGGCCGCATCGCCACCGGCGCCGGAACGGCCGCTCCCGCACCCGCCCCGGCCCCCGCGCCGGGCGCCCCCGCCCCCGCGCCAGTCGCGCCCGCCCCCGCCCCAGCCCCCGCGCCGATCCCCGTCACCCTGCCGAACACCGGCGGCCCGGTTGTCCCGTTCGGCTGGCTGGCCGGCCTGGGCGCCAGCGCCCTTGCCGGCGGCATGGCCTTGCGCCGCCGCGCCCGCGCCGAGGCCGAGGAGGAGACCACGGCGGTCGACTAGCGCGCCGGCCGGCTCATCTGCCACAAAGCGCACGAAGGCCTTGGATGCGCTTCCAGAGACACCAGCTTCGTGAACTTCGTGCGCTTCGTGGTAGCTAGCTCAGCCCGGAGGAGGGGCACCCCCAGGGGTGCCCTTTGCTCACTCCCGACCCGGCGCCGTCGCGGCGGCCGCCCCACTCAACGAGGAGAGCGCCCATGGAGCTCCGCCCGCTCGGCCGGACAGGGGTGCGCGTCGCGCCCATCTGCATCGGCACGATGAACTTCGGCAACCCGACGCCCGAGGAGGAGGCGGCCCGGATCATCGACCGGGCCCTCGACGCCGGGCTCACCCTGATCGACACCGCCAACAGCTACAACGCCGGCGAAAGCGAGGCCGTGATCGGCCGGGCGCTCAAGGCCAGCGGGCGGCGCCACGAGGCGGTGCTCGCCACCAAGGCCCATTTCCCCACCGGCCCCGGCCCCAACGACCGCGGCAACTCGCGGCTGCACCTTATGCGGGCCGTGGAGGACTCGCTGCGCCGCCTCCAGGTTGACCACATCGACCTGTACCAGATGCACCGCCCCGACCCGCTCACCCCCGTGGAGGAGACCCTCGGCGCCCTGACCGACATGGTGCGCCAGGGCAAGGTGCGCTACGTCGGCTGCTCGACCCACCCCGCCTGGCGGGTGATGGAGGCGCTCGCCGCTAGCGAGCGCCACGGCCTGGTGCGCTACGTGTCCGAGCAGCCCCCGTACAACCTGCTCGACCGGCGGATCGAGAACGAGCTGGTGCCGCTCTGCCAGGCTCACGGCCTCGCGATCATCCCCTGGTCGCCCCTGGCCCAGGGCGTGCTCGCCGGCCGCTACGCCAGCGCCGCCGACGTGCCCCCCGACTCGCGGGCCGCCCTGCGCGGCGGCATCTACGCCGAGCGCGTGACGGACCGCGGCATCGCCGTGGGCGAGCGCTTTGTAGCCCTGGCCCGCGAGCGCGGCGTCCCCCCGGCCCAGCTCGCCCTGCGCTGGACGATGGACCAGCCCGGGATCACCGCCCCGATCTTCGGCCCGCGCACCCTGGCGCAGCTGGAGGCCATTCTCCCCGCCCTGGACCTGACACTCGACGCCGAGCTGCTCGCCGCCTGCGACGCGCTGGTCCCCCCGGGGAGCGCCGTCGTCAACTTCCACAACACGGCGGGGTGGCTACGACAACAACTTTCCTGGGAGGGCGCCTCGCAGCCCTCCTGAGCGCCGGGGCGACCCTGGAGGAGACGCTGCGACAGGCCGACGACGGCGGGCTCTACGCGGTTTCTCGCGCTGCAGGCTCGGGAAATGCTCGCCGGCTCCCGTAGTGCCGGGCGAAGACGACGCTGAACTCGGCGCCGAAGAAGAGGATCTGCGACGAGCTGTAGACCCAGGCAACCAATGCCAGGATCGCGCCGATCGCTCCGTAGCTGGCGTAGTTGCTCCACCCGATGAAAAGACCGATCACGCCCTGCAGGACGCTCCAAGCCAGGGCAGTGAGGCCGGCGGCCAGCCAGACGTCGCCCCAGGCAACATGCGTCTGCGGCAGATACTTGAGCAGCACGGCGAAGATGAGCGTGAGCACAGCGAGGTTGAGCGCCAGGTGAGCGATCGACCAGATTAGGCCGCCACCCATAGCGGCAGCGATCCAGCTACCAACTATCGCGAGGAGCGCACTGACCACCATCGACACCAGCAGGAGGAATGCGCTCGCCAGAACCAGCGCAAAGGAGAAGAAGGTGGTTCGGGCCCAGGCTCGTACCCCGCCGGCCTGCGCCTGCTCGACGCCCCAAATCAGGTTGAAGGCGCTCACGAGCTCCCCGAAAACCCAGGAGGCGCCCAGGAGCAACAAGGCGGCGCCCACAATGCCGGAGGGCCGGCCGGCGGTCTGCACCGCCTCCAGCGTGGCGACGAACTCGTCGCGGAAGCCGCCGGTCACCCGTGCCAGGGCGTCTAGGAGCAGGTCTCGCGCAGCGGTACTGTCCTGGAGAACAACCTGAGCAATAGCCAGGATGACAAGAATCAGCGGGAAGACGGAGAACAGGGTGCAGTAGGACACCGATGCGCCAAGGCGCAGGCAGTTATCGGCAAGCCATTTCCGGCCACACTCCCGGATCAAAGTCGCCCAGCTCACCTTCCAGCGAGTCATCGCCGACCCCCAGTCGCTCCGGTGTATAGTGCTCTCAAGCTGTATCAGCAAAAGCGAAACCAGGAGAGCGAACAGCGCATCGCCATTGACCGGCGCAAAGAAAATTGACCGACGCAAAGAAACAAGATATACTGAAACCAACCAATCGGTTGGTTAGGTTTCAAATAGCCTGAGGAGGGACAGGAGATGGAGGTCCACCCGACGCTCTACGTCCCCGACCGTAGCGGCTGGCGCGCGTGGCTGGCCGAGCACCACGCGACCACCCCCGCGATCTGGCTTATCAGCTACAAGCCCGAGGACGACCGGCCCAGCGTGCCCTACCTCCACGCCGTCGAGGAGGCGCTGTGCTTCGGCTGGATCGATGGCATCGCCAAGCGTCTCGATGCGGAGCGTCGTGCCCAGCGCTTCACCCCCCGCCGCGCGAAAAGCCACTGGACCGAGCTGAACAAGGAGCGGGCCCGCCGCCTCATCGCCGCGGGCCTGATGACCGACGCCGGCCGCGCCGTGCTCCCCGACCTGTCCGTCGACGCATTCCGCATCCCCGACGACATCCTCGCCGCCCTAAAGGCCGACCCCGCGGCCTGGGAACACTTCCAGCACTTTCCCCCGCTGTACCAGCGCATCCGCATCGGCTACATCGAGGAGGTGCGGAAGCAGCCCGCGGTCTTCGCGCAGCGCCTCAACCACTTCATCCGCAAGACCCGCGATGGAGTGATGTTCGGCACGCTCGAGTGAGCCGCGCCGGCGGATGGATGTGTAGCGATCAGCCAGCCAAGGGCGCCAGTTGTCTTTGCCCGGCCGTATTCGAGGGGGTCAACCATGGCAGCAGTGCGCATGCACGCCGACGAGGTGCCGACAGACGCCGCGCTGGTGCGAGGCCTCCTCGCCGCACAGTTCCCGCAGTGGGCCGAGCTGCCGCTCGCTCCCATCCCCTCGGCGGGGACCGACAACGCGATCTTTCGTCTCGGCGACGACAAGCTGGTGCGGCTGCCCCGCATCCACTGGGCGACCGGCCAGGTAGCCAAGGAGCGCGCGTGGCTGCCGAGGCTCGCGCCACACCTGCCGCTCCAGCTCCCGGTCCAGCTTGCGGTCGGCGAGCCAGGCGCCGGCTACCCCTACGAGTGGGCGGTCTACCGCTGGCTCCCCGGCGAGCAGGCCACCAGCGCGCCGCTCGCCGACGCGCCGCAGGCTGCGCGCGATCTGGCCCAGTTTATCGCTGCTCTACAAGGGATCGACCGGATGGGCGGCCCGCTTGCCACGGAACACAACCTACGGGGCGTCCCGCTGGCGCTGCGCGACACGGCCACACAGGCGGCGATCACCGCGATGGGCGGCTTGGGCTTGATCGATGCGGAGCTGGCAATGCAGGTCTGGGAGGCGGCGCTTCAGGCGCCCCCGTGGGAAGATCAGCCGGTCTGGTTCCACGGCGACCTGCTGCCCGGCAATATCCTCGTCGTTGACGGGCAGCTCAGCGCGGTGATCGACTGGAGCGGCCTGGGCATGGGCGACCCGGCCTGCGATCTGATGTGCGCCTGGGCCCTCTTCAGCGGCGCAAGCCGAGAAGCCTTCCGCGCCGCCCTTGGGGTAGACGACGCGACCTGGGCCCGCGCCCGCGGCCAGGCCCTTTCCCAGGCGGTCATCTTCGTGCCCTACTACCTCGCCACTAACCCGGTCGGCGTCGCCAGCGCCCGGCACATGCTCGCCGAGGTGCTCGCCGACTATCGGCGCACGGCCTGAAGCGCCATGGACCGGCGGGCCCGCAGAGCAGTGTGACGGGAGGAGCCGCAACTGAGCGCTCGACGAGCATCAACCACTGTGTCCCCGCTTCCAGCACAGCGCTTCGTGTGATAAGAGCGGCTCGCCGGGCTAGGGTTTGCCGGCGGCGGTCTGGGCCCGGGCGCGGGCGGCGCCGGCACGGGCGAAGCCGTCGAAGCTGTAGATGGCACAGGCCAGCCAGATCAGGCAGAAGCCGGCGAGGCGCTGCGGGCTGAGGGTTTCGCCGTAGAGCGTCACGCCGAGCAGGAGCTGGAGGGTGGGGGCGATGTACTGGAGCAGGCCGAGGGTGGTCATGGTGATCTGGCGGGCGCCGGAGGCGAACAGCAGCAGCGGGATGGCGGTGACGAGGCCGGAGCCAGCGAGCAGCAGGGAGACGCCCCAGCCCATATGGGCGAAGGCCGCCGCGCCCGTAACCTCCTGGAAGATCAGAAAGGCGAGCGCCAGCGGCGCGATCAGCAGCGTTTCCAGGGTCAGGCCGACGAGCGATTCGAGGCTGGCCGTTTTGCGGATGAGGCCGTAGAGGCCGAAGCTGCCGGCGAGCAGGAGCGCGATCCAGGGGGGCGAGCCGTAGAGCACGGTCAGGGAAAGCACGCCCGCGCCGGCAGTGAGCACGGCGGCGAGCTGGGCCGGGCGCAGGCGCTCCTTGAGGAAGAGCACGCCGAGCAGCACATTCACCAGGGGGTTGATGAAGTAGCCCAGGCTCGTCTCGACAATGTGGCCGTCGTTGACGGCCCAGATGTAGATAAACCAGTTGGCGGTGAGCAGCAGCGCGGAGGTGGCGTAGATCAGCACCGTGCGCGGCTGGCGCAGGGCCTGGCCGAGCTGGCTCCGGTGGCGCAGCCCGACGACAAGGGCCAGGGTGAGCAGGCAGGCCCAAACGATGCGGTGGGACAGGATCTCGAGGGCCGGGACGCCGTGCAGCGCCTTCCAGTAGATCGGCAGCAGGCCCCACACAGTGTAGGCGCCCGCGGCGTAGAGCGCACCCTTTTTCATACCTGTTTCTCGCTGGCGCGGCCTGTCTAGCGGCGCGGCGGATCATATCAGGCCACTGTACCGCGCCCCCCGCCGCCCCGCCAGAGACAAACGGCAGCAGTCCGATAGGACAAGGGCCGCCCCGCACCAGGATGCGGGGCGGCCCCTGAGGTGGGAGGGCAGGCCGGGCTAGCTGTGGTCCGCTCGGTTGTCGGGCAGCTCGGCGGGGGCGGCGCGCGGGAAGAGAAAGGGCACCGCACGCTGGTAGCGGGCGAAATCCTCGCCGTAGACGGCGCGCATACGGGCCTCCTCGTGGCGGACGCCGAGCAGGGTGTAGAGGGTGAAGCTGAGGGCGAGGGCGGCGCGGTTGGCGGTCATGCGCGGCCAGCCCCAGAAGATCAGGAAGAACGGCCAGGCATCGGGGTGGCGGGTGAAGGCGAAGCTGCCCTTCGCGGCCATCCCCGGCTCGTCGGGCGGGGGGCCCTGGCCCTCGGAGGTGGGCGGCACGCGCCGGCCGGCGAGCATGGCGAAGAACGGCCGCAGCCCGGAGATGCGCAGCAAGCCGACGACGCGGACGATGTCGAGCACCAACAGCACTCCCGCGGCCTGGGCGGCGCGGGCGAGCAGGGCGAGGGGGCCGCGCAGCCGGTACAGGTCGCGGTCGGGCTGGCGCAGGAACCAGAGCGCGCCGAGGCCGTAGCTGGCCACGGCGCTCGCGTTGTAGGCGGCGCGGTACAGCCCGCGGAAGCGGCGCTCACCGAGCGCCCGGCGCGCCGCCGCTTTGGCCGGCAGCGACGCCAGAATGCTGTGGATCAGGTTGACGACCATGCTGCCGGCGAAGACCTGGGCGGCACGGTGCTCACGCTTGCTCATCAAGGTCGACCTCACTGGCGGGCCAGCGCGCACGCCCGATCCGGGCGTGCCGGCCCCGCGCGGCACAAGAAAGGGCGGGGCCGGGGCCCCGCCGGGGAAGAAGCTCGTGTCGCTAGCCCCGCTTCAGGTTGTTGTCCTTGGCGGTGGTGCCGGAGCCGGGGGCTTCGCGGACCTTGTCGGGGGAAACGCCGGTGGCGTCGTCGTCGCCGACGGTGACGCGGCGGTGCTCGGCGCCGCCCTCCTGGGCGGGGGTCTGGTGCTGGTCGCTGCCGGGCGCCTGGGGCTCGGCGGCGGGCGGGCGCTGGCCCTGGGGGAGGCCGGGGCTGCCGTCGCCGGTGGTGCCCATCGCGCCGCTGGCGTCGGCGCCGTGGCCACTGCGCATGCCGTCGGTCAGGCCGGGGCCGACGTCGCTCTCGTTGCTGCCGCCGAAGGAGCCGCCGCTCAGGCTTTGGCGGTCGTCGCCGAGCGTGCCCCCGGTGACGCCGAGGTCGCTGCCGCGGCCGGGGTTAACGGCCACGCCGCCGGCGGGCGGGGTCGGCCCGGCGGAGGCGGGAACAGTGCCGGAGCGGGGGGCGTCGAAGCTGCCGCCGCCGCCGCCCATCGCGCCCATACCGCCGGTGCCGCCGCCGCGCTGGTCGACCCCAGCGGCCCCGGGCGGGGCCGAGGCGCTGCCGCGCCCGCCGCCCGAGGGTGGAGCCGGGTTGGGAGCGGCGACACTGTAACCGCCGGGGGCGCCGGCCTGGGGCTGGGTCGCGCTGAGGGTGCGGGCCATGCTCCGGGTGGCGTCGTCGCGCTGCTCCGCGCTGCCGCTGGCCTCGATCGCCTCGGTCTCGATATGCTGTTTGAAGCGGCGCAGGTCGCTGCGCACATCCTCGGGGCGCTCGGCGAGGGTGGACTGGATGCTGTCCCAGAGCCCCTCGACCTCGCTCTCGCGGATCAGGGTGACCTCGGTGCCGTCACCGGCGGCGGCGAACATGACGGCGCCGGCGATGCGGGGCGTGCCGTGGCTGGCCCATGCGATCCGCCGGTTGGGGGTATTTTCGGTGACCGTCACCTCGATCTCGTGCTCCTCGCCGGCGATTACGCCACGCCAGGCCAGCCGCCGGTCGTCGATCCGGCGGACCGCACGCACGTCGGACAGGAGCTGCGGGAAGCGCTCGAAGTCGCTCCAGTGGCGGTACACCAGCTCGACCGGCGCGTCGACGTGGATGCTTTCCTCAAAGCGCGTCATCGCTTGCCTCGCTTTCTTCCACACTTCCGCTGCCGACCGGGTAGCAAGAGCGGCGCCAGCACTACGCGGCCAGCCGCGCGGGTTGCTCGGCGCAGGCGGGGGCGTCGGCCAGAAACTCGAGCAGGAGTCGGTTGAAGGCTTCCGGACGCTCCCACATCGGGTTGTGGCCGGTGCGCTTGAAGATGGCCAGCTCGCGACAGGGGACGCAGCGGGCCAACTCGTGGGCCAGCCGCAGGGGGACGAGCGGGTCGTTCTCGCCCCAGACGAGCAAGGTCGGCGCCTTAACGGCGCTCAGCTTGGCGCGCAGGTCGGCGCGGAGCAGGGCCAGCAGGGCGGCGGCGGTGGTGGGAACGCCCGCGGTCCACAGGTCGCTGACGAGCAGCGAGACAAAGCTGAGGGGGAGGTAGCGCGTGGCGGTGAGCACGTCCTGGGCCCGCGGGAGGGCCTTCAGCCCCACGGTGGGCAGGGCGGCAGCGACAAGGACCAGCCGGTCGACCCGCTGGGGGCGGTCGGCGGCGAGCTCGGTGGCGATATAGCCGCCCATCGAGTGGCCAACGACGGAGGCGCGCTCGATCCCCGCGATCTCCATCCAGCGGGCAAGAGTTCCGGCCGCCTTTTCCAGCGAGAAGGGGCCGGGGCTCTGGCCAAAGCCGGCCAGGTCGACGAGGTGGATTTGGAAACGCTCGGCGAGTGCCGGCACATTGCGGGCCCACCAGCGCGAGGAGGCGCACAGGCCGTGGATCAAGACGAGCGGCGGGCCGCTGCCCACGGTCGAGGAGGCGATAATCGTGTCGCCGACGCGGGTGCGCCGGCACTGCTTCAGCTGATGTTGCATAGTCGTCCTCTGGCACAAGACCATTGTCTATAACGCAGTGTGTTACAGAATGTGTGCCAGGGTGGGCGGGACCTAGGCCGGGGGCGGGGGGCGCCGGCTCGACCCGGCCGCCTGGGCCTTTCCGGCGTGCGATCTGGCGGCCTACCCATCGATGGCGGCCGTCCAGCGGGCAACCTCCTCAGAGGTCATGGTGCCCCAGGGCTGGAGGCGGCCGTCGGCGTAGCCCCAGCGCTCAATATCGATCAGGTACTGCTGGCGGGACAGGAGGGTGCCGCGGCAAACACGCTCGTCGGGGGCTGGCTCGGCGAGCTCGGCGGACAGGCGGCCCATCAGCTCCTCCATCACCCAGGCCGGGACGCGGTTGCGGTGGGCCGGGTAGATAAAGCCGAACAGAACGATATGGCCGAAGATGACGCGCCAGTGGGGGCCGAAGCGGTGGAGCAGGCGGCGCCAGTCGAGCCGCTCGGCGCAGCCGCGCAGCAGGTGGGCCACGTCGGCGCCGTCGAAGCGCTCGCGTTCCTGGATGAACGCCTTCGACCAGATCGCCTCCTCGGGGGGGCAGATCAAGACCGGGATGTCGAGCACGCTGGCGGGGGCGGCGTGATCGAACCACTCGTCGTCGACGGGGGTCATGCCGTTGCCGGAGCGGAAGATCACATCGATGAAGTGCTCGCCGGACCAGGCCTTGGCCAGCCAATGGGAAAAGGCGACCTCGGTGTGGAAGCCAGCGCCGCGCAGCGTCTCAAGGGTCGACTCGAGGTCGGCCTCGCGCACAAAGATGTCGAGGTCCTTGGTGTGGCGCTCGATCCCGGTGTAGGTGGCGAAGGCGAAGGCCCCGCCGAGCAGAAACTGAACGTTGCCGGCGCGCAGGGTTTGGAGGGCGCGGGTGTAGAAGTCGCGCGCCTGCTGGTCGACAATATTGAACTGGATCTGTTCAGACGGGTTCGCCATTGTCCGTCCTTTGCTAGTGCTATGTGTGGCGCGCCTTTGTGCGGGGCGCCGATCGAATCGACGATGCGCTCGCTATGTTAAGGGCGCGAGCCCCGCGCGTTAAGCGAGCGTAAAGGCGTGAAAGCACAACGCGTGCCACCCTGGCCCGCATCTTGCCGCGGCGGAGGCCAGCGCAAGGAGATAGCAGAAGGAGCGGGGATGAGCGAGCGCAACGGGGTGGTGCGGGTCGCGGCGGTGGCCGACGTGCACTGCAGCAAAAGCTCGCAGGGTCAGCTGCAGCCGCTATTCGCTCAGGCCGCGCGCGTCGCGGATGTGCTGGTGCTGGCGGGCGACTTGACCGACTACGGGCTGCCGGAGGAGGCCCAGGTGCTGGCGGCCGAGTTGAGCGCCGTGCGCATGCCGGTGGTGGCCGTGCTCGGCAACCACGACTACGAGGCGGGGCAGGTGGAGGAGGTGCGGGCGATCCTATCTGACGCGGGGGTGCAGCTGCTCGACGGCGAGTCGTGCGAGGTGCATGGCGTTGGGTTCGCCGGGATCAAGGGGTTCGGGGGCGGCTTCGGGCGCGGCACGCTGGGCTACTGGGGCGAGCCGGCGATTAAGGCGTTCGTGCAGGAGGCGCTGGACGAGGCGCTGAAGCTGGAAACGGCGCTGGCGCGGCTGCGCACGCCACACCGGATCGCGGTGATGCACTACTCCCCGATCCGCGAGACGGTGGCGAGCGAGCCGAGCGACATCCTGCCCTTCCTCGGCTGCAGCCGGCTGGAGGAGCCGCTCGGGCGCTACCCCGTGGACGTGGTCGTGCACGGCCACGCCCACGGCGGCGACCCGGAGGGCCGCACCACGGGCGGGATTGTGGTCTACAACGTCGCGCTGCCGCTGATGCGGCGCCACCAGCCCGACGGGCCCCACTTCCGCCTGATCGAGCTGCCGGCGCCCGCTGGGGCGGAGGGGTAGGGGGCGCGAGGCTATAGGGCGTGGATCACGCGGCCGTCGGCGTCGAGTAGCACGTAGCCATCGCGGGTAAGGGCGAGCGTATGCTCGCTCTGGCCCGCCACGGACACGGCGCGGGCGCTGACGGCCTCGCCGTCGGCGTCCACGACCACCAGCAGCGGGCCGGCGGGGGCGTCGGGGACGGGCCGCGCAGGGCGGGCGGACGGGCGAGCCGCGGTGGCCCGCTGGAACAGCAGGGCGGCGCCGCTGACGGCCGTGCCGGCGAGCAGGACCAGGGCGGCCAGGGGGAGCAGCGCCAGCATCGCCACGAAAAGGGCCAGGACGAGTAAGGCGGCGAGGACCAAGGCCCACGCCCGGCCCCGCTCGGTTGTTGTCACGTACACGCTCATCACACCTTTCCCGGTCGCCGCGGCGACGGTTTGTGGTGCGGGCGCACGGCGCCCGCACATCTCCTGTCACCAGCGTACCAGGAGGGTGTTGGAAGGGCGATAGCGCCGCATTAGCGCCGTGTTTGAATCGGCGGCGAGGCGGGGAAGGAGGCTGGGATGAGCGTGGACCCGGGCGACGTGCGGGAGGTGGCGGCCCAGCAATACGAGGCGGCGGCGGCGGAGCTCGAGCGGGCGGCGGCGCACCTGCGCTGGACGGCAGCCCACCTCCGAAACGCGGAAGTACCGCGTGGCTGCGCGCACGCCTTCGCGGCGATGGGCCACCTGAGCGGCGTACGCCGGCAGCTGGACGCGCTGGCCGAGCTCCACGCCACGAAGGCGCAGGTGTGACGGCGGGGCGGCCGTGGGGGCGAACGAGAGGGGTTGGCGCAAGATGGGCAGGCTGACGGGCAGCAGGCTGGGGCAGTACGAGCTGGTCGAGGTGCTGGGCCGCGGCGGGATGGCCACGGTCTACCGGGCCTACCAGCCGTCGCTCGGGCGCGACGTCGCGCTGAAGGTGCTTCACGAGCACCTGGACGGGCAGGCGGGGGCGCGGTTCGAGCGGGAGGCGCGGGCGGTGGCCCGGCTCCAGCACCCCAACATCTTGCCGGTGTACGACTATGGGGAGGACGACGGCCGGCGCTACATCGTGACCCAGTTTGTGCCGGGCGGGCGCACCCTGGCCCACTTGGCCGCCGCCGGGCCGGTCGAGCCTGGCAGGGCGATCGCCCTGGCGGAGCGGGTGCTCGATGCGCTCGGCCACGCACACCGCAGCGGGGTGATTCACCGGGACATCAAGCCGGCGAACATTATGCTGCCGCGCGACGAGTGGCCGATGCTGGCCGACTTCGGGATTGCCGAGGTGTTGTCCGCGACGACGCAGCTCACCCCCGTGGGGCAGATCATCGGGACGCCGGCCTACATGGCGCCTGAGCGGGCGTCGGACGGGCCAGCCGACCCGCGCTCGGACCTGTACGCGATGGGAGTGGTGCTGTACGAGCTGCTTGCCGGCCAGCCGCCGTTCGACGGCGACTCGGCCCTGGCGGTAGTGATGAAGCATCTCGCAGACGAGCCGCCGCCCCTGCCCTTGCTGGCCCCAGGGGTGCCGCCGGCTCTCGCCGACGTCGTCCACACCGCCCTGGCGAAAAAACCCGACGAGCGCTTTCAAAGCGCCGAGACGATGGCGGCGGCGCTGGGGCGGGTCAAACTAGATATACGGCAAGGGACGGAAAAGCCTGCGCCGGCGTCGTCATCGCCGGCGCCGCTGCTGGAGGCGCGGCAGATGGGGGAGCCACGCACCGTGGTAGTGCCTGGACCCGGCCGTGCGCCGGCCACGCCGCCCGTGCAGCCAGGGGCGGCGCCAGTGCGGGCTGGGGCAGCTTCCGTTCCGCCGGCGGTGAGTGGGGGGGCGGGGCGTAGGGGCACGTGGCTGGCGGCGCTGGTGGTCATACTGCTGGTTGCGGCTGTCGGCTGGGTCGTCCTGGGCGCAGGGGGCGGAGCTGGCAGCCCGGCGCCGGCTGGCGGGGGCGTGGCGGTGCGGCTGGACGACGAGGCGTGGGAGGGCGGCTGGGGCGGGGCCGGGGCGCCGCGCAGCTACGGCGGGCGTAGCGCGGTCTGGGTGTACGGGCAGGGCACGGGGTACAGCGAGATGCGCGCGAGCTTCGAACTGGCCGACCGGCCGACGGGGCGGGCGCTGCTAACGGTGGAGGGGATGGATGGCGAGGGGCCGGTGAAGGCCGAGATCCGGATCACCGTCAACGGCAGCGAGATCTACCGGGGCCCGAGCCCGCTCCCCGACGACGACTACGACCCGGCGACGGGCACGTGGGGGAGCCACAGCTGGACGTTCGACGCGGGGCTGCTCCAGGGGGGGCGCAACCTGGTGGCCATTACCAACCTGTCGCCGGGGCAGTTCAGCGCGCCGCCGTTTGTCATGCTGGACTACGCGGACGTCCGGGTCGAGGAGTGACGAGGGGGCGGGCGGCGGAGTGGCGTGCCCGGTGTAGCCATCGTGATCGATGCAGGGGCGGGGCGCGCCAACGGGAGCCCGGCCAGGAGGGGAGCGATGCCGCGGATCCTGATCGTGCACGCCTCGCTCGGCAACGGCCATCGCAGCGCGGCCGAGGCGCTGGCCGCCGCATTGGGGGAGGCGCCTGGGGTCGAGGCGGTGGTGGCGGACGCGCTGGACTACATCCGGCCGGCGGCGCGCCGGCTGTGGACGCGGGGCTACCAGCGCATGAGCGCGAACGCGCCGCTGCTCTACCGCCTGTTCTACAACGCGAGCGACGCGGCGGACCATGCGGAGGGGGTGGAGGCGAACCTGCGTGCGGGGCGGTTCAGTCGGTTCTACCTGGCCGACATCGAGCGGCTGGTGGCGCAGGTGAAGCCGGACGCGGTGGTCTGCACGATGCAGTTCCCGCTCATGCTGATGAGTCACATGCGCCAGACCGGTGAGCTGCGGGCACCGCTCTACGTGGTGGTCACCGACTTCGTGGCCCACGGCTCGTGGGTGGCGGCCCATGTGGCGCGGTACTTCTTGCCGAGCCCGCTGACGGCGCGGATTTTCGAGCGCAAGGGCGTGCCGGCGGAGCTGCTGCAGGTGACGGGCATCCCGGTCCGCCCGGAGGTGGCGCAGCCGAAGGCAGCGACAGCGATGCGCCGGCGCCACGGGCTGGCCGAGGACCGGCCGCTGTTGACGCTGTTCGGCGGCGGACTGCAGGCGCAGCGGGCCCGGCGGGTGGTGGAGCAACTGCTTCAGCTGCCGGCGGCGGCGACGCTGGCGGTGGTGGCGGGGCGGAACGAGGAGCTGGCGGATGCGCTGGAGGGCGTGGAGAGCGCGGGCGGGGTGGGGCTGATCCGGCTCGGCGCGATCGACTATGTCGACGACCTGATCGCGGCCAGCGATCTGGTGATCGGCAAGGCGGGCGGGCTGACGACAAGCGAGGCCCTGGCGCGAGGGACACCGCAGCTAATCATCGACCCGATCCCGGGCCAGGAGGAGTGGAACGCCGACTTTGTGTGCGGGGCGGGGGCGGGTGTGCAGCTGCGGATGCCTGAGTCTGTGCCGTCGGCTGTGCTCGGGCTGCTGCGGCAGCCCGAGCGGCTGGCGATGATGGCGGCGCAGGCAAAGGCGGTCGGGCGGCCGCGGGCGGCGTTCGACATCACCGCGGCGGTGCTGGACGGCTTCCTGGACGCGCCGAGCGGGGTTCGGGCCTAACATTCCACCAGGGCTCGATCAGGTTCAGATACGCCACGTACTTCGGCTGAAAGACAAACTCCCAGCGTGGATGATGCAGCGCGAACAGCAACACGTCGGTGGCACGATGCACGTTGAGGTTGTCCACAATCGCATACACGCGCTCAATCTCTGCCGGTATCCACGCTTCGACGTGGCCGAGAAAGTCGACCCAGTTCACGGTTATTCGCCCGCTATACAGTCGGGTGTACCTTTGTGCGCGTTGAGGTAGGCCTGCAAGCGGTCAAGGGTCCAAGAGGCGAAGGGCAACGCCAAGTCCTGGGGCTTGGTGAGCGCCGCGGCGATGAGCTCCGCGACCTCGTCAGGCGTGTATGTTGGGGGCCGGCCAGTGCGAGATGTCGTCCTGCAAGCCGGCGAGGCCGTGGCTGTTAAAGCGAGTCAACCAGCGGTACACCTTTGGGCGCGTGATGCGCAAGCGAACGGCCAGATGGCTTGGGCGTTCACCATCGGCGAGGCCGAGGATGATCTGGACTCGTTCCACCAGTCGCGCTTCCTCAGTTCGTGAGCGAGCAAGCTTCTCGATTGAGGCCCGCTCTTCTGGCGTCAGGTCACGAAGTTGGATCCTGGCTCGCATACAGCACCTCTACGCTCGGTGCTGTCAGCGGCGGGACGCCCCGCCGGTTGGCCTGCGCCCTACCCCGATCAGCTTCGCCCAATTCATCGACTGGTGCCCCGAGGCGAAGTTCGAGCTGCTCGACGGCGGTCACACATCGGGGGATGGGACGGCACGCGCAAGGTGCTCGGCCCGCTGCTGATGACCTTTGGCCTCCAAGAGGCGGTGCGTCTCCTGCATCCCCAGAAGTGGGTTTCCGCCCTGCTGGCCGAGAAGGAGGCCTACCCCCAGGACGCCGCCCGGCGGCGACGCTGGTGGGGCCGCGCCGGCGAGGCCGCCGCGCTGCTACGCAAGCGCTTTGGCGCAACGCGCGTCGTGGTGCTCGGCGACCTCCTCCGTCCCGCGCCGCTCCACTTCTGGTCCGAGCTGACGCTGGTCGTTTCAGGCCTGTGGAGCCACAGCTACGAGCTGTACACCGCGTTGCGGGCGCTGGGGCCGGAGCCGAAGCTCGCCCTGCATCTGGTGGAGGAGCTTTCGCCGCAGCAGGCGGCCGCCCTGTCGCTGGAGGGGCGCGAGGTGTTGTGATAACCGCTTGTGGAGGTACTTGATGGACATCGCCGATATCCCGAACCTGCCGAGTCGCGAGGAGCGGTTCGAGCAGATCACGGTCGACTGCTACAACGAGGACGAGATCCTGAGCGCGTTCGAGGTCTACCTCAGCGACGCGCTGCGCACGCCCTTCGCCGCCCGCTGGGGCGCGCCAGGCACGAAGCAGCTTGCCGTGACCGTGCTCGGCGCCGGGGAGGGCTACGACGAGGACGGCGTGCTGCTGCGTGTGCGCCTC
>Ga0164290_1001271_pt1 | contig 42115 bp, 38 predicted proteins | sample Micstemetagenome_FD_108782 | JGI IMG/M metagenome (GOLD analysis project Ga0164290, IMG submission 108782) | Contaminated culture microbial community from soil near Moab, Utah, USA - Microcoleus steenstrupii SON62 (Illumina Assembly) | ecosystem: Environmental > Terrestrial > Soil > Soil crust...
ACCTGGGTCGGGACGGGCGAGTGGAACGCGTCGGTCTCGGCCGGGGCTACCAGCCGCATCTCCTCGTCGCTCATGTGCACGCCGATGTGTCGTTGCATTGCTGATTCTCCTAAGGACGGTTGCTGGGTCACGCGAGGAACTCGCGCTTGACGGGTGTTGCGGAGGCTTACGTCGCTGCCGGAGGACGGCTGGAACCAGATCCGGAGCCACGGCGTTCGCCGCTGCGCTGCGGATCTACTTCTTGCCTTTGTCGTCGAACTGGTAGACCTGATCGGCCTCGGCTTTGCCTTCGCAGGCAGCCGCGACGTTCTTCTTGGCGTTGTTACAGGCCGTACCGAGGGCGAGCATCATGTCGTTGGCCGTGTTGTTCTCGTCGCAGAAGTACGCCATCTGCTGCTTGGCGTCGGCGCAGTTGCCTGCGCGTTCGTCCTTCTTGTCCTCGGCCAACGAAGACGTGGCGGCACAGGCGAGCACGACACCGGCCACCAGAGCGGGGAATCTCATCTCAAGTCTCCTCCCGGAAGCGATCACCGGCGCCGCCGGTGGGCCTCTCTGTTCTTGTTCCTCGGGTACCGCATCCGACTGTGGTGCCATCAAGGACGCACCACGCAAGGAAACCTTTCCCGGGCCGGTCTGCTGCATCGTGTGCGCGACACGGACTTGTTGTGCGACGGATGCTAGTCCCCGGCAACAGCCATCGTCAAAGCCTATCGTGTGGTGCGGCGCACAAAGCGCGACGGCAGCCGGCGCACCTTGCGGCAGCGCCGGCATCGATCGAGCGAAACGTCACTGCACGATGAATCTTGCGACGGCGCCTTCGTTCCAGACGATACCGGTGCCGGGCTTGTCGGGGATCGTGACATGACCATCCCGCACCACCGTCGGCTCCTCGAGAATGGGCGCGGCCCAATCCACGTACTCCAGGTAGTGGCAGGTGGGCGTCACCGCGAGCAGATGCGAGCTCACCTCGGGGAACAGGTGGCTCGACATCTCCATGCCGAAGGCGTGGGCGAGCGCAGCGGCGCGCAGCCAGCCCGTCACGCCGCCGATGCGCTGCACGTCCGGCATGACGAAATCCATCGCACGGGCTTCGAGGGCCTGCAGCATCTCGAAGCTCGTGAGGAGGTTCTCGCCGATCTGGATCGGGGTCTTCACTTCGGCGGCGATCTTCGCCGCACCGGCGTAGTCGTCGTGGCGCACCGGCTCCTCGATCCAGTACAGGCCTTCGTCGTCGAGGGCACGACCGCGGCGGATCGCTTCGTTGTAGGTGAGGCGCTGGTTGAAGTCGCACATCAGCGTCACGCTGTCGCCGATACGCGCCTTCACCGCGCGCACCGCGGCGAGGTCCTGTGCGAAGTCGTCGCGCCCCAGACGCAGCTTCACGGCGTTGAAGTTGCCTTCGGCGAGCAGTTGCGCCGCCTGGTCGGGCAGCTTGGCCACGTCGCCGACCCACAACCCGCAACTGTTGTAGGCCTTCACCGGACGCGGATGACCGCCGAGCAGCGTGACGAGCGGTACGCCACGCGCTTGAGCAACGGCATCCCACGCGGCCATGTCGATGCCCGCAAGCGCCAGTCCGAACACGCCGGGCGTGTCGAGCAGCGTGAGGCGCTTCTTGAGCTTCGCGTCGATCTCGAAGGGCGCGACCGGGTCGCCCTGGATGAGTCCGGCCAATCCGTTCAGTGCTTCGACCACCGGCTTCTGCGCGAGCGGGGTGATTGCGAACGTGTATGCGCGCCCGGTGATGCCCTGGTCGGTTTCGAGATCGATCAGCACCAGCGGCATCGTCGGGATTGCTCCGGTTGCGGCGACCGGTTGGATGCGCACAGGGACCGAAACGGGACGGACGCGCAGGTTGCGGATCGTGAGAGCGGCTTGCATGGGGACTTCCTCCGTTGTCGTTCGAGGGTTGCGGATGTTCAGGCGAAGGCGATCGCGTCAGTCAGGACGTGAGCGGCGATGAGCGGCCACAGATTGCGCAGCCGCAGGTAGAGAACGGCGGCGGCGATGCCGAACACCGTGGCGGTCAGCACGTCGGGCCAGCCGTTCTCCCAATGGACCATGCCGAACGTGATCGAAGTGACCGCGATCCAGATCGAGCGTTTCGCGACGGTGTCGGCGAGCGGCTCCGTCCAGGTCCAGGGCAGGCCGCGGAACACGATCTCCTCGACGATGCCGGCGGTCAACGAGTAATAGGCCACCGTGAGCCAGCGCAGCGGCGACGCGGCCGGCACTGCGTTGCCATACGTGAAGTCCGGTCGGGCCATCGGCCACACGCGCCAGATCAGTTCGTCGGCGATGAAGTACAGCGGCACCAGCACGAGTCCCGCGAGCAGGACGGCCCCGAAGAGCGTCTCGCGTTCGGCGGCGGTGCGCGGCCATCGCAACCCGTAGTCCTTCGGTCGCACACCGGCGAATCGCGCCAGGGCCCACAACGCGAGTGCCGGCAGCAACACGAACTTGGTGACGTCGACGAACCAGAACGCCGTCACCGACCAGCGGTGCAGCGGCGCCTTGTAGAACCCATCGAACAGGCTCTGCGCCACCAGCGGCAGCAGCGCGAGCGGGATCGCCCAGCGTGCGCGCGGCACGGTCGGCATCGCTCATGCCATCGGGTGGCGTCCCGGCGCGTGCAGCTTGAGCGCCGTGTAGACGAACTGATGGGCAGGAGTAGGGACGCCGACCTTGCGGCCCGCGTCGACCACCCCGCCGGACAGCCACGGCAGTTCCAGCCGGTTGCCGCGCTTCAGGTCACCGAGCATGGAGGCCACCATGTCGGGCGGCAGGCCGTCCAGGCGTTTCATCATCGCGTCGGCAGTGTCGCCCGCGAGAGGAATACCCTTGGCGCGTCCGACCGCGACCACCTCTTCGGCGAGCTGGCGGAACAGCGCACGCGTGTCGGCATCCTCGCGCAGCGGGCCGAGCGGCAGACGCGTGAGCGCCGTCATCGCCGACAGCGAGGCGAGGAAGACGTACTTCTCCCAGATCGCCTTGTTGATGTCGTCGGGTACCTTCGCATCGATGCCGGCGCGCTTGCAGATCTCCAGCAGCTTCTCGACACGCGGCGAGCGTTTGCCGTCCAGTTCACCGAACTGCAGCATGGCCATGGTGCCGTTGTGCCGGATCAGCCCCGGGGTCTCGATCACCGCCGCGATGTTTGCCACGCCGCCCAGCACGCGATCGGATCCGAATGCGGCGATCAGCGCGTCCTCGGCCTCGATGCCGTTCTGGAACGAAATCACCGTCGACTGCGGACCCATCATCGATCGCGCGGTCTCGATGGCGTCGTGGGTGGACCAGAGTTTCACCGCGATCATGACGAGATCGACGACGCCGACAGTGGTTGCGTCGTCGGTCGCCTGGACCGGATGAACGCTCATGTCGCCGTTGGCCGAGCGCACCCGCAGGCCGTGTTCGCGCATGGCGGCGAGATGCGCGCCGCGCGCGATGAAGGTCACCTTCTCGCCTTCCTGCGCGAGCCGTGCCCCGAAATAACCGCCGACGCCGCCGGCTCCGATGATGGCAATGTGCATGCAACTCCTCCCCAAAAGGTGGCTATTGTCCTTGAAAACCCCGCTTCATTCCCCTAGCCTCCGAGAGATGAACCACCCTGAACGCCTCCAGCGCCGCGCGTCGGCCCGCATGGCCGACATCGAACCGTTCCACGTCGTCGCCGTCGTCACGCGCGCAAAGGAATTCGAAGCCGCAGGCCGCAGTATCGTCAACATGGCCATCGGTGAGCCCGACGGTCCGATCGCCGATCCCATCGCCGAGGCCGGCGTTCGCGCCATTCGCGCGGGCCTGGTGCGATACACCGGCGGGCTCGGCATTCCCGAGTTGCGTCAGGGGCTCGCCGCCTGGTACCGCAACCGCTATGGCGTGACCGTACCGACTTCACGCATCGCGGTGATGCCGGGTTCGTCCGGCGCGTTGCTCATCACCATGGGTGTGCTGGTGGATCCGGATGACGAAGTCCTGATGGCCGACCCGAGCTATCCGGCCAACCGCCACTTCGTCCGCATGGTGGATGGGCGCGCGGTGGGTATCCCCGTGGGGGCCGACAGCGCCTATCAGCTCACGGCCGACCTCGTGGAGCGCCATTGGTCGCCGCGGACGCGCGCGGTGATGCTGGCGACCCCGTCGAATCCCACCGGTACGCTGATCGACTTCGACGAGATGCGCGCGATCCACGAGGTGGTTCGTGCGCGCGGCGGCGTGCTGGTGATCGACGAGATCTATCACGGCCTTACCTATGGCCGCCCCGACCGCACCGCGCTCGAGTTCGCGGACGACGTCTTCATCATCAACAGCTTCTCCAAGTACTTCGGGATGACCGGCTGGCGCATCGGCTGGCTGGTGGCGCCGGAGGACTACATCCCCGACGTGGAGAAGCTCGCGCAGAACCTGTTCATCTCGTCTTCGGAGATCGCGCAACACGCGGCGCTGGCTGCCATGACACCCGAGGCCGTGGCGTTCCACGAACAACGCCACGAGGCCTACCGCGCCCAACGCGATTTCCTGCTGCCGCGGTTGCGGGCGATCGGCTTCGACATTCCGGTGGAGCCGGAGGGGGCGTTCTACATCTACGCCAACTGCTCGAAGCTCACCAAGGACAGCTACGGGTTCTGTATGGACGTGCTGGAGCAGGCCGGCGTCGCGATCGCGCCGGGCATCGACTTCGGCACGCATCGCGCGGCCGAACACGTACGTTTCTCGTATCCGAAGCCGATTCCGGTGCTGGCGGAAGGCGTCGCTCGCCTCGAGCAGTTCCTGAAGCGCTGAGCACTTGAGCGTGCAAACGTGGTTTCCCTCACCCCAACCCCTCTCCCGGAGGGAGGCTCGAAGCTCCCTTCTCCCTGGTGGAGAAGGGCCGGGGATGAGGGGGAGTCATATGACACCCCTCTCCCTCCGGGAGGGGGTTAGGGTGAGGGGAATACCCGTGTTTTCCTTTGGAGGACTCGACGAGTGCTGAGCGAATTTGCACGCAGTTTCGTCCGCGCCAATGGTGTGCGGCTGCACGTCTGGACCGCGGGCGGCGGACCGGCGGTGGTCTTGCTGCACGGCTACCCGCAGAGCGCGATCATGTGGCGCAAGATTGCGCCGACGCTCGCGCGCACCCACAGCGTGGTCGTGCCGGATCTGCGGGGATACGGCGAATCCGACAAGCCGCGCGACGGCTACGACAAGAAGACCATGGCGCGCGACATCCACGAACTCATGCGCGCGCTCGGCCACGAACGCTATGCGGTGGTCGGTCACGATCGCGGTGCACGGGTCTCGCACCGCCTGGCGCTCGATCACCCGGCAGCGGTGACGAAGCTGTGCCTGCTCGACATCGTGCCGACCCATACCTTGTTCAGCCGTACCGGGCGCGAGCTGGCGGCGGCCTACTGGCATTGGTTCTTCTTCCAAGTGCCGGATCTGCCCGAGATCATGATCGAGGCGACGCTGGAGCCGTTCCTGCGCGCCATGTTCCGGGCGCTGTCTTCGGTGGCTGGCGCCATCGAGGAAGAAGCCATCCAGGAATACCTCCGTGTGTTCCGGCTGCCCGGGACGATCCGCGCGACGCTGGACGACTATCGCGCCGCGGCCACCCGCGATTTCGACGACGACGAGGCCGATCTCGCCAGGCGCGTCACTTGTCCGACGCTCGCCATCTGGGGCGAATTCGGGAAGATGCATACGCTGTTCGACGTGCTCGCCACCTGGAACGAAAAGGCCACCGACGTCCGGGGCCACCCGGTGCCCTGCGGGCACTTCATCCCGGAGGAGGCGCCGGAGCGCCTGCTCGCCGATCTCCGGGGATTTCTGGAACACTGACGAAACGGGCGGGCAACGGCGCTGTCCGAACGAACCGGGGTGGCTCGCACCACAGGAGATCAGCATGCGATTCGAAGCGGTAGCCATGGCGGCACTGCTGGCATTCCACGGGAGTGCCTGGGCCGCGGAACAGGAGGAGACCTTCACCATCCCCGAGCCCGGGGCGCCCAACGTCGACGGCAAGAAGCTGTCGAAGCTCCTCGACAAGTCCGATCCCCGTGCCATCAACAACGTGGGCTGGCTCTGGGCCCGCGGTGAGGGTGGGGTCAAGCAGGACTTCAAGGAGGCGTTGAGCTGGTGGACCTACGCCGCGAAGCAGGGCTACACACCGTCGATGAACAACATCGGCCTGCTCTACGCCAACGGTCACGGGGTGGACCAGAGCTTCGAGGAAGCCTTCAAGTGGTGGATGCGCTCCGCCGAGCGGAACAACGCCTGGGCGATGAATGCCGTCGGCGACCTGTACGAGAACGGCCAGGGCGTCCCGCAGAACTACGAGCTGGCGCTCACTTGGTACCGCGAGGCCGCCAAGGAAGGCGATGGCCTCGCCATGTGGAACATCGGCCACCTCTCCGAGAAAGGGTGGGGGACGGACCGGAACTACGGTGAGGCCGCGCGGTGGTACCGCCAGGCCGCAGAACGCGGCAAGGCGTTGGGGATGTACAGCCTGGGCAAGCTGTACCAGTCGGGACGGGTGGCCGGACAGCCCGATGCCGCCGAAGCCTACGTCTGGTATTCGGTCGCGGCATTGCGGTTCACCGAAGAGGATGCAACCGAGGCCGAGGACAACCGCAAATTGCTGCAAGAAGTGGCGGCAACCCTGTCGGCGGAGCAGCGCGCCGCCGGTGACCGGAAGGCCCAGGATCTCGACCGCCAGTTCGAGCGCGCCAGGAAATTGAGGCCTGACGGCACCGAAGCGAGCACCTGAACGTCATCGGAGCCCCATCTGGCTCGCTTTATGCGAGAGATCGGGTGTAGGCTCTCAATCGTGCTCGCGCCGAACCAAAACCGGGCAACCGGTGCTGATGAGGCGCGAGAACGGTGCGCAGAGGGGGTCTGCGCCGCGATTTGGCGGCGGTTTGCCCGGGATTGTTCGATTGCGGCAGCATCAGTCGGACGGCAATCCCGGGAGTGCGATCCGGTACGCAACCGGGTCGCGTTGAGCCAGAACAGACGGGAGGGGAGAAGGAGCATGTCCGTGGTCCCCCTTTACGTCCGCATCGCCTTGCCCTGCTTCGCAGCCGCGATCCTGCTGACCGCCGCGCCTGCCCGCGCGGACGGCGAAACCAGCTGGAACACGCCGAACAAGTCCTCCCAGTCGTCCTACTCCGTCTATCGCGACGGTGGTTTCGACACGCAGTACGACAACCCGCGCGACCAGGCCGAGATCGACGATCTGATCGAGCTCTCCAAGTACCTGCTGCGCACGGCGTCCCAGCTCTCGAAGTACCGGGTGCCGGAGGTGCTGCCGATGGTGACGCGTATCTCGCGCGCCGATCTCGACCGGCTCGCGTGCGGCGAGGGCGCGGCCAAGTGCGGCGTGTCGGCCATGTACGAGCCCACTCGCGGGATCGTGTTCTCCGAAGAACTGCAGCCGGAGAAGAACCTGTTCCACCGCTCGATCCTCCTGCACGAGATGGTTCACTACATGCAGGAACTGGGGCATTCGATGTCGGCCTCGGCTGTCTGCGAGCGCTGGTACCAGCGCGAGCTGGAGGCCTACGCGATCCAGAAGCTGTACCTGCAAGCGATCCAGAGTCCCGCCCGGGTCGCGTACTCCGGTGCGCGCCCCACCTGCGATTCGCATTCCGAAGCACTCACCCACTCCGGCAAGGAAGTGCGAGCCCCGGGCGTCAACGACTGACGTCAGGATTACTCCCTGTCCCTGGCGCGGCGTCCTGCGGGGCGCCGCATCCGTTTCGAGGGTGACGATTCCATCCGTGCGGGCGAGGTGGGCGCGCGGTGGCATGGGCTACACTCGGGTGGTTGAACCCGGACCCTGATCGAGTGACCCGAAGCCGTCTGATCGTTCTCGTCGTGTTCGCCGCCGGCATCGTGGCGTTCTTCGCCTTCGATCTGGAGCAGTACTTCAGTCTCGAGTTCATCAAGAGCCAGCAGGCGGAGCTCGACCGGTGGTACCGCGCGAATCCCGCGCTGACCATCGCGGTGTACTTCGCGATCTATGTGGCCGTGACCGGATTGTCACTGCCGGGGGCCACGGTGATGACGCTGGTGGGCGGGGCGTTGTTCGGGATCGTGGTCGGCACGATCGTCGTGTCGTTCGCTTCCAGCGTCGGCGCGACGATCTCGTTTCTCGCGAGCCGTTTCCTGTTTCGCGATGTCGTGCGACGCCGCTTCGGCGACCGGCTGAAGGCGATCGACGCAGGCGTGGCGAAGGACGGCGCGTTCTACCTGTTCGTGCTGCGCCTGCTGCCGCCGATCCCGTTCTTCGCGATCAACCTGGCGATGGGGCTCGTGCCCATCAGGACCTGGACGTTCTATTGGGTCAGCCAGGTGGGCATGCTTGCCGGCACCATCGTCTATGTGAATGCCGGCACGCAGATCGCGCGGATCGAGAACGTGAAGGGTCTGCTGTCACCGGGCCTGATCCTCGCGTTTGCGGCGCTGGGGATCCTGCCCTTCGTTGCCCGCCGATGCATCGACGCCTTGCAAGCGCGCAAGGTTTACGCGAACTGGGAGAAGCCCGCCCGCTTCGACCGCAATCTGGTCGTCATCGGTGCCGGCTCCGCCGGATTGGTTTCCGCCTACATCGCTGCGGCGGTGAAGGCCAAGGTCACGCTGATCGAGAAGCACCGGATGGGCGGCGACTGCCTCAACTTCGGGTGCGTGCCCTCGAAGGCGCTGATCCGATCGGCGAAGCTGCTGGCGCACGTCAAACGCTCCCGGGATTTCGGCATCCGCAGCGCCAGCGCCGATTTCGACTTCGCCGAAGTCATGGAGCGCGTCCAGCGGCTGATCGCCGCCATCCAGCCCCACGACTCGGTGGAGCGCTATACGAGGTTGGGCGTCGAGTGCATCGCCGGGACCGCGAAGATCACCTCGCCCTGGTCCGTGGAGGTGGCGACCGCCGAGGGAGCGAAGACGCTGACGACGAGGAGCATCGTGATCGCCACCGGCGGCCGGCCCTTCGTGCCGTCGATCGCCGGGATCGACGACGTGGGCTACGTCACCTCGGACACCTTGTGGGGCATCCGCACGCTGCCGCCTCGGTTGCTGGTGCTCGGCGGCGGCCCCATCGGCTGCGAACTGGCGCAGTGCTTCGCGCGCTTCGGGTCGCAGGTGACGCAGGTGGAGATGCTGCCGCGTCTGATGGTGCGCGAAGATCCCGAGATCTCGGCGATGGTGCTGGAGCGCTTCCGCGCCGAGGGCATCGACGTGCGGGTGGGCCACAAGGCCCGGCGCTTCGTCCTGGAGAATGGCGACAAGGTCCTGTACGCCGAATCGGGCGGACGGGAAGTGCGCATCGCGTTCGACGTGATGCTCTGTGCGGTGGGGCGTGTGGCCAACACGGCCGGCTACGGGCTCGAGGAACTCGGCATCTCCCCGACGAAGGCGGGCACCGTCGAAGTGAACGAGTTCCTCGCGACCCGGTATCCGAACATCTACGCCTGCGGCGACGTGGCGGGCCCGTACCAGTTCACGCACACCGCGTCGCACACGGCGTGGTACGCCTCGGTCAACTCGCTGTTCGGGCGCTTCAAGCGGTTTCGCGCCGACTTCTCGGTGATCCCGTGGTGCACGTTCACCGAACCGGAAGTGGCGCGAGTGGGCCTCAACGAGACCGAGGCGCAGGAGAAGGGCGTCGCGTACGAAGTCACCAAGTATGGCATCGACGATCTCGATCGGGCGATCGTGGACAGCGAAGCGCACGGCGTCGTGAAAGTGCTGACCGTGCCCGGCAAGGATCGCATCCTCGGGGCGACCATCGTCGGGGAGCATGCGGGCGAGGTGATCGCGGAGTTCGTGACCGCGATGAAGCACGGGATCGGGCTCAACAAGATCCTGGGGACGATCCACATCTACCCGACGCTGACCGAGGCGAACAAGTATGCGGCGGGGAATTGGAAGAAGGCGCATGCGCCGGCAGCCGCGCTGAAGTGGTTGGAGCGGTATCACGGGTGGATGCGGGGGTGAGGTTGGGGATTGGCGGTGGGCAAGCGCTCAACGCGGAGGACGCGGCGGACGCGGGGGAAAGCCCTTCCTTTTCTGGTATCGCTACATTGATCTGTGTCGCCACAGTTCATTCATGAAGCAAGGACTGCATTCTGATTTGCCTTTCCCCCGCGTCCGCCGCGTCCTCCGCGTTGAGCGCTTCAGCTCCGCTGCTGCCGCCCGTGCCTGCTGTGGCGGGCGCCCGATGCCAGCCGTGTTGTAGTCTTCGCCCGTGCGACTTTCCATCATCATCCCCGTTCTGGACGAGGCCGACGGCATCGAACGTCACCTGGTTGCCCTCGCCACGTTGCGCGCGCGTGGCCACGAGGTCATCGTCGTCGACGGTGGCAGCAGTGACGCCACGGTGGCGTTGTCTCGGCCGCTGGCCGATCGCGTCCTCTACTCCCGCCGCGGGCGGGCGCTCCAGATGAACACCGGGGCGGCCGCAGCGAGCGGCGACGTGCTGTTGTTCCTGCACGCGGATACGGCCTTGCCCGAAATGGCCGACGAACTCATCGCTGAGGGCCTGCGCGACGGACAGGTGTGGGGCCGGTTCGACGTCCGCATCGCCGGGCGTCACCCCTTGCTCGCGATCGTCGCCCGCACGATGAGCATGCGCTCGCGCTGGACCGGCATCGCCACCGGCGATCAGGCGATATTCGTGCGGCGGGAGGCGTTCGAGCGCGCCGGTGGATTTCCGAAGATCGCCCTCATGGAGGACATCGCGTTGTCCGCGGCGCTGAGGCGAACGAGTCCGCCGATCTGCCTGCGCCGCTGCGTCGTCACGTCGGGTCGCCGTTGGGAGAAGCACGGCGTGATGGCCACCATCCTGCACATGTGGCGCATCCGTCTCGCCTATTTCTTCGGCGCGGATCCGGATCGGCTCGCGCGCACGTATCGGCCCCATGAGTCCTGATACACGCGTCCCGGTGCTCGTGTTCGCCAAGGCGCCGGATCCGGGCAAGGTGAAGACGCGCGTCGCATCCCGCATCGGAGATGGTCCTGCCGCCGTGCTGGCTGCTCGACTGGCGTTGCGCGCGGTGGCCACAGCGTGCGAGTCGAACGTGGGTGATGTGGAACTGTGGTGCACGCCGGACATTGCGCATCCGTTCTTCCAACTGTGCCGGCGCCGGCACGGAGTCGTGTTGCACCCGCAGGCAGGGGACGATCTCGGGGCCAGGATGGCCCATGCGCTTCGTTCGGCGCTGCAGCGTGCGCCGGCCGCGATCCTGATCGGGTCCGATATTCCGACGATGGTGCCAGCGGATCTGCGCGCGGCGGCATCGGCACTCGCTGGCGAAGACGACGCTGTGCTTGGCCCCGCGGAGGACGGTGGCTATTGGTTGATGGGTCTTCGTCGCGTGGACGATGCGATCTTCTCCGATATGCCATGGGGTACCGCGGATGTGCTCGCGCGCACTCGCCGATGCTTCGATGCCCTGGGTTGGCGCGTCACCGAGACCGCGACGCGATGGGATGTGGATCGGCTCGAAGATTTCGAGCGGCTGCAGAGAGACCCCGGGACAGCGCCGCTTGCGACAGCCTTGAAGGACGCAGCGTGAAACTGAAGCGCCTCATTCTCGCGGGGGGTGGCCATGCGCACGTGGAGGTGCTGCGTGCCTTCGGCGCGAAACCCGTTCCGGAGGTGGACGTCACCCTCGTCACGCCGGAGGCCGACACGCCGTATTCGGGCATGCTGCCGGGCCTGGTGGCAGGGCACTACTCCTGGCGCGAAAGCCACATCGATCTCGGTGCGCTCGCGCGCTATGCAGGTGCCCGCATCAAGCCGACCCGCATCGTCGGGATCAATCCGGGCGAGCGTCAGGTGCTGTGCGCGGATCGTCGCGTGCTCGACTACGACCTGCTGAGCCTCGACATCGGTTCGACGCCGCCGCTGAACGCGATCGAAGGCGGCGACCAGCATGGAGTGGGTGTGCGGCCCGTGGAGAGCTTTCTGGAGGTGTGGACCGCGCTGTGTCAGGAGGCTCGCGAGCGCCCCTTGCGGGTTGCGGTGGTGGGCGGTGGCGTGGGCGGCGTGGAACTGAGCCTCGCCATGCGTCACCACTTGCGATTGGAAAGTGGCCTCGCGCCGCAGACCGATCTCACGCTGGTGACGGAAGGCCAGTCGATCGTGCCCGATCACTCGATGGGCGTGCGCCGCAGTCTCCAGCGCGCGTTGGCTCGCAACGGCGTCGGATTGCTTACGGGTCTGCGGGTGGCGCGTGTCGATGCCGACGGCCTGACACTCGAGGGCGGTGCGAAAGTGCCGGCCGATTGTGTGATCTGGGCGACCGGAGCGGCGGCTCCGGCGTGGCTTGCGCGATCCGGCCTGGAACTGGATGAACGCGGATTCGTGCTGGTCGACGAGACGCTCCAGTCCACTTCGCATCCGGGCATCTTCGCGGCGGGCGACGTGGCGACGATGCGCGATCATCCACGACCCAAGTCCGGCGTGTATGCCGTGCGTCAGGGTCCGCCGCTCGCGGAGAACCTGAGGCTCGCGCTCACCGGTGAATCGCTGAAACGCTTTCGACCGCAGCGGCGTGCGCTGGCGCTCATCAGCACCGGCGGTCGTCACGCCGTGGCGTCGCGCGGCGCGATCACGTTCCAGGGTTGGTGGGTGTGGCGTTGGAAGAATTCCATCGATCGCAAGTTCATGGCGAGGTACGTCGTCGGTACCAAGTAGCCGGCTCCTCGCCGGCAGGCGTGGTGGCGCTGTTTGCCGACAGTCTCCGTGCGATGTAAGCCATCGGTAAACCATAGGCGCCGCTTGCGCAATCGTGCAAAGCGCACATGCGAATCGGTATTCGCAATCCGTAGGCTTCCAGTAGGGAAGCATTGCGTACTGTGGAGGTGCACGGACCGCGATCCCGGTCGTGCGTTTCCTCAACAGGCAAAGGAGTAGATGCAATGAACTCGAGACGTATTGCTACGGTGGCCCAGGCAGCGGCGCTGGTGACGTGGGGTGTGATCGCCACGAGCGTCCCCTCGACGGTACTGGCCGACCAGGGACCCGAACTGATGACGCGCAGCCCGGTCGAGAACGAAGCGGAACTCATGCGTGCGACGACGCTGAAGCCCGGCGACACGAAGCCGGGCGTTGTCCGTACGCGCAGCATCGAAGACATCAACGCCGACCTGGTACGTGACTGGAACGCGAAGCCGTCCGGAACCTTCGGCCCCAACGTGCGCAGCCGCTCGGTGGCGGAAGCACACGATGATCTGATGCGCGCCGGCTTCGGTCCGAACCCACCGGCCTCTTCGACTTCGAGCTCGGTCGCGACCACGAAGTAGTTCCGTTCTCCGCCGGCGGCCCGATACGCCGCGCGGAACAATCGCCGTCCGCAAAAGAATTGGACGCGATGCGAGCTGCCCATGACAATGCCCAGGAGACTTCGAGGAGGCATTCGTCATGGCAGCCGCACCACAACCCTTTCGCCTGCACGTTCCCGACGAGGCGATCGCCGATCTGCGTGAGCGGCTGGCACGTACGCGATATCCCGATCAGGCTCCCGGCGATCCGTGGGCCTATGGGACCAACGTCGCTTATCTGAAGCAGCTGGTCGAATACTGGCGGACGCAGTTCGACTGGCGCGCCCAGGAAGCGCGCCTCAACGCGTTTCCCCAGTTCAAGGTGCGGCTGCACGACATCGACGTCCATTTCCTGCACGTGGAAGGCAAGGGACCGAAGCCCTATCCGCTGCTGCTCTCGCACGGCTGGCCCGGATCGGTGCTGGAGTTTCTCGACATCATTCCCCGCCTGACCGACCCCGCGCAGTTCGGCGGCGATCCTGCGGACGCGTTCACCGTCGTCGTGCCCTCGCTGCCCGGTTACGGGCTTTCCTTCGCCCCGGGCCAGAAGCGTTTCAGCCTGGAGATGATCGCGGATTGCTTCGCGGAGTTGATGACGGGCGTGCTCGGCTACCGGCGCTTCGCTGCGCAAGGCGGCGACTGGGGCTCGTTCGTGACGTCGCGGCTCGGTGCGGTTCACGCCGACAAACTGATCGGCATCCACCTCAATCTGCTCAGCATCCGGCGCGATCCGAAGATGCTGGAGAACCCGACGCCGGAGGAGCAGAAGTTCCTGGGTGAGCTCGAGTACTGGCTCAAGGAGAGCATGGGCTATCAATGGATCCAGGGCACGCGCCCGCAGACGCTCGCCTTCGGGCTGTCCGACTCGCCGGCCGGGCTGGCCGCCTGGATCGTCGAGAAGTTCCGCGAGTGGAGCGATTGCAACGGCGACGTCGAGAGCGTGTTCTCGAAAGATCACCTGCTCGCCAACATCAGCCTGTACTGGTTCACCGGCGCCATCGGCTCCTCGTTCTGGCCCTACTACGCGCGGATGCATGGCCCCTGGCCGATCCCCGACGGCGGCGTGAAGATACCGATGGGTTACGCGGCGTTCCCGAAAGAGATCCTGCGGCCGCCGCGTTCGGTGGCGGAGCGCATGTACACCAATATCCAGCGCTGGACGCCGATGCCGAAAGGCGGACATTTCGCGGCGATGGAGCAACCCGAAGCGCTGACGCGCGAGATCGTGGAGTTCTTCAGGCCGCTGCGGCCGGGATAGCTCCTTTGCTCTGACTTGGCCACGAGCGAACCGGCACCTCAGTCGCCGGTTGGTGCGCGCAGCGTCAAGACCGCGACTTCCGGTGGCACGAGAAAGCGGACCGGCAGGATGCTGGTCCCTATGCCGGAGCTCACGAACAGGTGCCTGCCGTCTTCCACGATGTGGCCGACGGCATAGCGCTCACCGAAACGCGACGGCACGATGGGTCGCCCCACGAACGGCACACGCACCTGCCCTCCGTGCGTGTGGCCCGCTACCGTCAGGTTCACGCGCGCGGGCATGTCGGGAAAGAGATCCGGGTTGTGGGTAACCGCGATCACCGGCGCCTGATCGGTGACGAGGCCGAGGGCACGGCGCACGTCGTGGCGCCCCTCCCAGAGGTCCCCGATGCCCGTCAGCCAGAAGCTGCAGGCGCCGGAATCGACACGAACGGAGGCGTCTTCCAGCACCCGGATGCCGGCGGATTCGAGTGCGCGGCGGACGCGCTCGCCGTCGAGCCACCAGTCGTGATTGCCCAGCACGGCCCACGTTCCGAGGCGCGGTGAAAGCTGGCGGAGCGTTGCGGCGATGGCTTCCGGCGGGACGAACGTGCCGCCCAGCACGTTCTGGATGACGTAGTCGCCGGTCAGCAGCACGAGGTCGGGCTGCGCCTCGTTGATCATGCGAACGACGCGATCGAGCTTGCCCTGACCGTTGAAGGGCGACCCGATGTGCAGGTCTGCCAGCACGGCCACGCGCAAGCCTGAGCACTGTCGCGGCCAACCGGGAACCGGGAGTTCGTACGTGACCGTGCGCAGGCTGGCCGGTTCGAACACGAAGGCCCAGAGGATCAGCGTCGCGCCGACCAACAGAAACGTCGCGACGAAGATCTTTCGGCTGCGACGATGGCGATGGTGCGCTGATCCGGAGTTGGGGCCGGTCAACGCCACCCGAACCCTCGAGCCACCAGCGATCCTCCGCTGGCGATCAGGAGCACGGCCACGAAGCGCGCGAGCTGCACCTGCGACAGGCGCAGATGCAATCGCTGGCCGAGGCGCGTGCCGAACCACATCAAGGGGAACAGTGCGATCGCGGCGGCCAGGAGGCGCCAGTCGAGCAGCAACCCCGAGACGATGAACAGGGCGATGCGGAATCCCGTGCTGAGCGAGAAGACGACCGACAGCGTTGCCCGCAGGCGCGCAGTGTCGTGAATGCGTGAAGCGAAGTAGACGACGTAGACCGGGCCGCCCACGCCGAATAGCGCTCCGAGCATGCCGCCGAGCAGGCCGGTGGGGTGGGCTGCCGCATCGGGAAATCGTCTCGGCGATCCGCGCGCCAGCAGCCGGTGAACGCCGTAGCCGGCGACGAAGAAGCCGAGCACGGTGATTAGGGCCTCACCCGGCACCCGGGACAGGAGCAGCACCCCGAGGATCACGCCGACGAACATTGCCGGGACCACACGCTTGACCTCCGCGCGCTCCACATCTCCGCGAAAGCGCATGCCTGTGGTGACTGCCGCCGAGAAATCGAGCAGCACCATCATCGGTACCACCGTCGTGAGCGGCAGGAAATGGGCGAGCAGCGGGATGGAGATCAGCGCCGAGCCGAAGCCCGAAATGCCGAAGATGGTGTAGGCCGCGAAGATGATGAGAGGCGCGGCGATGAGGATGTCGGTCGGGATTTGCGGCACCGGGCGAGTCTAGCAAAGCTGTCCGGACGGTTGATTTGCCCAATTCGTAGCCCATTTGTAAGCGGGCCTTGGGCACACTACCTTTGGGGTTGCGCAAGCTTCGAGGCCGGTCTGGCTTGTTGGCGCGGGAGGAACAGGATGGGGCCGTCCACCGGTATCGCAAAACTGGCACCCCCTCGTGCGGACGGGGTGGTTCGTCGCGAGCGGCTGAACGCTCTGTTTGCCCTGAGCCGGCAACGGCCCATCGTCTGGGTGGCCGGTCCGCCGGGCGCTGGCAAGACCATGGCGGTTGCGGACTATCTCGCGGCGATCGAAGCCCCGACCCTCTGGTATCGCGTCGATCCGGGCGACGCAGACCCTGCTACGTTCTTCTATTTCCTCAGGCAATGCGCCGCGGCGATGATTGCGGGGGAACAAAGGCCGCTGCCCCTTCTGACTCCGGAGTACCTGTCGGATATTCCAGGCTTCGCGCGCCGATGGTTCCGTGAGGCGTTCCTGCAGTTGCCCTCCGGGACGGTGCTGGTCCTCGACAACTTCCAGGATGCCGGCGACGGTGTTACGTTGCACCTGGCGCTCGTCGCGGCGTTCGAAGAACTGCCTCCGGGGGCCAATGTCATTGTCGTGAGTCGACGGGATCCACCTTCGGCCTTTGCGCGCGCCGTGGTGAACGGCGCCATCGCGCCCGTCGGCTGGAACGATCTGCGCCTGTCGGCCGAGGAGGCGGTCGCCGTGGCGGCATCGCGAGGGCAGCACAACCCGGATGTCATCCGTGACGCGCAGGAGCGGTCGAACGGCTGGATGGCCGGCGTGGTCCTGATGACCGAGCGCGAGACCGTCGGACGCACCTCGCGCGAAAGCACGCAGGCTGACTCTCTTGAGACCGTCTTCGACTACTTCGCAGGGCTGGTCTTCGATGCGGTTCCACCGGACGTGCAGGATGTTCTTGTACGCAGCGCCTTGCTGCCGAGCGTAACGACGCACCTCGCCGAAGCGCTGGTCGGGCACTCGAACGCGATCGATGCGATCGACTACCTGTGTCGGCGCAATCTCTTCGTCGATCGCACGGCTTCATCGATCGCGACCTACCGCTTTCATCCGCTGTTCCACGCCTTCCTGCGAGCACGGGCGCGGGAACTCCTGTCGGAATCCGATCGCTCCGAGCTTGCCGCGAAGGGCGCGAGCGCTCTCGAAGCCATCGGGGGATGGGAGGAGGCGTACGGACTCTATGCCGAGGCGCAGCGCTGGACCGAGGTCGAGCGGTTGCTGCTGACGCATGCACGAGGCCTGATCGACCAGGGTCGCTGGCGCACCCTCGACGAATGGATCCAGCGGGTTCCCCTCGCGGCGCGCGAAAGGAACCCATGGTTCGAGTACTGGCGAGGACGGGCGCGGATCATGATCTCCACCGAAGACGCGCAGCCGATGCTCGAACGGGCCTATGCGCGCTTCCTGGTGGTCGGCGATACTGTCGGCCAGATGTTGAGCGCCGTCAGTGTCATCGAGGCGCTCTATCTCAAGTACGACGACTTCGCGGCCATGGATCCGTGGCACGCGCGTATCACGGCTTTGCTCGACTCCGGAGTCGTTCCGCCGTCTCCTGACGACGAGTTGCGGACCAACGCTGCTGTCATGGTCGCGTGCAGCTACCGGTTCATCGACTACGAGCGCCTGGAGGACTGCGTGGCGCGGGTGGAAGCATTGCTGTCGGCGCCGATCGATCCGAACCTGCGCATATCTGCCGCCGGGATGCTGCACGCGCACGTGATGACGTCGCTCGACACGCGGATCGATGGTCTGGCGCAACGCGCCGCCAGAGAGTTGATCACGGAATGGCCGCAGATCACCGCCTATCGCAGAGCTCACTATCTCGCGATGGAGGGGTACACGCACTACGTGATGGGCCGGTTCGACCGTGCATGCGAGGTGCTCGGGTGCGCCGAAGAGATCACGAACGAGCATCGCCTGGATGAACTCGGCTATCTCGTCGCCTGCTGGCGTGCCCTGTCGGAACTGAGAGCGCTGAGACCGGACGCCGCAGTCGCAGCCATGGAGCGCGGTTCACGATGCAGACCGCCGCGGATGGGGCCAACCCCGGTGCTGGGCCGGATGGTTGCGTGCGGAATCGCGTTCGCGCAGGGTCGGACAGGCAGTGTGCTCGCCGACATGAAGACCGTCCAGGACCACTTCGAAAAGACCGGTCAGTACGTAGGCTTCGTGCCCGTGAGCTGGTTCGGCGCCCATATGGCGCTTTGTCTCGGAGACACGGCGGCGGCCGAGGCATTTCTCGAGCGCGTTTCCCATCTTCTGGAGTGCCCCAGCGCCCGTTTCATGATCGGCTCGCAGCATCTGCTTCAGGCGTGGCTGGAACACCAGCGCGGCCGCCCGGACTCGCGCGACCGCCTTCTGGAGGACGTGATGCGGCGCGCGCGTGACGGTCGTTCCAGGATACGGTATCGCTGGTATCCGGGTGCTTTGGCCGCCTTGTTGCCGATCGTCATCGAGCGGCGGATCGACGTTCCTGCCGCCATCGAGATCGTCCGCGACTGCAAGGTGCCGGCACCGGTCTTGGGCACGGAGCACTGGCCGTGGCCGGTGAAGATATTCACGCTCGGCCGTTTCGATCTCCTGGTCGACGGTCGACCGGCAGAGTTCTCGCGCAAGGCTCCACGTCGCCTTCTGGAACTGCTCAAGGCGATCGTTGCGTTCGGGGCCGATGGCGTCGATGAACGCAGGCTCGCTGACGCCTTGTGGCCCGATGACGACGGCGACAACGGCGTGCACACGCTTCACGTCAGCGTCACGCGGCTACGCAAGCTGCTTGGCTGCACCGAAGCAGTTCGAGTCGAGGACGGAAAGGTAAGCCTGGACCCGACGCGGTGCTGGGTCGACGCGCTGGCCTTCGAGCGGACCCTGCGGGCAACGGAGGTCGATGTCGAGCAGCTCGAGCAGATCTGTGGTCGCTACGGTGGGACTTTTCTCGGCAACGACGCGGAGCAACCCTGGTTGCTGCCCATGCGCGAGCGGTTGCGTACCGGCTTCGTCGAGCGCATCGAACGGTTGGGAGCCGCACTGGAATCCTCGGCGCAATGGGGCCGCGCCGCGGCGTGGTATCAGAAAGGCATCGATGCAGATCCGCTCATCGAGGCTTTCCATCAAGGCCTGATGCGCTGCTATCTCGAATCCGGACGAAGAGCAGAAGCGATGAGTGCCTACCGGCGGCTGCGACAGACATTGTCGGTCGTGCTCGGCATCGGACCGTCCTCATCCACGGAAGCTTTGCTGCAGGTGCTGTACACCTCGGAAACAGATCGACAATCCGTAGCCAATTCGTGACGACGTTGCCCCTACGCTGGCGGCGGGTTCGAGAGGTGACGAATGCACAACCGGAGAGTGCTCATCCTTAGGTTCCCTGCACTCGCCGATCGGGAGCGCTCCGTCCCGGTCGGTGTCTGCGAGGATCCCGACACGGGCGAGCAGCAGGTCTTCACGACCGCCGCTGACTTGTGGGCGATCGTGCAGTCCCGGTTGCCGGCGGAAGTCGCGTCGCGAACGCCGCATCGCGGAACGGTTCGCCGGGCGCGATTTCCCAAGCCAATCTCCGAGGAGGATTCATGAGCAAGTCGTTCGTCGTGTTCCTGGCAGGCGCGTCAATCACCGCATGGTGTGCGGGTGCCGCAGCGGATACGCTGCCCAAGGCAGGCAGCTTCAGCTGGCATACCGGCTGGAAGGCCGCCGGAAGTCCGCCTTTCACGGTCGCCGACAAGCAGATGATGGGCAGCGGAGGCGTGACGGGTGTCACGTTCAACGACAAGGGGGCGGGGCCGCTGCACGGCGGCCCGGCTAACTGCTTCGACGCCTGGTACATGGTCGACGGGCGCGGGAAGGACAAGGGTTTCTGCACCTTCAGCGATGCCGACGGCGACAGGATCGTCACGGAATTCACCGGTGATCTTTCCGCCGAAGGCGGCACCGGCACCAACGTGATCGTCGGCGGGACGGGCAAGTACAGCGGCATCACCGGCAGCGGGCCGTGGAAGTGCAAGTGGGCCGGTGGCAACGGCGAACTCGCTTGCAACCAGCGCCTGGACTACAAGCTGCCCTGACCAGCACGAATCGGAGGCGGATTGATCCTCCTCCGCCCGGGATTACTTGCAGGTGCCGCCCCAGCGCGCGATCGAGAACTTGCCTTCGTTGACCACGGGCTGCCACCAACCGCTGTCCGTCTTTCCCGCGAACTTGCCGGTACCGCCAGCGGCCTTCCAAGAGCCCTTGTCGGCGCCGGCGGGAAGGTCCCAGGAGACCGAAGCGGTGTTCCCGTCCTTGTCTTTGCGCAGGCAGAATCCCATTCCCGCAACCTTGCCGTCCGGTGTAGCCAGAAAGACACCGGAGCAGCGACCCGTGGTCATGTTCCAGATGCTCTTGGCATCGTCGGTCATGACTACCGCGTGATCGATGCTCGTGGTCAAGGAGTGATCTCTCGCGGACTCCAGGGTATCGGAATGCTGATTGACCAGGACGTCATAGCCGGAGCAATTGTCGGCGTGAGCGGTGCAGCCCAACGCCAACCCCATCGCAGCCGTGGCTGCCGCAGCGCAACGAATGACATTCATGTCAGTCTCCCTTGGTGTGCGGCGCCGTGCGGCGACCGGTTCGCCTGCGGTGCTCGACGTGGCTGCTGCGCAAGCACTCGGACGATCCGGTTGGCGACCTTACGAATGATTTGCACGGGGTGGGGCGCCGCCGGCGACATGGCACTTCTGAAGGGGCGTGATCCGTAAGCCATCCGTGGGATGCCCCGTGCCTACAATCAGGACGTCGGCATTTCTTCCCAGGATGGCATGCCCGCAACCCCGCGTCTGCTCGCCAAGCTGACCCGGCCGCGCCTGCACGGCGCGGTGGCGAGGGAGCGGCTTTTCGCCCAGCTTGACCAGGCGAGGAGGTGTCGCGGGGCCATCTGTGTGGTCGGGCCGCCCGGGGCGGGCAAGACGACCCTGGTGGCTAGCTGGCTCGATGCGCGCGACGCGAAGGGAATCTGGTATCAGGTGGATGCCGGGGACACCGATCTCGCGACCTTCTTCCACTACCTGGGGCAGGCGGCCGGGCACCACTCGCGCAAGGGGCAGGCGCCCTTGCCGGCGCTGACGCCGGAGTACCTCAAGGACATCGAAGGGTTCTCGCGTCGGTTCTTCCGGGAGCTGTTCAGTCGACTGCCGGCGGACGCCGTGGTCGTGCTCGACAACTACCAGGAGGTGTCTTCGGACCAACCTTTCCACGCACTGGTGGCTCAGGCCGTGGACGAAGTGCCGCCCGGTATCGTGCTGGTCGCGATCAGTCGCCGCGATCCACCCGACACCTATGCACGGCTCATCGCAAACGAGCACGTCGAACGGGTCGACTGGGACCGTCTCAAGCTGACGCTGGACGAAGCGAGAGAGATCGCGCAGTCGCGCATGCCGATCGATGCCGTCGAGATCGAGCGGTTGCACGCCACCAGCGGCGGCTGGGCTGCCGGTCTCACGCTGCTGCTGGAAGGGCGACGGCGCACGGGTTCGACATCGCCGGACATGCCCGAAGGCCGGGATGCGATTTTCGACTACTTCGCTGCCCAGATCTTCGCGCGGGTACCGGAGACTACCCAGCGCTTCCTTGTGGCAACTTCGTTCCTGCCGCAGGTGCCGGTCTCGATCGCGCGCGAACTCACCGAAAACGCAGAGGCTGGAACGATCCTCGACAGCCTCTATCGCCGGCATCTGTTCACGCACCGCCGCCCGGGCGCCGAGCCGGTCTACTGGTACCACGCGCTTTTCCGATCGTTCCTCACGGCGCAGGCGGAGAGTGTGCTCGGCCGCGACCGCATCGACGAGATCCTGAGTCGCGCGGCGCGGCTGCTCGAAGCCGCCGGGATGTTCGACGATGCGTTCGACCTGTTCCGCGAGGCGCACGACTGGCCCGCTGCTTCGCGTCTGATCGAGCGGCGCGCGTCGGATCTTCTGGCGCATGGACGCGGGCAGACTCTGCGGGAGTGGATTCAGGCGCTGCCCACCGAAACGATCGAGCAGCATCCGTGGGTCCGCTACTGGCTTGGTACGTCCCTGGTGCAGCTTGATCAGAGCGGAGCGAGGCGACACCTCGAGGGTGTCTTCGAGGTGTTTCGCGAACGGGGCGAGAACGTGGGACAAGCGCTCGCCGCCGCCGGCGTCATCGATTCCTACGTCTTCCAGTGGACCGATTTTCGGCCGATACGCCAATGGGTCGACGAGCTCGACGGGCTGGTCGATCGGCTTCATCTAGTGAACGATCCGTCAGCCGAGCGCCGCATCCAGTCGAGCCTGCTGCTCGGGGCTCTCTACACGGCACCGGGGCATCCACGGTTGCTTCAGTGCGTCAATCGTGTGACGGAGATGCTGGACGAGCAGCTGGACCCTAACGGCAAGCTCGATGCGGCGATGATGCTGCTCGCGTACTGCAACATCGCGTCGGATGCCGACCGAGGCGCTTTCGCGGTCGCTCGAGGAACCGTCCTCGCGGAGCATCCGGAAGTCACGCCGTTCTCGCGCCTGTGGTGGCACCTGCGTCTCGGGCACTACTACACGCTGATCGGGGACTATGAGGTTTCGATCCAGATCCTCGATCGTGCCGGAGAGATCGCGGAAGAGCACGGGTTCCAGTATCTGACCACTATCTCGAGCCTGCTGTTCAGTTACCGGTCCATCGCTACCGCGTCGCTCGGCGACGAGCGGGCTACGCGTGAGTGCTGCGATCGAATGTCGGTCAGCGCGGAGCGGGGCAGTCCGACCCCCCGATGGCATGCGATACAGGGCCGCATCTATCTGGCGTGCGTCTCGGACAACCTCGCCGCGATAGTCGACCACGGCGTGCCCTGCGTCGAGGTGGCCCGGCTCACGGGGATGGTCTATCTCGAGGTCCTGGCGCAGGCGCATCACGCCATTGGTCTCGCGGCAACCGGTCAGCGCGAGGCGCTCGCGCGCCAGCTTGAAGTCCAGCGCCGCCGCATTCACGGAACCTGCCTGGCGCATTTCGACTGCGAAGCGACCATGGTCGAGGCCTGGGACGCGCTGCGACATGGGGAGACCGAACGCGGGAGGGATCGCTTGCGGGCGGCCCTGCGCATGGCGCGGGAGACGCGCTGCCGCTTCGTGAATATCTTCCGGACCACGTCGATTTTTCGCGATCTGATGGCCGAAGCGTTCTCCGCGGGTATCGAGGTCGATCTGGTCACGGATGCAATACGACGGTTCCGTGTGGTGCCGCCGACTTCCGCCACCGACCGCTGGCCGTGGCCCGTGAAGGTACGCATGCTCGGGCGGTTCGAAGTGGCGGTGGACGGCACGGCCCTCGAATTCTCGGGCAAGGCGCCGAGAAAGCCGCTAGCCCTGCTCAAGGCGATCGTGGCGCTGGGCACGGCCGGGGTACCCGTTGCTTCGTTGACCGACGCACTGTGGCCGGACGAGGAAGGCGACGCCGCGCGCAAGGCGCTCGACGTGACGGTGGCGAGGTTGCGCAAGCTGCTCGGACGCAACGACGCGATCGTGGTGAGCGACGAAGCCGTCAGCCTGAACGGGAAGCTGTGCTGGGTGGATGCGCAGACCTTTCTCACGTTGGCTGACGGGGCGACCACCGTGCAGGAACTGCGGCGGGCCACGACGTCGTACGGCGGAACCTTCCTGCCGGGCGACATGGACTCGCCCTGGAGCGCAAAGCGGCGCGAGGGGTTGCGCAACCGCTTCATCCGGTTAGTCGAGAAAGCAGGGTCGCAGGCGGAGGCCGAGGCCGAATGGGAGGAGGCGATCGCCTGGTACGGCCGCGGCCTGGAAGCCGATGAACTGGCGGAGAGCTTTCATCAGGGATTGATGCGCTGCTACCGGGCGCTCGGGCGACATGCGGAAGGGATGTCGGCGTACCGGCGCTTGCGTCAGACGCTGTCACTCACTCTCGGCATCGCGCCCTCGGAGCGCAGCCAGGCGCTGGCGCGTGCACTGCAACAAGACGGCGCACCGGTCTGACGGCGGAGCGTTGGGCTGGATTGGCGGAGTTTCAGCCATATCCGCGACCATGCGGGCGCACTATATTCGACGCCGGCATATGTAAGCCCGCAGTAAGGCATAACGGAGCAGTATTGCCTGCAAACAAGTCGCGCGGCGCCGAAGCCGCGGTCTGCGCTTGGTCCGCCTCGGCGGTTCTGCCGTCGAGCCCGGATCTCGCTCCATCCACCTCACACGAGGAGAACCTTATGGACCTGGAAACGCTACCCACCTCCCGGCGGGATATGTTCGGCCTAGCCGCTATGGCCGCCATCGCGGGTGTCGGTGCCGCATTGCCCGCTGCGACCGCAGCGGCTGCGACGTCGGCGACCGATTTCACGCGCTGGCTCGATGGCATCAAGGGCAAGCAGAAGGCGCTGCTCGACATGCGCGAACCCAACGGCGGCATGGGAATGGCCTGGGCCTGGGTGTTCCTGTTCACCGCGCCGCAAGCGTATGGCATTCCGGAAAGCGACGTGACCGTGGTCATGGTCATGCGTCACAACGCCATCCCCGTCGCGCTCGGCGACGACGCGTGGAGCAAGTACAAGCTCGGCGAGTTCTTCAAGATCGACGATCCGGCCACCGGTGCGCCGGCGGTGCGCAACCCCTTCTACACGACGATGGCCGAGCCGTTGCTGCCCGACATGGCGTTGCAGAAGCTGATCGACCGCAAGGTGAAGGTGGCGGCGTGCGACATGGCCATCGCGTTCTACAGCGGCCTGATCGCCAAGCAGATGGGCCTCAAGCCGGAAGACGTCAAGAACGACTGGAACGCCGCCTTGCTGCCCGGCATCGTCCATGCGCCGTCCGGGCTCGTGGCATGCCAGGGCGCGCAGTCGCGCGGCTGCCAGTACCTGTTCGCCGGCTGAGGGGAGTGCCGACGCAGCTTCTCGGGATGCGGCGTCGCCCGCGTCCCGAGGGTCTGCGCGTGCGCCGACATCATGAGAACAACAATCGTCGCCACCCTTGCCATCGTGGCGTGGCTCGCCTCGGCGGCAGCCATGGCCGCACGCCCGGCCATCGACGAACTCAAGTCGCGGGTGGTGCTGGACGACTACGAGGCCAACGTGCTGTTCGGCTACAGCATCGTGATGGAGACCAACAAGTACGCCGCGCGCTATGCGGGCAACGGTCTCAATTGCACGAGCTGTCACTTGAAAGGCGGCACGCAGCCGGACGGATTTCCGCTCAACGTCGCCGGCGTCTACCCCAAGTGGCGCTCGAAGAACGGCGTGCGCAATGGCATCGAGCTGCGCATCCGCGACTGTTTCCTCTACAGCCTGAACGGCGTGATGCCGCCGCCGGAAGCGCCGGAAGTCCAGGCCGTCGCCGCCTACATCCACTACCTCTCGGAAGGCGAGGTGATCGGCAAGCCGCCGGCGCGCTGGGGTGTGCCGACGCTGCCCGACACCGGCGCAGACCCGAATCCGCCACGCGGGGCCACCGTCTACGCACGGGTCTGTGCACCCTGCCACGGCAAGGATGGCCGCGGCACCGCTGCAGCGCCGCCGTTGTGGGGACCGGATTCCTACAACGCGGGCGCCGGGCTCAACAACGTGCAGCGCGCGGCGGGTTTTATCTGGGCCAACATGCCCGTGGGCGATGAACGCAGCCTCACCCATCAGGAAGCCCTCGACGTCGCCGCGTTCCTGCATCTCCAGCTGCGCCCTTTCGATCCGCGCGAGGGCGGACTCAAGAAGCTGGCCGAGCGCGTCTACCATCGCATCTCCACGTGGATGGGAAAGGCTGAGCGGTGAAGTTGGGCGCCTATTGCGCGATGCTGCTGCGCGAAGCGCTCCCCGATATTTCCTGGAGGCGTCGCGTGGATGCGCGGCGCGAGTTTCTCGCCGGCATCGTGGGTGCGGTATTGGTCATTCCGCAGGCCATCACGTTCGCCTATCTCGTCGGGCTGCCGCCGGAGACCGGACTCTATTGCGCGGTATTCGTGGGCTTCCTCGCGAGCCTGTTCGGCAATTCACCGATGGTCGGCGGGCCGAACACGGCCGTGTCGATCCTGTTGAGTCTCACGGTGATGCAGTACGCGGGGCGGGGCAGTCCGATCTACACCGAGTTCGTTCTGGTGCTGAGTCTCATGGTCGGATTGATCCAGCTTGCCATCTGGCTGCTGCGCGGCGCGGAGATCTTCCGGTATTTCAGTCCGGCTGCGATCATCGGCATCAAGACCGGGGTCGGTGTTCTGCTCATCACGTCGGCGCTCGAGGGTGCGCTCGGCCTTTCGCCGTTGTCCACCCAGTTCTTCTACGAGAAGTTCTACCTTGCCGCGGTCTCGTGGAGCGAGCTCGTCAACCCATACGCCGCTGCCACCGCCCTGGTCACGATCGTGAGCGGCCTCGCGTTGAAGCGCATCTGGCCCCGCACCTACATCGTCGCCGCGGTGATCGCCGGCAGCATCGTCGGCACGACCATCTACCTGGTGCAGGGGCCGATCGGATCGCAGTTGGAGTTGCTGGGTCACGTGACGATGCGCCTGCTGCCGGTCCAGTGGCCGCGCCTGACGCCGCAGCACTGGCTCTTCATGGAAGCGGTCGTGCCCAGTGCGATCGCCATTGCGGTGCTCGGACTCGCGCAGTCCCTGGTGATAGCCCGCGATCTGAAGGCCCGCGTGGTGGACGATCTCGACCTCGAGAAGGAGGTCTTCGCGCAAGGCATCGCGAACACGCTGAGTCCGATCTTTTCCACGTTCGCCGGCTCGGGCAGCTTCAATCGCACCTGCGTGGCGGTCAGCATGGGCGTGCGGACGCCGTTGGCCGGCATCATCGCCGCCGGTGCCGTGGTGGCGTTCGCTTTCGCGCTGGGGCCGTTGCTCACTTACCTGCCGATGCCTGCCATCGCTGGGGTACTCGTGCTGGTGGGCATCGGCATGGTCCAGGGCGACGAAGTGCGGCAGCTGATGCGCGGGCGGGTGGACGGCATCGTCTTTCTCGTTACGCTCTTCACGGTGACCTTCCTGGGGTTGGACGTCGGCATTCTCGTGGCGGTGCTCGCGTCGGCCGCGTTCCTGCTCGCGGGCATGTCGAAGGTGGACTTCGATGTTTCGCACGAAGGCGAGACGGAGTGCATCGCGGTGAAAGGCAACCTGTTCTACGCCTCGGTCGACCGCCTGTGGCAGCATCTGCGTGCCCATCCTTCCGCGTGCACCCGCCTCGATCTGACCCGGGTCCCGTTCTGCGACGCGACGGCGCACGCCATGATCTGCACAGTGCAGCACGAGCGCAGTGCGAACGGCGGCCGGCTCGATCTGGTTCCGGCCGCTCGGGTGTGAGATGTCGGGTGGCTGTTGAACGTGACTACTTGAGGTCCGCCTTCACGGCATCCACCGCGGCCTGGGCGCAGATGCCGTCCTGCTCGGCGCTCGCTCCCGAGACCCCGATCGCGCCGATCTGCTGACCTTTCGCGGTGAGGATCGGGGCACCGCCCTCGATCATCAGAAAGCCCGGAACGTGCACCAGCGCGGGGACCTGCTTGTCGGCGATCTCGCCCAACTGCTTGGTCGTCACGGGGAACGCCGCGGCCGTGTTCGCCTTGAGCTGGGCGATCTGGATGCTGCCCAGGAAGGCCCCGTCCATGCGGCGGAAGTACTTGAGGTTGGCGCCTTCGTCGACGACGGCGATGATCATCTTCCAACCCTCCGTACGCGCCTTCGCTTCGCAGGCATCCGCCATCTTCCTCGCGGTGGCTACGGAGACCGTGGGCCTCAAGTCCTGGGCCGGCAGCGGGGCGGAGCACAACACGGCAGTGGCGGCGAGCAGCAGATGCGGGGTCTTCATGGTTCGTTCTCCTTGGACAATGGGGCGGGCGATGCGGGCCCGGGCCGGGCAGCCATCAGCAGGAACGTCCACAGTTCGTCGACGGTCTGGAACCCCTGGCGCGCGCCGTCGCTGACGCGTTCCGCAAGACCGCTCACCAGGCGGTGCTCGACCTCCCGGCGATAGATGTGCACGACGTAGGATTCCAACTCGGTCCGTCCTCCCGGTGCCGGAGAGTCTCGTCCGGACCGACCAACGGACGGCCTACCGATCCCGCATCAGTGCGGCGGGGCGGCTTCTCCCAGGCGATCCGCGAGCTGACGGCTCGCCGGTGAAGGACCGATACCGAGCACGACGGACAAGGTCTGTCGCAGGCGCCGGAAGACCGACAGGCCCTCGGCGCTGCGGCCCGCGGCCAGATGGCAGCGCATCAGGCCTTGATAGAAACCTTCGGCGAGGTCGTCGACCGCGAGTCCGCGCTCGTAGCACTCGGCAGCGCGGGCCCACGCGCCCTCGGATTCGAAGGCAGTGCCCTGGCGTTCGAGCACTGCGAGGAAGCGTTGCTGCAGTTTCACTCGGGGGCGCAGCGCCCACGGTGCGTCGGCTTCGTCGGGCAGGAACCGTCCGCGATAGAGCGCGAACAAGCGCGGCAGATCCAGGGGTTCAGTGTCGGCACAGCGGGCGAACGCGAGGGTGTCGATCCAGCATCGCTCCGTCTCGAGGCTGACCTTCTCGCCGGATAGCACGACAAGGTCGGCAACTCCCAGCAGCTTGCGCAGCCGGCCGATCGTGACCGTGAAGGCATCGTAGCCGGCATCGCCGTCGACGTCCGGCCAGAGCGCGTCGAGCAGCTCGCGCACCGGTACGTCGACGATGCCGAAAGCGACGATCGCCTTCAGGAGTTCCAGTACGCGGCGCGGTGCCTTGCCCGCGAAGACGAGCGGTTCGTCCTCGAGCAGGACCTCGAATCGGCCGAGCGTGCGGATGCGAACGGGCCATGGCCAGCGATCGCCCGCGTCGCTGCCCGGCAGGATCCGGTATCGGCGTATCGCGTCGCGGACATAGTCGACATCCACATCCTGTTCGAGCGCAGCGCCGAGAACTGTCGTGAGCGCCGGCAGGGCAACCCGGATCGGATTGGCATAGTGAAACGAGGTGGCGCGCGCCCGTCCCAGGACCTGCCGCAGGCGCTCGGTGCAATGGGCCGGGCCGAGCACCCGCACATCGCGATACAGCCGCACGAGCTCGGCTTCGATCGCGAACGGCGCGAGGCACGTGTCCCGCGCGAGTTCGTTCACCCGGTCCATGCAGCGGTCGAGCGCGACCGTTTCGCCCCTGGCGGCAAGCACCAGGCCCCAGTCGATCAGCCCCAGGACTTCGATGTGGACCATGCCGGTATTCGCGGCGGCGTCGAGCAGGGCGCGTCCGGACGCGTATGCCTCATCGTGCCGACCCTGCGCGCCTGCGATCCGCACGCGCGTCTGGTGCAGCAGGAAGAGGTCGGTGGGGCGTCGTGGATCGACCATCGCTTCCGTCTCCGCCGCGATGTTCGAAGCCCATTTCCAGTCCCTTCGCGCCGCTGCGACGATCAGCTGGAACGAGCGGATCAGGAGAGCGGCGCTGTGGGGGCCCTTGAGTCCCTCTGTCACCCGGATACGTTCCGCCTCTCCCAGCAGTCGTTCGCCGGTCTCGTACCGGCCGGTGAACACGTGGCACTGACCCACACGCAGGTGCCACCACATGCGATGGAACGGCGTGACGTCGGCGTGCGCCACGAGTGGAGCGACGCGCGCTTCGACGCGCATCGCCAGCGGTAGATCGCGCGCAGTGCCGCAATAGACGAGGAGCTGGCTCGCCGCCTTGACTTTGCTGTCGGCATCGAGAGGTTCGTCCAGGAGAGCGTCGATGCGACGTACGCTTTGCAGCAGCAGAGGATGCCCGGGTGCCACGAACAGCGTGGCCGTAAGCAGGCTCGACTGCACACGCAACTCATCACCGATGTCGCCGCGGAAGGCGCGGACCGGCAGTTCCGCGAGAGCGTCGATCCATGCATGGAAGTCGTGGAACGAAGCCCATTCGAAATAGATGGCGTCGATGATCGCTGCAGCGGCAAGGGCTTGGCCGGCCACGTCGCCGATCGTTCCAAGCTTCCGGTACGCGGCCTCCAGAGGCGCTCGCGCACTTCTCGGATCCGCTGCCATCAGCCCCATCCCCTGCCAATAGAGGAGCCGTGGTTCGAGATCCAGTCGGTCCGGTGGCAGCGCGCGCAACCAGTCCGACAACGTGCGCCATCGCCCTTTCGCCAGCAGATCGCGCGCGGTCGTCAGAATTACTCGCGAGCACGACGCCCACTGTTCGGCCTGCGCGTACAAGTCGATGGCTTCCTCGCAACGACCGCCGGCCTCGAGGGCTTCTGCCGCACGTTCCGCGAGCCACCGAAGCCCGTCGGGCGTGAACAGAGCATGCGCTTCACGCTGTAGGAACTCGCGGAACAGCGCGTGGTACCAGTACACCGGTTCGGCGCCCGGCCGGCGATGCACGAACAGGTGACGCCGGTAGAGATCCTCCAGGATCTCGGCGGCACCGGCGTTGCCGGTCAGCGCGCGCGCCACGCTGACGGGCACGTTCGGCAGCATCGAGGTCTCGACGAGAAAGCGACGCGTCGCGTCCGACGTCCGCTTGAGGATGAGGCCGGCAAAGTAGTCGAACACGCGGCTCGGGTCCGCGTCGCGCATCTCCGTGCCCTCGCGCTCCTCCAGCATCAATGTGAGGCCCGCGGCCCAACCACCGGAACGTTCGTGCAGGTTCCTGATGGTCTCTTCATCGAGGGACGCACGCTGTGCCGCGATCACGCGGGCTTCATCGGCGGTCAGCCTGAGTCGGGACCCGTCGACGAATCCGACGTGCTCGTTGGCGATCAGATGCGCATAGCAGGCGGGCGGGTCGTGACGGGAGACCAGGATGAGCGTCTGTCCGACCGCAACTTCGGACGCCGCGGCGGCGACCAGATCGTGCAGGGGGTTCTCGGCAGCGACCTCCTGATAGTTGTCCAGGACGACGATGGCATCGTCGGGCAACCGCACGAACATCTCGCGGAAGTACCGGCGCGCGAACCCTTCGACGTCGTCCAGGTACTCCGAGGTCAGGGCCGGGAGCGCGCGTTGGCCCTTCCGGGCGAGCTGCCGCATTGCTTCGCCCAGATAGTGGAAGAACGTCGCGAGGTCGGCATCGCCGGCGTCGACCTGATACCAGATGCCGCGGGCCGCGCGAGCATCCAGCCACGACGCGACCAGCGTCGTCTTGCCCGCCCCGGGCGGACCGACCACGCAGACGAGACGGCACCGCTCGCGCAACTCATCGAGCCGCGCAAACAGCGCCTCCCGCGGCACCGCGTGGTGCAGGCGCGGGCGCGTCAGCTTCGCGAGTCTGGTGCGCTGCCGGGTCATCGCCGTCTCCCTGACAACGATTATGCGGGAGACGGGCCCCCTGGGGCCGCTTCTGTAGGTCATCCGTGGGATCGATCCGTCGCGGCAGAGCGGCCCCGGCTCTGCCGAGGAGAGCGATGCGATGAAGGTACGGTGGATGATCTGTAGGGCCTGCACCCTGAAAGTGGATCGTGCGTGCGGGACGTCCGCCGCTTCAATCCGGAGGGAAACGAGTCATGACTTACCAACTGCTCAAGCTGGGTGTTGCGATCGCAGTTTCGGCAATGCTCACGGGTGCGGCCGTTGCCGGCGAGAAGGGCAAGTTCGTCGGACATGCGGTGCTGAACAACACGAAGTTCACCGAGTACAAGGCGCAGGACGGTCATCCGATGAAGGCGGCCATGGCCGGCGAGCTCGACGGGCTGATGTTCCACAACGGCGGCGGGGCCGCTCTCGACAAGTTGCTGGACCGTGCCCACTACCACGTCGTATGGGTCGGTGACGGCGGTGGTGGCGGCTATTGCCTGAAGACCTTCACCACCAAGGAAGGGCACAAGCTGTTCGCGCGCTGCGAATCCAAGGCGAATCCGCAAGGCGCGACCGGTACGGTCCTCCTGCTCGGCGGCACTGGCCCGTTTGCCGGCATCAAGGGCAAGGGCAAGTTCAACTTCGTGGGCGTCACCCCCGTGGTGAACTGGGACGACATGGAGTGGGAGTGGGAAACGCCGTGACCGCTGCGGAACACGATCGCGCGGTGCGGATGAGCTACATAGTGCACGTCTACCGCCGCAGCGACCGGCCGGGCCATGAGGTGACCGGGCTGGTCGAGCCGGTGGAGGGTGGCAAACCATCCCCGTTTGCGGACCGTGACGAGCTATGGGCTGTCCTGGCTTCCGAGGCGTCGGCATCAACTGCTGTTCGTTCGCGCCGACGCCGCGCCAAGCCCAATCCGTAAACCATTCGTAAGCGCGCCCGCAGTAGCGTGGGAACCGGTGCGCCATCCGTCGCGCCGGTTCGTGCCTGTCGGGGAGGAATGACCATGGGAATCCGCGCTGTTGCCGCCGTGCTTCTTGCCGTAGCTCCGTTCGTCGTCGGATCCGCTGTCGCGCAGGAGCGCTTCAAGGTTCAGTACAACCACGTCGGGCAGGCCAGCAAGTACCTCGCGCAGCAGGCCTACGACGTGGGTGACCAGCCCGGCCATCAGGTCCGCATCTACAAGGTGCTGCGGACGTTCAGCGAAGAAAGCACCTTCGTGATCCGTGGCGTCCGGGTGAAGTCTTCCGAGACCAACGGCTACTCGGACTACACCAACGGCATCGGTCCGGTCTGGGGCTACGAGGTCTGGACCATGGATGACGGGGGCAAGGTGTTCCTCACGTACACCGGCAGCACGTTCTCCGAGCCCACCGAAACCGGGGCCCGGCGCGGCATCGCGACCAGCGGCGGCCGGATCACCGGCGGGACCGGCGCCTGGAAGTCGCTCCGTGGCGTGATGCACAGCGTGTCGAAGTTCGACTCCGACCCCCAGAAGGGCTACAGCCAGGCCGATAACAAGGGGGAGTACTGGTTCGACGAATGAGGTGTGGGCATGCCCGATCGCCCGCATGACGATCGGGTATCGCATTCTGCGACCTCGCGGCGGAGCACGCGGCACTCCGGCCGCGCGTGCAACTTCCCCGCGCACGCTGGAGAACCATCCGGCTCGAGCTCGATTGGTAGCTCGCCACCACCAACTCGAAGAGGCCGCCCATGGATACGCACGTTCTCCCGCTACCGCCGCAACCGCGCCCGGCCAATGCCCTGGCCCGCCCCATCTTCAGCGACCGCGATTACCGCGAAGTGAAGACGCTGCTCGCCCGCACCCTGCGTGCGGCCCGCAGCCCGCAGGCCGGGCTCCGCGCCGAAGCCCTGCTGGTCGAGATCATCGAATACGAGATCCGGTTGGGAGCAGCTGCGGATTTCGACCTCGATCCGCACGAGGACCCCGAGTCGCCGATGGGCGGCTCCAGCCGCCGCTGGACCGACACGGTCTGGTGAATCGCCGGCCGTAGGGCGGACCGGGGACGGAATCCGGTCTGCCCGACCCTGGTCCTGTCAGGGTCTTGGGCCCGCCAGAGGCGGAAACCAGGCGGTACCCACGCACAGCAAGCCGGGTCGGATCGGGGCTTGCTTAGTCCCTCGCGGGCGCGGGATTTGGCCGCCCGTTTCAACGGGTTCCCGGCCTTCAAGACGCATGCAACCTGGATGTGTCGTCGTGTAGCAACGACCCGGGGAGAGAAGGTTTCTGGAAGTTAGTTACAAAAAAACATGAAGCTAAGAAACATGTTGATCGAATTTGACGCGAATGGGCAGAGCTGTGATGTGCTCCGTCGGATTTTGAAGGTGCCGCTGGCGACCTTCCTGTTCCTGAGCCTGGCCCTGCTGTCCGTCAATCTCCGCGCCGACGAGGTGGCGGATGCCGAAGCCCTCGTGCGCGCGGGCAAGTTCCGGGAAGCCTAAAAACTCCTCGAGCCGCTGGAGGAGTCCAAGGCCGGCGATCTCAAGTTCGACTACCTGCTGGCGCGGTCGGCCCTCGAGACCGGCAATCCCAGCAAAGCGAGCTTCATCTACGAGCGGATCCTCGCCATCGAGCCCAACTTCGTGGGCGTCCGCGTTGAAATGGGTCGTGCCTATCTGGCGCTCGGTGACTACGCCCGGGCCAAGCTCGAGTTCGAGACGGTGATCCGCATTCCCAACCTGCCGCCGGACATCCGCCAGCAGGCTGAGGCGTACGGCAAGCTGGCCGATCAGTACAGCAAGGGCAAGAAGACCGTCGCCTACGGCTATATGGAATACGGGTACGGGTACGACAGCAATCCGCTGAGCGCGATCGCCCGCAACCCGATCACCGTCGCAGGCGGTGTTCCGATCCCGCTCCCGGATTCTTCCCTCGCCCGCAGCAGCAACTACAACGCCGTTTCGCTGGGCGGCGAGGTGATCCACGCGCTCGGCGGCGGCTTTTCCGTGTACGCCGGCGGCGATGCCCGGGCCCGCTTCTACAACCAGTTGGATCAGGCCGACAACATGGCCGTGGACCTGCGCGGTGGTGTCGGCTACAGCGCGGGCAGGCACAACATCCGGGTCGGCGTGCTCGGGGGCACTTACGAACTCGATCACACGTCGTTCCGCCGGAGCCTCGGCGGCAACGCGGATTATCGGTTCCTGCTGAACGACGCGACGCAGCTCACGGCGAACATCACCGCCATCCGCTTCAAGTACGTGAACGAGCTGCTGCAGACCAACGACTACGACCTCTACAGCGGCCTGCTCGGTTTCACGCGATCTGTCGCCGGCGGGCGCGCGATCATCGGACTGAACCTGGTCGGCGGCTACGAGACGGCCGACCCGAGACGCCAGGACGGCGACAAGCGCTTCGGCGGCCTGCGCCTGATCGCGCAGGCGGCTTTCACCGAGCGCATCGGGTCGTTCCTGAGCCTCGGCGCAACCATGAACGACTACCTCGCCGAGAACGCCTTCTTCGACAAGCAGCGTCGCGACTACTTCTACGACGCCACTGCCGGCGTGACCTTCGGGATCAAGGCGGGCTGGTCCGTGCGCCCGCAGATCTCCTACTACAAGAACGTCAGCAACATCGATCTGTACCGGTACGACCGTACCGACGTCTCATTCAACATCCGAAAGGACTTCTGATCATGTCCGCAGTCTTTCAAACGATCCGTCCCGCGCGCTTCACCGCCTATGGCGCGGTCTTCCTGTCTGCCCTCTGTGCGGCGTTCCCCGCCCTGGCGCAGACCGCAGGCAAGTTTCTCGTCGCCGTCGGCGAAGTCAAGCTGATCGGCAAGGACGGCAAGACCCGCGCAGCGGCGCGCGGCGGCGAACTGCTGGAAGGCGACACCATCGTCACCGGCGCCAACAGCCTGGCCCAGATCCGGCTGCAGGACAACGGGTTGCTTTCGGTGCGTCCCAACACCGAGATGAAGCTCGACAAGTTCTCCTTCGCCGGAGCGGACGACCGCAAAGCGACGCTGCTGATCTCCCTGGTGCAGGGCGGGTTGCGCTCCATCACGGGCCTCATCGGCAAGGCGCACCGCGAGGGTTACAAGATCTCCACCGCGACGGCCACCATCGGCATCCGCGGCACCGATCACGAGCCGTTCTTCATTCCTCCCGGCCAGACGGCTCTGGGAACCCCGGGCACCTACGACAAGGTGAACTCCGGCATGACGTTCATCCAGGGCCGCCAGGGCAACCCGATCGACGTCAGCATCAACCAGGTCGCGTTCGTCCCGGTGACGGGTGCGCAGCCGGTGATCCTTCCGAGCGTGCCGTCGTTCTACAAGCAGGACCTGCTGGTACCCGACCCGCAATCGCGCAAGGCACCCGCGGGTGACTCGTCCATGGAGACAGCCACCGCCAAGGGTACCGACACGACGGTCAAGTCGTTGTCCACCTCGGCGCTGACGCCGCTGGACTCCAACGCCACCACCTCGACGGTCCTGACGACACCCCTGACCGCCACCGTCTCGCCGACCACCTCGACACTTTCGACCACGGTGATCCAGCCGACGACTTCGACGCTGTCGACGACGGTTCAACCGGTCACGTCCACGCTATCGACGACTGTCGTGCAACCGGTGACGTCGACCTTGTCCACCACGGTCGTCCAACCGGTGACGACCACCGTCACGAGCCCGGTCACCACGCTGCAGACGACGGTGCCGTCGCTGTTGAACTCTACGTTGTCGAAGTGAACGCCATCGCCCGAGGCCCGAATCGAACCGAGGAGTACATGATCGTGAACGTCCCATTTCGAGTCCTGACTCTCGCCATCGCGCTGGCGGCGCTGCAGCCCGTCGCGGCGCAGGCGGCCGATCCGATCGGCAAGGTGATATTCCAGAGCGGCGGTGCCTTCATCGTCGACGCGGCCGGCAAGCAGAGAGCTGCGAGCAAGGGCGATCTCATCATGCCCGGCGAGCGCCTCGTCACCGGCGACAACGCGCTGACGCAGGTCAAGATGCGCGACGGCTCCTTCGTCGGACTGCGGCCGGGCACGGATCTCAAGTTCCAGGAGATGCGTCTGGCGGGCAAGGATGCGGGGCAGGATGTAGCCTTGGCGAGCGGCAGCATCCGCGTTTTGAATCTGCCGGGCGAAGGCACGCTGAAGCCGGTGCCGGTGAACGTGCAGGCGGGCGATGCGCGCATCGTCCTGCGCGGTGCGGACATGGAGTCGTCGGTCAAGCGCGATCGCGCTGCGGGTGTCGAGACGATCACGCGTCTCAATCACGGCGTGGGTACGTTGTCGAACGGGCTCAAGACGCTGGACCTCCCCGTCAACGGCGTCCGCTCTGCGACGAAGGAACGCATCATGGATGCTCCGATCACCGCGCTGCCGCCGGTCGATTTGCGGCCGTCGGCCGATGCCGGATCGCTCAAGACCGTGTTCCCGGCATCGCTGTCGACTCAGGGCGGTCTGCTGAAGACGGATCTTCCGAAGACCGACCTCGCCATGCTCTCGGCCGATCTGCGCGGCACCGGTGACCTCGCCATGAATGCGGGCCTCAAGAACGTGATCACCATGGTGCCGAGCGCGCTCGGCGGCCTCACGTCGAGCACCCCTGTGGCCGACATCGTGGTGCCGCCGAGAGCGCTCGCGATCACCACGAATCCGACTACCGGTCTGCTCGATCTGGCGGTGACCGGTACGCCGGGCAAGGCCGAGATGCTGCCGACCAGCAGCCTGCCGACCGGTGGTCCGAGCCTGACCGACACGATCGACAAGATCGTGAAGCTGCCTACCAGCACGGTTCCGATCATCGACCCTTCCAAGGTCAATCTGCCGGTCAGGTTGTTCTGATGATCCCGGCCGGAAACGGCCGGTCGTAGACCCGATCGCCCCTCGCGGGCCCGGCGAGCGAGGTGACTCGCCGGGGGCCGCTTGCCCGAAACCCCGATCCGCTTCACCCTACGCGCATCCCCATGCGCGAATCGGTCATTCTCGTCCACGGCGTCTGGATGCGCGGCTGGGCGTTCGCCCTGCAGCGACAGCGCGTCCAGGCCTGCGGCTACACGGCGCGGACGTTCTCCTACGCGTCCGTCGAGCAGGACCTCGACAGCAACGCCCGCCGGCTGGCGGCCTTCGCCCGCGAACAGTCGGCGGATGTCGTGCATTTCGTGGGACACAGCCTCGGCGGGCTGTTGACCCTGCGCATGCTCGACATCGAGCCCGAACCACGCACCGGTCGCATCGTGCTCGTCGGTTCGCCCTGGGGCGGCAGTGCCGCCGCCCGGGCGGTGCATCGCTGGCCGGGTGGTGACACGCTTCTCGGGCACACGCTTACGCAGTGGACCGATGACCGCCGCACCGACCTGGGCGGGCGCTACCCGATCGGCGTGATCGCCGGTTCGATGGGCTTCGGCGTCGGCTCGGTGATCACCCGGCTGCCGCGGCCCCACGACGGCACCGTCACGGTGGCCGAGACGCGGCTGCCGACCATGGCCGACCATATCGTGCTTCCGGTCACGCACACCGGCATGCTGACCTCGAAATCCGTGGTGCAGCAGGTCTGTGCCTTCCTGCAGGGCGGTCGTTTCGATCGCTCGGTGCCGACCGCATGAACGCGCTGCGGGCGACGGCGATGGCCGGGATGGCGCTGCTCGTCGCGGGCTGTTCGAGCATCGGCTACTACTATCAGGCAGCGCGCGGTCAGTTGGCCCTGTCGCACGCGGCGCAGCCTTTACCCGCGATCCTGAACGATCCTGCGACGCCGCCCGACCTGCGGGCGCGTCTCGAAACCGCCCGGACCATTCGCGACTACGCGAGTACCGACCTCAAGCTGCCCGACAACGACAGCTATCGGAAGTACGCGGATCTGAAGCGGCCCTTCGTCGTCTGGAACGTGTTCGCAGCGCCGGAGTTTTCCATCCGGGCGCGCGAATGGTGTTTCCCGGTGGCGGGGTGCGTCGGCTACAAGGGGTGGTTCGATCAGCAATCCGCGGAGTCCTTCGGCGAGACGACCCGTCACGAAGGCTACGACGTCTTCGTGTACGGCGTGCCGGCGTACTCCACGCTGGGCTGGTTCGACGATCCTCTGCTCAACACCTTCATCCACTATCCGCGCACGGAACTCGCGCGGCTGATCTTCCACGAGCTGGCCCATCAGGTCGCGTATGCGGAGGGCGACAGCACGTTCAACGAATCCTTCGCGACCGCCGTGGAACTGGAGGGCGTGCGCCGGTGGTTGAGCCGTGCCGGCACCGAGGCCGAGTGCGCGGAGTTCGAAGCCATGCAGGTGCGCAAGCGCGACTTCGTCGAGCTGGTGGAGGCCACGCGCACCCGCCTCGAGGCCGTCTACGCGAGCAAGCTCGAACCCGAAGCCATGCGCGCCGCGAAGGCTGCCGAGTTCGCACGGATGCGTTCCGAGTATCAATCGCTCAAGGAGCGCTGGGGCGGCTTCCGCGGCTACGATCGCTGGTTCGGTCAGTCGCTCGGCAATGCGCATCTGGCATCCGTTGCGACGTACACGCAGCGCGTCCCCGCCTTTGAAGCGCTGCTCGCCCGTTCGGGCGGCGATCTGGAGCGGTGGTATCTCGAAGCTCGGAGGTTGGCGAAGCTGCCCGCGGAGTCGCGCACTTCAGAGCTCGACAAGCTCGCGCCCGCCACCGGCGGAGTACCATGATCTGCTGACTCCCGTTCCGCGCACCGCATGATTGTTCCTCGTCTGAGCCGCCGCACCTTCCTGCGTTCCGGTGCCGCCGCCGGCGGTGTCCTGATCGTGGGGGCCCTGATTCCGGGCTGCGGCCGCGAACCCGTGCCCCGCTCCTCGGCGCCCTTTGCGCCGAACGCCTGGGTGCGGCTCACGCGGGACGGCCTGGTCACCGTGGTGGTGGATCGCTCCGAGATGGGTCAGGGCATCGCCACCGCCTTGCCCATGCTCGTCGCCGAGGAACTGGACGCCGACTGGAGCAAGGTGCGCTTCGAGTTCGCACCCGCGAATCCCGTGTACGCGAATCCGCTGTTCGGTGCCGCTCAACTCACGGGCGGCAGTTCCAGTGTGCGCGCCGCCTGGCAGCCGCTGCGCGAAGCGGGTGCGAAAGCGCGCGCGATGCTCGTGCAGGCAGCGGCTGCCGAGTGGAAAGTGGCCCCCGAGGCCTGTCGGACCGAGAATGGCTTCGTCGTGCATGAGCCGAGCGGACGGCGTGCCGACTACGGATCTCTGGTCGATGCGGCGGCCAACCTTTCGATTCCGGCGACCGTCAAGCTGAAGGACCCCAAGTCCTTCCGCTTGATCGGAAAGCCGACCGCGCGTCTCGATGCGGAGCGGCAAGTGGAAGGCCTGCCGATCTTCGGGATCGACGTGCGTCTTCCCGGGATGCTGACCGCGTGCTTGGCGCGCTGTCCGACGCTCGGCGGCAAGGTCGCACGATTCGACAGCGCCAAGGCGAGTACCTTGCCCGGCGTGAAGCACGTGATCGCCCTGGACAGCGGCGTCGCCGTCGTGGCCGACGGCTACTGGAGCGCGCGACAGGGCGTCGAGGCGTTGGATGTGACCTGGGAGCATGGCCCCAACGCGAGCCTGTCCAGTGTGGCGCTCGCGGACGGTTTCGAGCAGGCGCTCGATGCCGAGGGCAAGCTCGCGCGACGCGACGGCGATCCCGACGCGCCAAGGAGCGGCACGCGCATCGAAGCGCGCTATCGCGTGCCCTATCTGGCCCATGCAACCATGGAACCGATGAACTGCACCGCGCACGTGAGTGCCGGCCGCTGCGAACTCTGGGTCCCCACGCAGTATCAGCAAGGCGATCCGAACTTCGGCGGCGGCGTGCGTCGTGTGGCCGCCGATGCGGCAGGCTTGAAAGAGCCGCAGGTCGACGTGCACACCAAACAGCTCGGCGGCGGATTCGGCCGGCGCCTGGAACTCGACTACGTTGCCGATGCCGTCACGCTGTCGCGCCGGTTGGGCGTCCCGGTCAAGGTCGTGTGGTCGCGCGAGGACGACATGCAGCACGACTACTATCGGCCCGCGAGTCATCACGCGCTCGAAGCGGTGATCGAAAACGGGACGCCGGTCGCGTGGCGCCATCGGGTCGCGTCGCAGTCGATCCTCGCACGGTGGATTCCGGGGCTCCTGCCCGAGTGGCTGGTCTCGCTGCTCACGCCCGTCAAGAATGGAGTCGACCCGAACGCGGTCGAGGGCGCGGTGGAGATGCCCTACGCCATCGCGAACGTGCGCGTGGAGTGGATGCCCATGGACGTGCCCGTGCCGGTCGGGTTCTGGCGCTCCGTGGGGCACTCGTACACCGGGTTCGTCGTGGAGAGCTTCATCGACGAACTGGCGCACGCGGCGAAGGCGGATCCGTTCGCGTTCCGCCGGGCCTTGCTCAGGAATGCACCGCGCCACCTAGCCGTGCTCGATCTGGCGGCCGAGAAGGCCGGCTGGGGACAGCCGCTCGCGAGCGGTCGCAACCGCGGCATCGCCGTGCATGAGAGCTTCGGTTCCGTGGTGGCGGAGGTGGCCGAGGTCTCGGTGGAAGGCAGCGAGATCCGTGTTCATCGCGTGGTGTGTGCGGTCGATTGCGGACTCGTCGTGAACCCGCTCACTGTCGAGGCGCAGATCGCGGGTGGCGTCGTGTTCGGTCTTTCGGCCGCATTGCACGGCGAGATCACGTTCGAGAGCGGCCGCGTGCAGCAGAGCAATTTCCACGACTACGCACCGCTGCGCTGTTCGGAGGCGCCGCAGGTCGAAGTTCACATCGTCGGTGCCGGCGACAGTCCGACCGGCGTCGGCGAGCCCGGTGTGCCGCCGATCGCCGCGGCCGTGGCGAACGCGGTGTTCGCGGCGACCGGGAAACGGTTGCGCAGCCTGCCGCTGCGGCTCTGACACGACACGGCAATGGTCACGATCCTGGTCTGTTGCGGCATCGCTCTGGTCGGCATGGGCGTGCTCATCTTCCGGCACGAGGATGCTTCCCGCATCGGACGGTTGCATCTCGCGTTGTCGCTCGCACTCAGCGGCTGGGAATTCGGGCTCGCCGCCATGGTGAGCGCGCCGGATGGTGCGACCGCGGTGGCGCGTCTGCGCTACTTCGGTTTGCCCGCCGGCGTGTTGGTCGTGCCGATCCTGTTCCAACTGTTCCATGCACTCACGGTGCACCGGAAGCGGATCGCGGCGGAGGTGATCGTCGTCTGGGTCGGCGCCGCCGTCGTGCTGGGTCTGCTGTGGTTCTCGAACGAGTTCTTTACCGGCGCCTACCGCTACGACTGGGGGTACGCCGCGGCCTACGAGTGGGGTGGCAGCATGTTTGCCGCATACGTGGGCGTGGTGGTCGCGACTTGCGTCTGGTGGTCCTGGCGGATGCTGCGCAGCAGTCTGCCCGGCAGCGTGGCCGTTCGCCGCGCACGAATGCTGATCGTGGCTGGCGCGATCGCTGGCCCGGCGCTCGTGGATTTCCTCCCGTTCTTCGGCGTCGACGTGGTTCCGTTCGGGGGTGTCTTCCTGGTCATCGGCAATGCCGTGATGGTGCTCACCACGTGGCGTTACCGTCTGGTGGAGATCACGCCTGCGTTTGCGGCGCAGCGGTTCATGGACACGATGAGCGACGGGGTGGTGGTGCTGGACCAGGACGGGGTGGTGAGGCTGGTGAACGCG
>Ga0164290_1001273_pt1 | contig 42011 bp, 36 predicted proteins | sample Micstemetagenome_FD_108782 | JGI IMG/M metagenome (GOLD analysis project Ga0164290, IMG submission 108782) | Contaminated culture microbial community from soil near Moab, Utah, USA - Microcoleus steenstrupii SON62 (Illumina Assembly) | ecosystem: Environmental > Terrestrial > Soil > Soil crust...
GCGGGCTATCCATGCCTCACGACGGGCGGGGCCTCTGGCCTCGACGGCGACCGTCCTTCGCAAGGCGTCGCGAGGCCCTCAGGGCCTCGCTCGGTCTTCGCCCAGCCGGCCGCCGCTAGACGGCGGCCGTCCTTCGCAAGGCGTCGCGAGGCCCTCAGGGCCTCGCTCGGTCTTCGCCCAGCCGGCCGCCGCTAGACGGCGACCGTCCTTCGCAAGGCGTCGCGAGGCCCTCAGGGCCTCGCTCGGCCCTTGCTCAGCCCAAAATAATCTGCAGGCTGCGCTGCAGCGTCTGCGTCAGCGCCTCGACGGCGGCGAGCAGGCGCTCGCTGCCCTGGTGCAGCGCGCGGATCGCCGCCGCGCCGCTCTCCTCGCGCAGGCCACGCAGCAGCAGCGCCCAGGCCTCGTCGACCGCGTCCAGCGCCTGCTGCAGGCCGGGGCTGTGCAGCGGCGCGTCGCGCAGGGGCTGGAACGCGGCGACGAAGGCATCGAGGCCTTGCGCCAGCCGACCCGGATCGCGGCCCGGCAGCAGCTGCGCCAGCAGGCCCTCCTTGGCCAGGCCCTGGCTGAGCAGTCGCAGCCGCGCCGCCTGCGTGACCAGGCGCACCGGCCGCTCGGTGTTCGACTGCAGCAGCGCCTGCACCAGCGCCTCGCTGTGCTCGAGCAGGGCCTGGGCGGCGGCATCGGCCTGTTCCAGCTGGCTCAGCGAGCTGCGCAGATTGAGCAAACGGTCGAGCTCGTTCCAGCTGCGCTCGACGGCGAGCAAGCGCTCGCCATGTCGATTCGGCAGCAGGACCTTGAGGCGCTCCAGGTTGTCGAGCACGCGCTGGCGCGATGCCGCTTGCAGTGTGCGCGCCTCGCGCAGCTCGCTGCTGCTCAGCACCTGCGTCATGCGCAGCGCATGCAGCTTTACGAGGCGCTGGCTGAGCATGCGCTGCGCGCCGGCGCGCTCGAGCGCCTCGGCCAGTTCGCTGGTGTCGATGACGGCGCGCGCGACGATGCCCAGGCGCGCATGCGTTTGCATCGCGGCGTCGCGCAGGATCTTGAAGGCGGCGGCCTCGTCGATCTCGCGCGCCTGCATCAGCAGGCCCTTGGCGCGCTCGGTCCATTTGCGCTCGTCCAGCTGCAGTTGCGCCATGCGCAGCTGCAGCGCCGGGCCCCGCGCCCACAGCAGCGTGGCGGCGATGGCCTCGGCGCTGCTTTCGGGCGGCAGCCAGGCGGCCACGCCCTGCGCCTGCAGACGCTCGCGCTGCGCCGCATCCGGCGGCGGCGCCAGCAGCAGGCTGCCGACCGGCAGCTGCGCGCCCGGCCGCGCCTCGGCCAGCCAGTCGGCCAGGGCCTCGGCGTCGGGGCACCAGACGAGGCCGTAGCGGTGCTGCGGCGTCGCCAGATGCACCAGGTTGTGGCATGCGGGCGCCGCATCGGTGCGCCAGCCCAGGGGCTGCAGCGCCACGCAGGGCGGCGGCAGGGCCTCGCTGAGCACCGCCTGGCGGCCGCCATGCCACCACCAGAGATGCTGGGCAAGACCTTGATCAGGCGTGGAGGTGGCGACCACGCGCAGGAGGGGGGACGGACTGCTCATGGGCCTGCTGGCGCAAGCACCATGCCAGCGTGCTGTTCTTGGCCGCCGCGGCTAGGCGGTGCGCGCCAGCACCCGTCGGTAAACGGCGACCTGCTGAGCACCGAGCAGCGATTCGCCGACCCGGGACCAGGCGGCTCGCTCCATCAGCGACCGGGCCGTCGCCGTGGCGCAGAAGACTTCCGCAAAGCCCAGGCGGCCGGCTTCGGCTTCCAGCGCGTGGATCAGGCCCAGGCCAAGGCCCTGACCGCGCAGCGGCGGGACGACATAGCCGGCACCCAGCCAGGCTTGAGCCTGCTCGAAGCCCGGCACGGTGTCCTGCTTCAGCACGCCGAAGGCACAGGGCGCCCCTTGATGGAAGGCCAGCAGTCCCAGCGGCAACGCATCGAGCTGGCTGTAGCGACGGACATCCGTCTCGGCATCCCCGTGACCGCCCGGTCCATACCAGGACGGCCAGGCTGAGCGCAGCCAGCCGGCGACAAGCGGGTGGGCCTCCGCATGAGCGGCCAAGTGGGAGATGGAAAGCTCGAGTGGCACGGCGGGAGTGGTCGAGAGTTCGGAGACAGCTGCGGCTGATTCTGCACAGCCGTCGTGACCGATGTCCTCGTGCTCGACGCCGACCCCGCGGGTTGAGCGGGCAGGGCGGGCAGGCGCCGCCGGGCGCCTGGGTCAGGGGACGGAGACAGGGTCAAGCGCCTCCTGACCCCTTCGCGTCACTTCTGCCGACGGCGCACCCACCCCGCGCCCAACAGGGTCGCACCCACCAGCGCGAGGCTGCCGGGCTCCGGGACCGCGGCGCCCTCGGTGGCGATCGACAGGGTGGCGTTGAAGAAGGTCAGCGGATCCTCACCGGTGTTGTCGCCAACGCTCAGCGTCCAGGTGCCCATCGCGTCGGCGCCGTCGAAGGCGCCCAGCAGTTCCTCGCCACGGAACAGCCCGCTCACCGGCTCCGTCCCCAGGTCTGAACCGGCCTCGTCGTCAAACGTGACGGCGACCCGTCCGCCGTTCCAGTTGCCATTGGCGTACGTGCCCATGATCTTCGTGGAGCCTGCGGCGATGCCATCGAGCGAATTCTTGTCGGTCCAGACCAGGTCGACGCGCGTGCCGGTCGGGCTCGTCAGGAACATGAAGATCTCGTTCGGAAGGGCAGCATCCGAATCGAACTCTCCCCGCGGCGGGCACAGGTTCGCACCCGGCGCCATCGCCACGTCGGGGCATTTGCCGAAGTCCACGAGGATGTTCACATCCAGGATGCTCCCGCCGCTGCCGATGACGAAGTCACGCGTGATGGTGCCGTTGTCCACGGTGCCGTAGGTGGAGTTCGAGGCGACCAACAGACCGGCCTGCGCACTCAGCGCGCTCAAGCTCAGGGCCGTCAGTGCCAGTGCACGGGCGATTGCAGTTCGGATCAAGGTCTACTCCTTGTTGGATTGGATGGGGTCGCTACCGGGCTCGGTGTGCGATGACCGCACTGTCCAACCCGCCGGTATCAGCGCCGCTTCGACCCCAGGGCAGCCGGTTGCATTTGTTGCGCGAGGGGCTTGAACCAGGACCTGAAAGCCGTCAAGGCCAGTCCCGCTGGCACACTGCCGGCGCCACGCCGATCCCGTCCCCGACCACGCCCTGATGAGCCACGCTGAATATCCATCGTCTGCTGCCCGCGGTCTCGAGGCGCGGCAACTGTTCCAGTGGCTGAGTTATCTGCAGTACCCGGCCTTGCTGGTGACCTTGGTCTACACGGTCCAGGCGGTGATCGCGGTGTTCGCCATCAAGACCACGGGCTGGGCGCCGGTGCTGGACCTGGCGAATCTCGCGCTGCTGTACGGCGGCGTGGCGATCGGCCTGTCGTCGCTGCAGGACCCGACGAAGACGCAGAACAAGCTGTCGCTGCGCGTCTGGCAGGACCCGGCCAAGGGGCGCTTGCTGCTCTGTCTGCTGGCGCTGGAGGCCTTCGTGCCCATCGTGCTCGGCTTGGTCGGCGCGTCGCTGGCCAAGGACTCGGCGATCAGCCAGCTGTCGCTGGGCCTGGTGGCCTTTGGCCTGGGCATGATCGGCCTGCTGAAGACGGCCATCGAGATGCGCGAGCACCATCGCCTGGACCGAGGAACGGCCGCTGACTGAGCGCGCCCCGCCGGTGGGCAGGACCACCCGCCGGACGATCAGCCGCAGCTTGAAGCGCAACGGCACCGCCAGGCCGAGCACCCCGGCACAGCGGCGCCGAGCCGCGCGATGGCGGTCGCTCTCATGCACGCCGACGAAGTCCCCGTTGCGTTCACGTCGTCCCTGGTCGCTGGACAGGCCGAGCTCGATGTCGAACCGTCAGCTGCCGCCTTGTTTTGGTGCGCACAAGCCCCGGCCGGGTGCGTTTCAGCTCCAGCCTGGGGCGCCAGTTCGTTCCTGACCTGCGAATTCGCCAGCGTCGTTGCTGGCACAGGCATTGCGTTGCAAGGCTTGGGCCAAGTCTGGAGTGGGGTATGACGCAGAAGTTGAAGCTGGTGATGGTGGGCAATGGCATGGCTGGCGTGCGCACGCTGGAGGAGCTGCTGAAGCTTGCCCCCGATCTCTACGAGATCACCGTGTTCGGTGCCGAGCCGCACCCGAACTACAACCGCATCCTGCTCAGCCCCGTGCTGGCCGGCGAGCAGACCCTCGACGAGATCATCCTGAATCCGCTCGACTGGTATGCGGAGCACGGCATCCGGCTGCACCTCGGGAAGAAGGTCACGCAGATCGACCGCGTGCGCCGCAAGGTGCTGGCCGAGGATGCGAATGGGGAAAAGACGGAGGCCGAGTACGACCGCCTGCTGCTGGCCACGGGCTCGGTGCCCTTCATCCCGCCGGTGCCGGGCAAGGACCTGGACGGCGTGCTGGCCTACCGCGACATCGCGGACACCCAGGCCATGATCGACGCGGCCGCCAAGTACCAGCACGCGGTCGTCATCGGCGGCGGCCTCCTGGGCCTGGAGGCGGCCAACGGCCTGATGCTGCGTGGCATGCAGGTGACCGTGGTGCACCTGGCCGACTGGCTGCTCGAGCGCCAGCTGGACAAGACGGCGGCCGATCTGCTGCAACGCAACCTCGAATCCCGCGGCCTGCGCTTCAGGCTGAAGACCGCGACGCAGGCGCTGATCGGCGGCGCCGGTGGGCGCGTGATGGCCGTGCAGTTCAAGAGCGGCGAGGAGATCCCCGCCGACCTCGTGGTGATGGCCGCCGGCATCCGCCCGAATGTGCAGCTCGCGGAGAGCGCGGGCATCCACTGCAACCGCGGCATCGTCGTTTCCGACACCTTGCAGACCATCACCGACCCGCGCATCTACGCGGTCGGCGAATGCGCGGCGCACCGCGGCATCGCCTATGGCCTGGTGGCGCCGCTGTTCGAGCAGGGCAAGGTGCTGGCCAATCACCTGGCGCAGCTCGGCATCGGCCGCTACAGCGGCTCGCAGATCTCCACCAAGCTCAAGGTCACCGGCATCGACCTGTACTCGGCCGGCGACTTCACCGGCGGCGACGGCACCGAGGAAATCGTGCTCAGCGACCCGTTCGCCGGCGTCTACAAGAAGCTGGTGATCAAGGACGAGAAGCTGATCGGCGCCTGCCTGTATGGCGACACGGTGGACGGCGGCTGGTACTTCAAGCTGCTGCGCGAGGGCAGGGCGATCGGCGATCTGCGCGACAAGCTGATGTTCGGCGAGGCGGGTTCCAACATCGGCGACGTCGGCCACCAGGGCCAGAACAAGGCGGCGGCGATGGCCGACACCGATGAGGTCTGTGGCTGCAACGGCGTCAGCAAGGGCGCGGTCTGCAAGGCGATCAAGGAGAAGGGCCTGTTCACGCTGGACGAGGTGCGCAAGCACACCAAGGCCAGCGCCAGCTGCGGCTCCTGCACCGGCCTGGTCGAGCAGCTGATCATGGCCACGGCCGGCGGCGACTACAGCGCGCGGCCGGCGAAGAAGGCGATCTGCGCCTGCACCGACGCCAGCCACCAGGAGGTGCGCGACGCGATCAGGAAGGCCAGGCTGCTCACCAACGCCGAGGTGTTCAAGGCCCTGGACTGGAAGACGCCGAACGGCTGCGCGAGCTGCCGCCCGGCGGTCAACTACTACCGCCTCTCGACCTGGCCCAAGGAGGCGCTGGACGATCCGCAGTCGCGCTACATCAACGAGCGCAGCCACGCGAACATCCAGAAGGACGGCACTTACAGCGTGATCCCGCGCATGTGGGCCGGCGAGACGACGAGCAGCGAGCTTCGCCGTATCGCCGACGTCGTCGACAAGTACGCGATCCCCACCGTCAAGGTCACCGGCGGCCAGCGCATCGACCTGCTGGGCGTGAAGAAGGAAGACCTTCCTGCGGTCTGGAAGGACCTCGACATGGTCAGCGGGCACGCCTATGCGAAGGCGCTGCGCACGGTGAAGACCTGCGTCGGCTCCGAGTGGTGCCGCTTCGGCACGCAGGACTCGACGCAGATGGGCAAGGACCTCGAGCGCGCGCTGTGGCGCATGTACGCGCCGCACAAGGTCAAGATCGCCGTGTCGGGCTGCCCGCGCAACTGCGCGGAGGCGGGCATCAAGGACGTCGGCGTGATCGGCGTCGACTCCGGCTGGGAGATCTACATCGCCGGCAATGGCGGCATCAAGACCGAGGTCGCGCAGTTCCTCTGCAAGCTCAAGACCCCCGAGGAGGTGCTGGAGGTCAGCGGCGCGTTCCTGCAGCTCTACCGGCTCGAGGGCTGGTACCTGGAGCGCACCGTGCACTACCTCGGTCGCGTCGGCATGGACCACATCAAGGCGCGGATCTTGGAGGACGTCGAAGGACGCAAGGCTTTGTGGAAGGAGCTGCAGTTCGCGCTCGAGGGGGAGCCGGATCCCTGGACGGAGTTCGAGAAGGCGCGGGTGGATGCGAGGCAGTTTGAGCGGATGGTGTCTGCGTGATCACTTTGCGAGAGCCCGCAGGGGCTATCCACCCCTGCACCCGGACCCCCTTTCTTTGGTCGCGCCCAAAGAAAGGGGGGAAAGAAATGCGCTCGAATGCCGGCCCCGCCCTATCGGCGTGGTCCGAGGCGGTGCATCGCTCATACGTACACCAGCCCATCAGTGCCCTTCCCGAGCCTGGCATAGATCCGCCGGCCGGGAATACCGGCCGGACTTGGCAGCGAGGTCCGGCGCAGCCCAGCGTTGAACAACACTGCCCCAACGTGTGCGCTGGTTGGCGCTCCATTCATCGCAGCTCGGCGCCTTTAGTCCTCAGTGCCGAGTCCGACCTGTACCCAGGTCGGCGGATAGCTCCCCCGGCCTTGGCACTGCACAGCACGGGGTCGTCTGCGTATGAGCGTTGCACCGCCTGGACCGAAGGTCTTAGACCGAGGGCCGCATTCAGCGCCTTTCTTTTGCCCCACCTTTTCTTTGGCGCAGCAAAGAAAAGAGTGGGTCGGGGCCTGGGGGTGAATCCCCCAGATTCGGGCTCTCGCGCCAAGCGAATCACCTGGAGAACCGCATGAACAGCCTCACCGACTGGAAGCTGGTCTGCCAGCTCACCGACATCCCCGTGCTCGGCGCCCGCCGCGTGGCCAGGCCGCAGGGCATGGACGTCGCCGTGTTCCGCACCGAAGCCGACGAGGTGTTTGCGCTGCTCGACCGCTGCCCGCACAAGGGCGGCCCCCTCTCGCAGGGCATCGTGTTCGGGCGCAGCGTCGCCTGCCCGCTGCACAACTGGAGCATCGGCCTGTGCGACGGCGAAGCCGCCGCGCCCGACGAGGGCTGCACGCCGCGCTTCTCGGTGCGTGTCGAGGGTTCTGCGATCTATCTGAACGCGCTCGAACTCGCGACGCATGCGATCGACCTGCTGCCGCCGGTGGCAGGCCCCTGCGCGAAGACCATCCCGATCTCGGCGGCCTGAGATGGAAACCAAGTCCACCTGCCCCTACTGCGGCGTGGGCTGCGGTGTCGTCATCGAGCATGACGACCGAAACATCACCGGCGTCCGCGGTGATCCGGATCACCCGGCGAACTTCGGCAAGCTGTGCAGCAAGGGCCTGAACCTGCACCGCACCGCGAGCCCGGTGGTGATCCAGGGCCAGCGCCTGCTGCATCCCTTGCTGAAAGGCGAGCGTGCCAGCTGGCAGCACGCCGAGGACTTTGCGGTTGCCGAGCTGCTGCGCATCCGCGAGCAGCATGGCCCCGCGTCCATCGCCTTCTACGTCTCCGGCCAGTTGCTGACCGAGGACTATCACGCGTTCAACAAGCTGGCCCGCGGCGTGCTCAAGACGCCGCATATCGACTCGAACTCGCGCCTGTGCATGAGCGCGGCCGTGGTCGGCTACAAGCAGAGCCTGGGTGCCGATGCGCCGCCCTGCAGCTACGAGGACATCGACGTCGCCGACTGCATCCTGATCGCGGGCGCGAACCCGGCCTGGGCGCACCCGATCCTGTTCCGGCGCCTGGAAGCGGCGAAGGCGGCGAGGCCGCAGTCCAAGCTGATCGTCGTCGACCCGCGGCGTACCGAGTCGGCCGAGCTCGCCGACCTGCACCTCGCGATCCAGCCCGGCACCGATGTCGCGCTGTTCCACGCGTTGCTGCACGCCTGCATCTGGCAGGGCGCCGTCGACCGCGATTTCATCGCCCAGCACACGGCCGGCTTCGACGAACTCAAGGAGCTGGTGCGCGAATGGACGCCGGCGCGCGCGGCCCAGGTCTGCGGTGTCCTGGAAGCCGACATCTGGAAGGCCGCGGGATGGTTCGCGACCAGCCCGGCCTCGCTCAGCCTCTACTGCATGGGCCTGAACCAGAGCGCCAGCGGCACGTCCAAGAACTCGGCGCTGATCAATCTGCACCTGGCCACCGCGCAGATCGGCAAGCCCGGCGCCGGGCCTTTCTCGCTGACCGGGCAACCGAACGCGATGGGCGGCCGCGAGAGCGGTGGCATGGCGACGCTGCTGCCGGGGCACCGCGACCCCGCGGTCCCCGCGCACCGTGCCGAGGTCGGCGCGATCTGGGGCCTGACTGCCGACGAGGCACTGCCCGGCCCCGGTCACACCGCGGTGCCGATGTTCGAGGCGGCGGCGCGTGGCGAGATCAAGGCGATCTGGATCGTCTGCACGAACCCGGCGCAGTCGCTGCCCGACCAGGCCCTGGTACGCAAGGCGCTGGCGAGCTGCGAGCTGGTGATCCTGCAGGAGGCGTTCGCCGCGACGGCGACGGCGCAGTTCGCGCATCTGCAGCTGCCGGCGGCCACCTGGGGCGAGAAAGAGGGCACGGTGACGAACAGCGAGCGTCGCATCAGCCGCGTGCGCGCGGCCGTGCCACCGCCGGGCGAGGCGCGTGCCGACTGGCTGATCGCCCGCGACATCGCGTTGCGGCTGGAGGCCGTGCTGCGACCGGGCCTGCCGTCGCTGTTCGCCACCGACAGCCCCGAGGCCTTGTGGAACGAACACCGCGAGGCGACGCGCGGGCGCGATCTCGACATCACCGGCCTGAGCTACACGCTGCTCGACCGCGCCGGGCCGCAGCAATGGCCCTACGTCGCCTCCGGCACGGCCAGGCTCTACACCGACGGCCGCTTCGCCACGCCCGCCGGCCGCGCCCGCTTCATCGCCGCGCCGTACCGGCCCACCGCCGAGCGCGTCGACGCGAAGTTCCCGTTGATGCTGACGACCACGCGGCTGCGCGACCAATGGCATGGCATGAGCCGCAGCGGCAGCGTGCCGGGCCTGTTCGCGCAGGAGCCGCTGCCTGCGGTCCGCCTGAACCCGGCGACCGCCGCGCGCCGCCGCCTCGTCGACGGTGAGCTACTGCGCCTGAGCACGGCGCGCGGCGAGGCCATCCTGCCGCTCAAGCTCGACGATCGCGTCGCGCCCGGCCAGGCCGAGCTGCCGATGCACTGGGGCAGCGAGTTCATCAGCCGTGGCGTGAACGAGCTCACCACCCGCGAGCGCTGCCCGCAGGCCCAGCAGCCGGAGCTGAAATTCAGCGCCTTGGCCGTCGAGCCGGCGCATCTGCCCTGGCGCGTCTCCGCCTGCGCCTGGGTGCCGGCGGCCGACGCCCCGGCCTTGCGCGAACGCCTGCGTGCGCTGCTGACCGAGTTCCCGTATGCGCAATGCCTGCCGGCGCCGCGCGAGATCGACGGCGAACGCGGCTGGGCCTTCGAGGCGGCGCTGGCCGCGCCGCCTTGCGCCGAGTTGATCGAGCGCCTCAGCGTGGCCGTCGGCCTCAGCGCGCCCGGCGCGCACCAGTACGCCGACCCTGGCCGTGGCCGGCTGCGCCGCTTGCGCGTTGCCGGCGAGCGCCTGCAAGCGGTGCTGCGCGTCGGCGAGCACGAGGAGGCCGCCTGGCTGCTGCCGCTGTGGCAGGGCCGCGATGACGTGCGCAGCCTGGGCCGTTGGCTGCTCGCCCCGGGTCAGCCGCCGCAGCAACGCGCGACCGCGTCGCCGCAGATCTGCAACTGCTTCGACGTCCGCGAGGACGCGATCCGCGGCTGCCTCGCCCGCTGCGGCGGCAGCGCCGGCGAACGACTCAGCCAGTTGCAGGGCCAGCTGCGCTGCGGCACGCAATGCGGCTCCTGCCTGCCGACGCTGCGCCGTCTGGTCGCCGCCACCGAAGAGGTCCCCGCATGAAGCTCCATCCTGTTGCGCTGGTGGGTGCCGGTCCCGGCGATCCCGAGCTGCTGACGCTGCGCGCCGCGATGCGCCTGCAGAACGCCGATGTGGTGCTCGCCGACGATCTGATCGACGCGCGCGTGCTGGCGCTGATCCCGGCGAGCACGCGGCTGCTGCGCGTCGGCAAGCGCGGCGGCTGCATCTCAACGGATCAGCAGTTCATCCACGCGCTGATGGTCCGAGAGGCGCAGGCCGGTCATCGGGTCGTGCGGCTGAAGGGTGGCGATCCGTTCGTGTTCGGCCGCGGCGGCGAGGAGGTCGACGCGCTGCGCGACGCCGGCCTCGAGGTCGAAGTCGTCAGCGGCCTGAGCGCGGGCATCGCCGGTCCGGCCGCGGTCGGCATCCCGGTCACCGACCGCCGCCACAGCGCCGGCGTGGTCCTCGTCACCGGGCATCCGGGCGAGGGCCGCGACGAGCCCGATTGGGCGCAGCTGGCTCGCTGCGGCCTGACCCTGGTCGTCTACATGGGCGTGGCGCGCTGCGCGCACATCGCCGCGCGCCTGCAGGACGGCGGCCTGGACCCGGCCACCCCGGCGGCGGTGGTCAGCGCCGCGCACACGCAGCGCCAGCGCCACGCCGTCTGCACGCTGGCGACGCTGGCCGAGACCGTGCGCCGCGAGGCGCTGCCGAGCCCGGCCCTGCTGGTGATCGGCAGCGTCGCCGCGTTGGCGGCGGTGGACGCCGCCGCGGCGATCAGCCCTTGCCGGGTGGCGGCGGGTTGAGCAGCGCCTTCTTCAGCGCCGCATCACTGGGCTTGTCGCCCAGATAGCCCTTGAGGATGCAGTTGAAGAAGGCCGGGCCCTTGATCATGCCGAGCTGCTGGCCGTTGACGTTGATCTGCGTGCCCTGGTGCATCACCGAGTCGAGGCTGAAGCGGTCGCCGGCGGCCAGTCGCTTCTTCGCGCCGAAGGCCTCGCCGATCTGCGCCAGTCCGGGCAGGCAGTCGTAGAGCTCGGTGCGCGGCACGTTGGAGTTCAGCACCTGCGACAGCAGGGTGCCGAGCTGCTGGCTGTCGATGTCCTGCTGCATCTGCAGGCGCAGGCTCTTCGGTCCCGGCGAGTCCTGCGCCTCCTGCAGCGTGCGCGCCGGCTTCACCAGGTAGAGGCCGGCGGTGAAGCTCTTGTCGGCGCCGACTTTGCCGGTGCCGGTGCCGTTGAGCTTCACCTTGTGGCCGACCAGGTAGAAGCTGGGCTCGAAGCCATCGGCCGGGGACTGGGCGTGCAGGACGGTCGGCAGCAGCAGGGCCAGGAGCAACAGGCGGCAGGAAGGCATGGGCGCGGTTCGAGGCGGGATGAGCAAGGCGCGCATGTTGACGTCCCGTTACGCGCGCGGCCTCCGTTGAAACCCCGGGGTCGAGCGGCATACTTGGCATCAAGGCCGCGCTTGAAGGCCCGGGAGGGCCTGCGTTGACGCTCCACGAGCCGACCTTGTTCGTCAGCCTGTTCGGGTTCACCCTGCTGTCGACCCTGTTGCTGGTGACCGCCGCGGCAAATCGCGACGCGTTGCGCGAGCAGCGCCTGTGGGCCTGGGGCAATGTCGCCAGCTGTGCCGGGCTGCTGATCGGCGGCATGGAGACCGCGCCGCTGCTGGTGCATGCGGTGCTCAGCTACGGCTTGATCGGCCTGGGGCTCGCGCTGGTGCTCAAGGGGGTGCGGGTGTTCGCGCGCGCCGAGCTCGGGCCGGCCTGGGTGCTGCTCATCACCGCGCTGGCCTTGCTGCTGCCCGGCTGGTATGCACTGGTGCAGCCCGATCTCGAGCAGCGGCTCGTCGTCACCGGCCTGTACTTCGGCTTGCTGAACCTGCTCGCCGCCCAGCAGCTGTGGCGGCTGCGGCATCGCGAGATGGTGCTGGTGGCCGTCGCCGGCTTTGCCGTGCTCGGCCTGGTGCTGCTGCTGCGCGCGCTGCTGCTGGCCTGGCAGCCGCCGGGTGTCGAGGCGCTGCGGGCGCAGGTGGTGCCGCTGAGCCTGCTGGCCATCACCCTGGCCCAGGTCACGGTGGCCTTCGGCTTCATCCTGATGGTGGCGCGACGCTTTGCGCTGAACCTGCGCCAGCTCTCCGAGCTCGATGCGCTGACCGGCACGCTGAACCGCCAGGGCCTGATGTCGCAGGGCCTGCGCCTGCTGCGTCGGGCGCGGCAGGCGCAGCGGCCGGTGGCGCTGATGATGATCGACGCCGATCACTTCAAGCGCATCAACGACGAGCACGGCCATCCGGCCGGCGATCTGGTGATCCGCCACCTGGCCGAGCAGCTCCGCAGCCGCCTGCGCGCCAGCGACGCGCTGGTGCGCTACGGCGGCGAGGAGTTCCTGCTGATGCTCGACGGCGTCAACGCGCGCGCGGCGCTGCCGATCGCCGAGCGCCTGCGCGAGCAGATCGAGCGGGTCGCCGCCAGCGACCCGGAGCTGCCCTGCGCCTACACGGTGAGCATGGGCGTCGCCGGCGCCGAGGATCACGGGCATGCGCTGCAGCCGGCGCTCGCCGCCGCCGACGAGGCGCTCTACCGCGCGAAGGCGGCCGGACGCAACTGCGTCAGCGCCTAGGCAGGTCGGCAGGACCGCGGCGGCGGCAGGCCGTTGCGGCGTGATCGCGCAGCTGTATATACTGTGCATGTTGTGTATGCACAGTTGATGCGGTGAACGCCGAACTCTTCCTCTCCGCCGCCGACGGCCAGCCGATGTACCGGCAGATCGTCGAGCAGGTGATCGCCAAGGTGGTCGCCGGCGACTGGCCGGCGGGGACCGCGCTGCCGTCGATCCGCGAACTGGCGGCGGCCAGCGGCGTCAGCGTCATCACCGTCAAGCGCGCCTACCTGGAGCTGGAGCGCAGCGGCGTGATCCTGACCCGGCAGGGCAAGGGCTCGTTCGTCGCACCGGCCACCGAGCTGCCGCGCCAGCTGCTGAGCCTGGAGCTCGATCAGCACCTGGACGCGGCACTGGCCTGCGCCGAGCGCCTGGGTCTGTCGCGCACCGCGTTGCAGCGCCGCCTGGCCGAACGGGCCAGCCCCACCACCGACCCGCAGGAATGAGCATGAACCTGGCCTTCGAGATGAACGGCGTTGCCAAGCGCTACGAGCACTTCGCGCTGGAGGGGCTGGACCTGCGCCTGCCCGAGGGGGAAGTGATGGGCTTGGTCGGCGTCAACGGCGCCGGCAAGACCACGGTGCTGCGCCTGCTCAGCGGCCTGGCCAGCGCCGACGCCGGCGAGGTGCGCGTGCTCGACCTGCCGCTGCCGGCGCAGCAGGTGCAGGTCAAGCAGCAGCTCGGCCTGGCCTCGGAGGACATGCGCCTCTACGCCAAGCAGAGCCTGCGCTGGCACATGGACCTGGTCGCCCGCGTCTACCCGGAATGGGACCCGGTCTACGCCGATCATCTGCTGCGCCGCTTCGACCTGCGCGCCGAGCAGACGCTGGGCGGCTACTCGCACGGTCAGCGCGTGAAGGCCTTGCTGCTGCTGATCCTGGCCCGGCGCCCGCGCCTGCTGCTGCTCGACGAACCGACCACCGGCCTCGATCCGGTGGCGCGCACCGAGGTGCTCGAGGCGCTGGCCGAGGTGCTGCTCGACGACGGGCGCAGCGTGCTGTTCTCGTCGCACAACGCGCACGACATCGAACGCCTGGCCGACTCGATCGCGTTCCTGCACCAGGGCCGGCTGCTGGCCCAGCAGGACAAGGAGGGCTTCGTCGACAGCTGGCGTCGCGTCGTCGGTCAGGGCGAGCTGCCGGCCGACCTGGGCGCCTGGCCGGAGCTGGCCTGGCAGCGCCGTAACGGCCAGCTCGCGGAGCTGAAGCTGCGCCACTACGACGAGGCGCTGGCCGCGCGCCTGCGCGCCCAGGGTTTTCAGATTCACAAGGTCGAGGCCATGAACCTCGAGGACATCTTCATCACCACCGTGCGCGCAGGAGCCTCCGCATGAGCACCGCCCCGCTGAACTGGTCGCTGATCCGCCTGCTCGTCGTCAAGGACTGGCAGCTGTTCGAGAAGCAACTCGCCGCCTACGTGGCCGGCGGCATTGTCGCGCTCGGCCTGCTGGGCACGCCCCGGTATTGGAGCTTCTATGCCGGCGCGCTGCTGCTGATGGTGGTGATGATTGCCGCCGCCTGCTTCTCGATCTCCAACTCGCTGATCGTTGAGCGCAAGGAGCGCACGCTGGCCTTCGTGATGAGCCTGCCGGTGTCGCCGCTGGAGTTCACGCTGGCCAAGCTGCTCGGCAATCTCGCCACCTTCCTCGTGCCCTATGCGCTGCTGAATTTGGGCGCGGTGGCCCTGATCCTGCTCACGCCGCTGCCTGACGGTCTGCTCGTCTACTGGTTGCTGATCGCCGGCCACATCGGGCTCGCCTACAGCCTGTCGCTGGCGGTCGCACTGAGCGTCGAGTCCGAGGGCTGGAACACCTTCGTGATGATCAGCTGCATGGTCATGCTCAACCCCTTTCTGATGGCGCTCGGCCAGATCCCGGCGATCGTCGATCCGCTGAAGGGCAACGACATCGTCTGGAGCGCGCCGGCCCTGGCCATCCTGGGCGCCCAGGCCCTGGCCAGCCTGCTGATCCTCGGCCTGACCGGCTGGCGGCAGGCACGCAGGCCGGCGTTCTACTGATGGCGCCGCAGCGCCTGCACGCGCTGGACAACCTGCGGGCGCTGGCCATGCTGGCCGGGGTGCTGTTCCACGCGCTGCTCGCGCACAGCCCGCTCGCGCGACCCTACTGGCCGGCGGCCGACACCGGCAACGCGCCCCTCGTCGACCTGTTGATCTGGTGGCTGCACCTGTTCCGCATGCCGCTGTTCTTCCTGATTGCCGGCTACTTCGCCGCGCAGGCGGTGCAGCGGCACGGCCTGGCCGGCATGCTGCGCAGCCGCTGGCGGCGCATTGCGCTGCCGCTGCTGCTGCTCGGTCCGCTGCTGCTGGGGCTGATGACGCTCGCCACCGGCTGGGCGCTGCGCCATGTCGAGCAGCCGTCGCCGCTGCTGCGCTGGATCCGCCAGGTGATCGCCGACGGCATCGAGCTGCCGGCGCCCGGCATCGCGCACCTGTGGTTCCTCTACTACCTGCTGCTGTTCGCGCTGCTCGTCTGGGTCGCGCGGCAACTGGTGCCGCCGGCCTGGAGCGCGGCGCTGCGCCGCCTCGGGCCGATACCACTGCTGCTCGGCCTGCCGCCGCTGCTGGCCCTGCCCATGCTCAGCGTGACGGCGCCGCATCCGGCGCCCGAGAGCTGGTTGCCGCAGCTGTGGGCGCTCGCGCATTACGGCCTCTTCTTCGCCCTGGGTTACCTGATGCAGGGCAGCGACCTGCTGGCACGCTGCGCGCGCTGGCTGCCGGCCTTCGGCCTGGGCTCGGTCGTCGCCTATGCGATCTACCTGGGCCTGCTCGGCAAGCCGTCCTGGCACCCGCTGGCCGCGCTGGCCGGTTCGGGCGTGGCGCTGTGGACCAGCCTGGCCTGCCTGCTGCTCGCGCAGCGCTGGCTGGATCGCGCGCAGGGCCTGCTGCGCTACCTGACGCAGGCGGCCTATTGGACCTATCTGCTGCACCTGCCGGTGCTGCTGGCGCTGCAGTACGCGCTGCTGGATGTCGACTGGGTCTGGCCGCTGAAGCTGGCGCTTGCGCTCGGCCTGACGCTGGCGGTCTGCCTGGCCAGCTACCAGCTGCTGGTGCGGCACACGCCGCTGCGCCGCTACCTGGGTTAGCCGCCGGCCAGCCAACCGGCCAGCTCGGCGGCCGAGCGCAGTCCGAGCTTGGCGAACACGCGGGCGCGGTGGACCTCGACCGTGCGCATCGACACGCAGAGCTCGTCGGCGATGACCTTGTTCAGCTTGCCGGCGGCGACGCGCTGCATGACCTCGCGTTCGCGCTCGGTCAGGCTGGCCAGGCGCGCGGCGCGCTCGGCCGACTGCGCCCCCTCGGCCTGCATCGCCGCCGCTACCGCCAGCGCCTGCTCGACACGGTCGACCAGCGCGTTGTCGCTGTAGGGCTTCTCGAGGAAGTCGAAGGCGCCACGCTTGAGCGCGGCGACGACCATCGGGATGTCGCCATGGCCGGTGAGGAACAGCACCGGGTTCTTCAGCCCGCGCTCGAGCAATGCCTCGTGCAGGCGCGTGCCCGAGATCGGCTCCATGCGCACGTCGAGCAGGAACACTCCCTGCGGCGGGGCGGTTTCTGCGTCCAACTGGGCGAGCAGCGCGGGCGCGGAGTCGAAGGCCTGCACGACGAGGCCTCGCGAGCCGAGCAGGAAGGCCAGCGCCTCGCGCACGGCGTCCTCGTCGTCAACCAGGTAAACGGTGTTCGTCATGACAGCGGCAGGGAGAAGGCGAAGCGCGCGCCGCCGAGCTGGGCGGCGCCGGCGTCGAGCACGCCATGATGGGCCTCGATGATCGAGCGGCAGATCGCCAGGCCCATGCCCATGCCCTCGCGTTTGGTGGAGTAGAAGGGCGCGAACAGCTGCTCGGGCGTGCGGCCGGCCAGGCCGGGGCCGTTGTCGCAGACCTCGACGACGAGAAAGCCGCCGGCGATGCGGCTGTGCAGCTGGATCTGCCGCGGTGTCGTGCGCTCCAGCAACGCGTCGCCGGCGTTGCGCAGCAGATTGATCAGCACCTGCTCGATCAGCACCGCGTCACCGACCACAGGCGGCAGCGCCGCGTCGAGACGCAGCTCAAGCTGCACCTCGCGCTGGGTGAATTCCTTGGCCAGCACGCGGGCCGCGGCCTCGATGACCGGGTTGATCTGCAGCGACTCCAGCTGCGGCTCGCGCCGGGTGAGGAACTGTCGGATGCGCTGCACCACGCGGCCGGCCTGCGCCGCCTGCTCGCCCAGGCGCTGCAAGGCGCCATGGACCTGGGCGTCGTCGACGCCGAGACGCTGCAGCGAGTTGATGACGCCGGCGTTCCAGCTGGCGATCGCCGACAGCGGCTGGTTCAGCTCATGCGCCAGCGTCGACGCGATCTCGCCCAGCATGGTCAGGCGTGCCGCCTGCGCCTGCGCCTCGACCTGGCGCGCCTCGCTCTCGGCCAGGCGCTTGCGCTCGGTGATGTCCAGCACCGTGCCGAGCCAGCCGATCTGCTGGCCGGCGGCGTCGACCAGCGGGCTCTCGAAGACCAGCACGTCGAGGTCGCGACCGCTGGCATGCCGCCAGCGCGTCTCGTAGCCGTCGCGCGGCGCGCCGCCCTCGAGGTTGCGGCGGCTGCGCTGCATCGCTTCGTCGATCTCGTCCGGGTGCCAGTAAGGCATCGGCGGCTCGTGGCCGACGAGCTCGCCCTCGGCCCTGCCCACCATCTCGCAGAAGGTACGGTTCACCGACAGCAGCCGGCCCGCGGCGTCGCGCGCGCGCAGCCCGACCAGCGCCGAATCCTCGATCGCCGCGCGCCAGGCGGCCTCGCCGCGCCAGCGTGCCTCGGCGGCCTCCAGCCGCTGCAGCTGGCGGCGCAGCAGCAGGCTGGCGAGCAGCGCCAGCGGCAGGAAGCCGGCGATCAGCACGAAGACCAGCGGACGCAGACCGCTGGGCGCCGGCTCGCGCAGCGTGATCTCCAGGAACACGCCGTCCTCGAGGTTGACGCGATGGCTGGGCCGTTCGCCGGCGACCCGCACCGGCGCGTGCTGCAGCGACGCGATCAGTTGCTCGTCGAGGTCGATCAGCTGCACGTCATAGCGTCGCGACAGCCACCACGGCACGCCGCGGGCCAGCAATCGCGCCGGGTCGTAGCGCAGCACCAGGCGGCCACCCTGCGCCAGCGGCTCGGCGAGGAACAGCGATTGCGAGCTCTCGCGGCGTTGCAGCTGCGGCGGCGGTTGCTGCGCGAGCTCGCGCATGGCCTCGTCGAGCCAGGTCAGGCTCTGCCAGGTGCCGGCCAGGCCCTGCTGCAGCGCCGGCGCCTCGTCCAGCTGCGAGGGGCTGGCGGTCACGAGCTGGGCGGCAAGTTCGCGCAGCAGCCGGCGTTCCTCGTCGATGCGGGCGCGCAGCTGCGCCGCGGTACTCAGCGTGTCGGCGATCAGGGTCTGCGCCTCGGCCTCGCGTTCGCGGTGTGCGTCGCTCCAGGCCCAGGCCAGCACGCTGCCGACGAAGAGCAGCGCGAGCAGCAGCGGCAGGGTCCAGAACCAACGGCGCGGATCAGGCATGGCCGCACTCTAGGGTCGGCAGGCGGCGCGCCTTGTCGCCGGGGCGACGAAATGTGGAAGTCCACAACTACCCGGCCGCCGTGACGATTTCCACAATGCCATGCATCCACCCCGACCCGGAGACCGCGATGAAGTTCCCCCGCCGCCTGGCACTGCTCGCCCTGGCCTGCGCCGCTCCCCTGGCCTCGTTGGCCCAGGCCCCCATCGTCATCAAGTTCAGCCATGTGGTCGCCGCCGACACGCCCAAGGGCAAGGCGGCCGACTTCTTCGCCAAGCGCGCCGCCGAGCTGACGGCGGGCAAGGTCAAGGTCGAGGTCTATGCGAACAGCACGCTGTACAAGGACAAGGAAGAGCTGGAAGCCTTGCAGCTGGGCGCCGTGCAGATGCTGGCGCCGTCGCTGGCCAAGTTCGGCCCGCTGGGCGCCAAGGAGTTCGAGGTCTTCGACCTGCCCTTCATCTTTGACAACTACACCGAGCTGCACAAGGTCACCCAAGGCGCCGTCGGCAAGCAGCTGCTGGGCAAGCTGGAGGGTCGCGGCATCAAGGGCCTGGCGTTCTGGGACAACGGCTTCAAGTCCCTCAGCGGCAACAAGGCGTTCCGCACGGTCGACGACCTGAAGGGCCAGAAGCTGCGCATCCAGAGCAGCAAGGTGCTGGAGGCGCAGATGCGCGCCGTCGGCGCGCTGCCGCAGGTGCTGGCCTTCTCCGAGGTCTACCAGGCGCTGCAGACCGGCGTCGTCGACGGCACCGAGAACCCGCACAGCAACCTCTTCACGCAGAAGATGCACGAGGTGCAGAAGGTGGTCACGGTCAGCGACCACGGCTACCTGGGCTACGCGGTGATCACGAACAAGAAGTTCTGGGACGGCCTGCCGGCCGATGTGCGCGCCAAGCTCGATCAGGCCATGGCCGAGAGCACGGTCTACGCGAACAAGATCGCCAAGGAAGAGAACGAGGCGGCGCTGGAGAAGGTCAAGGCCAGCGGCAAGACCCAGGTGGTGGTGCTGACGCCCGAGCAGCGCTTGCAGCTCAAGAAGGCGATGGTCAAGGTGCACACCGAGATGGCCTCGCGCATCGGCAAGGACGTCATCGACGCGGTCTACAAAGAAACCGCGTTCGACCCCGCCAAGCTCTGATTCCCTGAACCGTCCGCCTGGAGCCGGCGCTGCGCGCCGGGCCGGGCGGAGCCTTGCCTGGAGCCGCCATGCTGCTGCGCCTGCTCGACCGGCTGGAAGAGACGCTGATCACGCTCTTCATCGGCCTCGCCACCGTCATCATCTTTCTCGCCGTCGCCCACCGCTTCGCCTCGGGCTGGGCCGTGCCCGGTCTGCAGGACTGGCTGCTGACCCTGCACTTCAGCTGGGCGCAGGAGCTCTGCATCATCCTCTTCGTCTGGATGGCGAAGTTCGGCGCCGCCTACGGCGTGCGCACCGGCATCCATGTCGGCGTCGACGTCGTCATCAACCGCCTGGCGCCGCAGAACCGCGCCCGCTTCGTGCTGTTCGTGCTGCTTGCCGGCGCCTTGTTCACCGGCATCGTCGCCACGCTGGGCGCCACCTTCGTCTGGGAGAACGGCGCGCATTACGCGATCTTCACGAAGCTCGGCATCGCCACCGAGGGCCTGTTCGAGGGGCCGACCACGCCGGACCTGGAATGGCCGACCTGGATCGTCTATTCGGCGATCCCGCTGGGCTCGGGCCTGATGAGCTTCCGCTTCCTGCAGGTCGCCTGGGTGTTCCAGCGCACCGGCGAGCTGCCCCACCACGACCACGGCCATGTCGATGGCCTCGATGAGGAGAAGACGGCATGAGCGCACTGATCATCTTCGGCCTGCTGCTGGTGCTGATGCTCACCGGCATGCCGATCTCGATCTCGCTGGGCCTGACCGTGCTCGGCTTCCTGTTCACGATGACCGAGGTGCCGATCGAGTCGGTGGCGCTGAAGCTGTTCACCGGCATCGAGAAGTTCGAGATCATGGCGATCCCCTTCTTCATCCTCGCCGGCAACTTCCTCACGCACGGCGGGGTGGCGAAACGCATGATCCGTTTCGCGACCTCGATGGTCGGCCACTTCCACGGTGGCCTGGGCCTGGGCGGCGTGTTGGCCTGCGCACTGTTTGCCGCGGTGTCGGGTTCCAGCCCGGCCACCGTGGTGGCGATCGGCTCGATCCTGCTGCCGGCGATGGTCAAGGCGGGCTTTCCGAACCGCTTCGGCGCCGGCGTCATCACCCCCTCGGGCGCGCTCGGCATCCTGATCCCGCCGTCCATCGTGATGGTGATGTACTCGGTGTCGACCAACACCTCGGTCGGCGCGCTGTTCATGGCCGGCGTCGTGCCCGGACTGCTGCTGGCCTTCCTGCTCGGCTTCACGACCTGGTGGCGGGCGCGCAAGTTCGGCTACCCGCGCATGCCCAAGGCCAGCTGGGCGGAACGCGGCAAGGCCTTGCGCGAATCCTTCTGGGGCCTGCTGCTCATCGTCATCGTGATGGGCGGCATCTACAGCGGCATCTTCACGCCCACCGAGGCGGCGGCGATGAGCGCGGTCTGGGCCTTCATCACCGCCGTGTTCATCTACAAAGACATGGGCCTGAAGGATGTGCCCAAGGTGCTGCTATCCAGCGCCAACATGAGCGCGATGCTGCTCTACATCATCACGAACGCGGTGCTGTTCAGCTTCCTGATGACGCACGAGAACATCCCGCAGGCGATGGCCGATTCGATGATCGGCACCGGCGTCGGCGTGATCGGCTTCCTGCTCATCGCCAACGTGCTGCTGCTGATCGCCGGCAACTTCATGGAGCCCAGCTCCATCGTGCTCATCCTCGCGCCCATCCTGTTCCCGATCGCGATGAAGCTGGGCATCGACCCGGTGCACTTCGGCATCCTGATGGTCGTCAACATGGAGGTCGGCATGTGCCACCCGCCGGTCGGGCTGAACCTCTACGTCGCCTCGGGCATCACCAAGATGGGCATCACCGAGCTGACCATCGCCACCTGGCCCTGGCTGGCGACGATGCTCGGCTTCCTGGTGCTGGTGACCTACTGGCCGGCGCTCAGCCTGGCCCTGCCGCGGGCCCTGGGCATGATCGCCTGAGGCCGGGTCAGAACGTCTCCCAGTCGCCGTCGTCGGCCGGAGGCGGCGGGGCGGGGCGGGGTGCTGCCGCCTTCGGCGGCGGCGCGATCGCAGCGGCCGGCCTGGGCGCCGCGGCCGGCTTGGCGGCCGTTACGGCCAGCTTGGCCGGCTTGGCCGGCGACTTCGCCACCGGCGGTTTCGCCGCCGGTTTGCTGACGGGTGCCGCCGGTGCGTAGCTGGCGCCACCGGCGACGCGGTAGCGGCTGACCAGCTGGTGCAGCTTGACCGCCTGCTCCTTCAGGCTTTCGGCGGCGGCCGCGCCTTGTTCGACCAGGGCCGCGTTGCTCTGCGACATCTGGTCCAGCTGACTCATCGAACCGGCCACGCCACCCAGGTGCTGGTGCTGCTCGGCGGTGCTGGCGCTGATCTCGCCGATGACGTCACTGACGCGGTTCACGCTGGCGACCAGCTCGTCCATCGTGCTGCCGGCTTCCTGCACCAGGTGCGTGCCCGAGTCGACGCGCTCGACGCTGGCCTGGATCAGGCTCTTGATCTCGCGCGCCGCCTCGGCGGAGCGACCGGCCAGCGAACGCACCTCGCCGGCGACGACCGCGAAGCCGCGGCCCTGCTCACCGGCGCGCGCCGCCTCGACGGCGGCGTTCAGCGCCAGGATGTTGGTCTGGAACGCGATGCCGTCGATGACGCCGATGATGTCGGCGATCTTCTTGCTGCTGGTGTTGATCTCGCCCATCGTGCTGACGACCTGACCGACGACCTGGCCGCCGCGCGCCGCCACCGTCGCCGCCTGCTGCGCCAGCTGATTGGCGGTCGCCGCCCCCTCGGCGCTGTGGCGCACCGCCTCGCCGAGCTCGGTCAGCGCGCTGTTCGTCTGCTGCACATGGGCCGCGGTGGTCTCGGTGCGCTGGCTGAGGTCGAGGTTGCCGCTGGCGATCTCGGCCGCCGCGGTCTGCACGCTGTCCGCGCCCTCGTGGGCCTTGGTGACCATGTCGGCGAGGCCGTTGCGCATATCGCCCAGCGCCTGCTGCAGCTTGCCGAGCTCGTCGCTGCGGTCGACCCGCACCTCGCGGCTGAGGTCGCCGTCGGCGATGTGCTCGGCCAGCACGATCAGCGACTTCACCGGGTTGATGATGGTGCGCGTGAGGTAGATCGTCGACACCGTCAGCAGCAGCGCCACCAGCGGCAGCACGGCGATCGAGCCGTAGACCGACTTCATGCGCCCGGCGCTGATACTGTCGCGCAGCATCGCCGCCTCCTTGGTCTGCACCGCGGCGAAGGCGCCGGTGGCCTTCAGCAGCGGCGGCAGCGTGCTGCCCAGGTGCGCGGTCCAGGCGGCGGCGTCGCTGCCCGGCGTGGTCTGCAGGAACGCTTGCAGCGCCGTGCTGGCCTGACCCAGCGCATCGCGTTCCATGGCGTCGTGAACCAGGCCGCGCAGCTTGCCCTCGGTGTCGCGCAGCTGCGCCAGCGTGGCAGCCTGACGCGACTTCGTGGCTTCGCTGGCGTCGCCGAGCAGCAGCAGCGCGCTGCTGTCGGCATAGCCCTGGATCTGCGCACTCCAGCCCAGCGCCAGCTCGAGCTTGCTCTGCTGCACCAGCTGCTGCTCGTTCGATTCCTTGATCAGGCGAACCGTGCGCACGGTGACGCCGATCGCCAGCGCCGCCATGATCACGAGCACGATGAGGACAGGGAGCCACATGCGGCGGCTCAGATTCAGGTGCGAGGCTTTCATCCGGGGTCTCCAACGGGGTATCCCATCCTAGAGCGCCCCGCGGCGCTGCTAGGCTGCGGTTTCTGCCAACTTCTGCGCCTGTTCATGAGCCTGCTCGCCATCGACATCGGCAACACCCGGCTCAAGTGGGCGCTGTTCGCGCAGGCGCTGCCGGGTTCGCAGCCGCTGGCCCAGGGGGCGGTGTTCCTCGAGCACATCGACAGCCTGGCCGAGGGCGACTGGGGCGCGCTCGAGCGCCTGGGCGCGCCGCAGGCGCTGATCGGCTCCAACGTTGCCGGCGATGCGGTGCGCCGTCGCGTCGAGGAACAGCTCGAGCTCTGGGATGTGCCGCCGCGCTGGGTCGGGCCGTCGGCGTCGGCCTGCGGCGTGACCAACGGCTACGACCACCCGACGCGTCTGGGCACCGACCGCTGGGTGGCGCTGATCGGCGCCCGCGCGCTGGCCGCGCAGCGCGGCTGGCGGGGACCGGTGCTGGTGGTGATGATCGGCACCGCGGTGACGGTGGACTCGCTGGACAGCGACGGACGCTTCCTCGGCGGCCTGATCCTGCCGGGTCACGGCATCATGCTGCGGGCGCTGGAGGGTGGCACCGCCGGCCTGCGCGTGCCGACCGGCGAGGTGCGCGACTTCCCGACCAACACCTCGGACGCACTGACCAGCGGCGGCACCTTCGCCATCGTCGGTGCCATCGAGCGCATGCACCGCCAGCTCGCCGGGCACTGCGGCCAGACGCCGCTGCTGCTGATGACCGGCGGCGCCGGCTGGAAGGTGGCGCCGGCGCTGGCGGTACCGCACGAGCTGCATGACGGCCTGATCTTCGACGGGCTGCTGGCGCTCGCCGGACGCAAGGAGTCCTGAGGACTCGCTGCGCCTGCGGATCTCAATCGTCGTCGTCGTCGGCATCGGCGTGCCGCATCGCCGACGCGCCGGACGCCGCGGTCGGGTGAAGCTGCTCGTTGCGCCAGAGCATCCCGGTGCCGATGACGACGGCGACGGCAAGCAGCAGGCCCCAGGCACGGCGCTCCCGTTGCACCAGGTCGGGACCGGGGCCGGCGATGCGTCCGCTCCCCATGGCCGCTGCCAGGTTGCGGCCGCGCAGCAGGCTGCCCAGCAGCACCAGGCCGGGATGCAGCAGCGCGACGGCGCCGAGCGCGTTGGCCAGCACCTCGTGCAGCTCCTCGCTGGCTTCGCCGAGGCCGTCCCAGTCCTGGTAACTCGCCAATCCGCTCAAGGCCAGGAACGGCAGGCCGGCCATCAGCAGCAGCGGCAGCACCGCCATCAGCAGGGTCTGGCCCTGCTGCCAGTAGCCGGCGCGCGGCGCGCCGTCGCCGCCCAGCCGGCCCGGCAGCGCCTGCAGCCAGGGCAGCAGGCCGGCAGCGCGTCGCCACATCATGCCCAGGCGCGCCTGGCGCGGACCGAGCCAACCGTAGAGCAGGCGCCAGCCGAGCAGGCCGGCCAGGCCGTAGCCCAGCGCGACGTGCAGCGCGCGCCAGTCGTCGGCGTCGCCGGTCAGCCAGGCGACGGCAAAGCCGGTCGCGAACAGTGCGTGGAACACGCGGATCGGTGCGTCGGTGACCAGGCGGCGGGCGGTGGCGGTGTTCATGGCGGACTCTCCAACAACGATGCGACCCATTCTTCGCAGCCCACTTGAAGCCAGGCTGAAGCCGCCGTTCAGCTGCGGTTCAGCTGCGACGCCCAGAATGAGGGCATGGTCCGCGCACTCCCCTCGTTGCTGCTCCTGCTCGGTCTGGCCGGTCCGGCCTGGCTGCCGGTGCAGGCGTCCGACCGCGACGAGGTCGATCGCGTGCGTGCCGCGGTGCAGGCCGGCGAGCTGCTGCCGCTGACCCAGGTGCTGGAGCGCCTGCAGCGCAGCCACCCGGGACAGGTGCTGGAGGTCGAGCTGGAGCGCGCTGACGGCCGCTGGGTCTACGAGGTCAAGCTGCTGCAGGCCGGCGGCCGCTTGCTGAAGCTGGAGCTCGACGGCCGCAGCGCCGCCGTGCTGAAGCAGCGCGTGAAGCAGGCCGCGTCGGCGGCCTCGCGCTGACATGCGCCTGCTGCTTGTCGAGGACGACGCCGGCCTGCGCCAGTCGCTGCGCGCGGCGCTGCAGGCGGCCGGCTTTGCCGTCGACGAGGCCGACAACGGCGTCGACGCGCAGCACCTCGGCGAGACCGAGCCCTTCGACGCCGTGGTGCTCGATCTCGGCCTGCCGCGGCTCGACGGCCTGTTGGTGCTGCAACGCTGGCGCGCGCAGGGCCTCAGGTTGCCGGTGCTGATCCTCACCGCCCGCGACCAGTGGCATGAGAAGGTCGCCGGCATCGACGCCGGCGCCGACGACTACCTGGCCAAGCCGTTCCACACCGAGGAGCTGCTGGCGCGGCTGCGCGCGCTGATCCGCCGCGCGCAGGGCATCGCGTCGCCGCTGCTGCACTGGGGGCCGGTGACGCTGGACACGCGCAGCAGCCGCGTCAGCGCCGACGGCCGTCTGGTGCCGCTCACCTCGCACGAGTACCGCCTGCTCAGCTACCTGATGCACCGGCCCGACCAGCTGGTGTCGCGGGCCGAACTGACCGAGCACCTGTACGCGCAGGACTTCGAGCGCGACTCCAACACCATCGAGGTCTTCGTCGGCCGGCTGCGGCGCAAGCTGCCGCAGCTGGCGTTGCAGACCGTGCGCGGCCTGGGCTACCGGCTGGCGCCGCCGTGAGCCGCAGCAGCGCCTCGGGCTCGCTGCGCTGGCGGCTGCTCGCCGTCACCGGCCTGCTCGCGACGCTGCTCGTTGCGCTCGCGGGCGCGCTGCTGCTGGGCCTGTTCCGCGGCGAGGTGCAGCGCCAGTTCGCCAGCGGCCTGCGCAGCCAGCTCGACGAGGTCACCGCGCGCCTCGAATGGAGCGCCGCCGGCGAGCCGCAGCTGACGCCGGCCTCGCTGAGCGACCCGCGCTGGCGCCGGCCCTATGGCGGGCTGTACTGGCAGATCGAGCCGGTGCGCGCGGATGGCCGCCCGCCGCTGCGCTCGCGCTCGCTGTGGGACACGCAGCTGGCGGTGCCGGCCGACGCGGTGGCCGACGGCGAGGTCCATGTGCACGAGGTCCAGGGACCGGCCGGCCAGGCCTTGCTGCTGCTCGAGCGCAGCGTGCGGCCCGCCGGCAGCGGCGCCGGCAGCTGGCGCATCCTCGTGGCCGGCGATCTGCGCGAGACCGAGGCCGCGGTGCAGCGTCTGCGTGGCGCGCTGGTCGGCGGCGCGCTGCTGCTGCTGCTGCTCATGCTGGCGGCCGCCTGGCTGCAGACCGGCGTCGGCCTGGCTCCGCTGCGTCGGCTGCAGACGGCGCTGGCGGCACTGCGCGCGGGCCAGGCGGCGCGGCTGCAGGGCCGTTTCCCCAGCGAGCTGCAGCCGCTGGTCGACGACTTCAATGGCGTGCTCGATCGCCAGGCCGACAGCCTGGCGCGCGCGCGCACCCAGGCCGGCAACCTGGCCCATGCGCTGAAGACGCCGCTGGCGGTGCTCGCCCAGGCGGCCGAGCAACCCGGCCTGGCCGGCACGCCGGCGGCCGCGCTGCTGGACGAGCAGGTGCAGCGCATCCGCCGTCAGGTCGACTGGCAGCTGGCGCGGGCGCGCGCCGCGGCGCTGCAGGGCCAGCCGGGCGTCCGCACGCCGCTGCGGGCGAGCTGCGACGCGCTGCTGCGCGTGTTGCAGCGCCTGCACGCGGACCGTGGCCTGCAGCTGGAGCTGGCGCTGCCCGAGTCCGAGCCCGGTTTCGCCGGCGACGCCCAGGATCTGCAGGAGATGCTCGGCAATCTGCTCGACAACGCCTGCCGCTGGGCGAGCCGGCGCGTGCGCCTGAGCGCCGTGCTGGCGGCGGACGGCAAGCTGTGCATCGAGGTCGACGACGACGGCCCGGGCATTGCGCCGGCGCAGCGCGCGCAGGCGCTGGCGCGGGGCCAGCGGCTCGACGAGTCGCTGCCCGGCAGCGGTCTGGGCCTGGCCATCGTGGCCGAGCTGGCCCAGCTCTACGGCGGCGCGCTGAGCCTGCATGAGTCGCCGCTGGGCGGGCTGCGGGCGCGCCTGCTGCTGCCCGCCTGAACGCCGCGTTCAGGCCCGGTTCAGGGCCGCATTCGCACACTGGCCTGGCCATGCACGACCGCATGGTGCCAATCCCGGAGTCCCGCCATGAAAGTCCTTCTCTCCCTCGCCTCGCTGGCTGCCACCCTGCTCATCGCCGGCCTCGTGCAGGCCGCCGGTCCGGCACCTCAAGCGGCATCCGCCGCCGCGATCCCGGGCGCTGTCGCGCCACTCGGCCTGGCCGAGCTGCACCAGCGCCTCGTCGCCGCCGGCTACCGCGACATCAGCGAGCTCAATCGCCAGCGTGATCAGGTCGAGGCCGAGGCCCGCGACCGCGACGGCCGTCGCGTCGAGCTCGCGGTGGACCCGCACACCGCCGGCGTGCGCCGCATCGAGCTGAAGCGCGAGCGCGAGCACGAACGCGAGCATGATGGCGCCACGACCAGCGGCCTGGATCTGGCGCAGCTGATCGCCCGCGTCGAGGCGGCCGGCTATCGGGCGGTGAGCAGGATCGAGCGCGAGCACGACGAGGTCGAGGTCCGCGCCGAGGATGCGCAGGGACGCCGCGTCACGCTGCGCCTGGATCCGCTGACGGGTGCGCTGCGCGACGGACGGCGCTGAATCGGGGCGGTGACACTGCAGCGATGAGCCAGCGCCCCGTTCCCCTCGATCGACTGCCCGAGCGGCTGGCGCGCGACGCCGGCCTGAGCAGCGCCCAGGTCGCCGCCCAGCGCTCGCTCGGCTTCAACGACATCGTGCTCAACGAGAGCGCCGGCTGGCGCGGCGTGCTGCGCGACAGCCTGCGCGACCCGATGCTCTGGTTCCTGCTGCTCACCGCCGGCCTGTTCGCCGCGCTGCGCCAATGGGGCGAGGCGCTGACCCTGCTCGCCGCCATCATGCCGCTGCTCGGCATGGATGCCTATCTGCACCGGCGCACGCAGGCCTCGTCGGCCGGCCTCGCCAGCCGCCTGGCCAGCAGTGCCCGCGTGCAGCGCGACGGCGACTGGCAGACCGTGCCGGCGCGGGATCTGGTGCCCGGTGATCTCGTCGAGGTACGGCCCGGCGACTACTTCCCGGCCGACGGTCTGCTCGTCGGCGGCGACGCGCTGCAGGCCGACGAGTCGACGCTGACAGGCGAGTCGCTGCCGGTAGCGAAGGCGGCGCTGCCGGCGGCGCAGCCGCTGCCGGCCAGCGCCGCCGAGCCGCACTGGGCCAGCGCCGGCACGCGCCTGCTGACCGGCCGCGCGGCGCTGCGCGTGATGCACATCGGCGCCGAGACGCGCTACGGCGAGATCGTGCGCTCCGCGAGCCTGGAGCAGCAGGCGCCGACGCCGCTGCAGCAGGCGATCGCCGGCTTGGTGAAGGTGCTGCTGGGCCTGGCCCTGGCGATCTGCGTGGCGCTGGCCGCGGTGCGGCTCTGGCAGGGGCATGGCTGGATCGACGCGCTGCTCAGCGCCGTGACGCTGGCGGTGGCGGCGCTGCCCGAGGAGTTCCCGGTCGTCTACACCTTCTTCCTCGGCGTTGGGGTGCTGCGGCTGGCACGCCGCAAGGCCCTGGTGCGCCGCGCGGTGGCGGTGGAGAACATCGGTCGCGTCAGCTGCATCGTGTCCGACAAGACCGGCACGCTGACCGCCGGTGCGCTGCTGCTGACCCACCGGCAGCCGGCCACCGGCCTCAGCGACGCGGCCTTGCTGCAGACGGCGGCGCGCGCCGCCCGCGCCGACAGCGGCGACCCGATGGACGAGGCGCTGCACGCGGCCGCGCCGGCGCTGCCGCCGGCACGGCGGCTTGCCGCGTTCCCGTTCACCGAGGCGAGAAGGCGCGAGACCCTGGTCTGGCAGCTCGAGGACGGGTCGGCAATCGCCTGCAGCAAGGGGGCGCCGGAGACCCTGCTGGCGCTGTGCGCGCTGCCGGATGCCGAGCGCGCTGACTGGCTGGCGCAGGTGGATGCGTTCGCCAACGGCGGCCACAAGGTGATCGCCTGCGCCTGGCGGGAGCTGGCGGCCGGCGCCGACGCCCAGGCCGAGCCGGCGGACGGCTTCCGCTTCGCCGGCCTGCTGGCCTTCGAGGATCCGGTGCGCGACGGCGTGCGCGACGCGGTGGCCAGCTGCCTGGTCGCCGGCATCCGCGTCGTCATGTGCACCGGCGACCACCCGCGCACGGCGACCGCGGTGGCGCGCGACATCGGCCTGGGCGACGGCGCACCGAGGGTGCTGGCGCTGGGCCCCGGTGCCGACCTGCAGGCCCTGCTGGCCGAGGGGGGCCGACTCGATGGCGTGGCGCGCGCGACGCCGGCGCAGAAGGTCGAACTGGTGCAGGCCTTGCAGCGCCAGGGCGAGCTGGTGGCGGTTACCGGCGACGGCGTCAACGACGTGCCGGCGCTGCGTGCCGCCGACGTCGGCGTGGCGATGGGCGAACGCGGCACGCGCAGCGCCCGCGAGGTCGCGCCGGTGGTGCTGCTGGACGACAACTTCGGCACCCTGGTGGCCGCGGTGGCCGAGGGGCGGCAGCTGTTCCAGAACCTGCGCCTGGCGTTCGCCTACCTGCTGCTGGTTCACCTGCCGCTGGTGATCGGCGCGGCGCTGATCCCGATGCTCGGGCTGCCGCTGCTGTTCCTGCCGGTGCACATCGTCTGGCTGGAGTTGCTGATCCACCCGACCGCGATGCTGGCGTTTCAGGACCTGCCGCCCCAGGGACCGCTGGCCGCGGTGGTGCGCGGCGAGCCGGCGCGCTTCTTCTCGCCGCGGGCCTGGCTGCTCATCGTCGGCCTGGGACTGGCGATGAGCGCGCTGCTGGTGGGGAGCTATCTGCAGGCCCTGGGCGGCGACGGCGACGCGCCGCACGCGCGGGCGATGGCACTGGCGCTGCTGATGGCGCTCAGCGCCGCGGTCAGCTCCGGGCTGACCGGGCTGCGCCGACCCGCGGCGCGCTGGGCGGCCGGCGGCAGCCTGGCCTCGGCCCTGCTGTTGATCCAGCTGCCGGCCTCCAGCCGCCTGCTCGGCCTGAGCCCGCTGCACGGCGGCGACTGGGCGCTGATCGGCGTCGCCTGCGGGGTCACGGCGCTGCTGACCCGGAGCCTGGTGCACGCGCTGTCGCGCCGCTCGCTGCCGTCCTGACGGGGCTCAGGGCGCGGCGCCGGCCGCATCGGCGATGCGCTCGGCGATCGCCACCGCGTCGGCGCTGCCGAGATTGCACAGCACGATCACGGTCAGGCCGGCGGCGTCGCGGTGCAGGTAGGCGGTGCTGAAGCCTTGCCAGGCACCGGCGTGGCGGTAGCCGGCGGGCTGCGCCGCGCCGCTGAGTTCCCAGCCCAGGCCGTAGGGGTGGCGGGCACCGCCCGCCAGCGTGGCCGGGCTGAACACCGCGTCCCAGCTGGCGGGACGCAGCAGCTCGCGACGCTGCACGGCGCGGGCCCAGCGCAGCCAGTCGTCGAGCGATAGGTAGAGCGAGCCGTCGGCGGTGGTGTTCAGCGTCGGTGCCACCCACTCCTGGTTCAGCAGCTGGCCGTCGCGCAGCCGGTAGCCGGCGGCGCGGTGCATGACGATGGCTTCCTCGCTGATCACGCGTGCGCTCTTCATGCCCAAGGGCTGGAACACGCGCTCGGCAAGCAGATCGCCGTAGAAGCGGCCGCTGAGCGCGCGCAGCAACACACCGATCAGCTGGTAGCCGGTGTCGGCGTACTGCCAGCGCGTGCCCGCCGGAGCCGCCAGCGGCAGGCTGGCCGCGAGCTCGACGAGTTCGGCCTCGCTGTAGTCGCGACGCAGGTCCAGCCGACCCGGCGGGTGGTCGGGCACGCCGGCGGTGTGGTTGAGCAGCTGCCGAACCGTGATGCCGTCCCAGGCCGCCGGCAGCGCCGGCAGGAAACGGCGGACCGGATCGTCCAGCCCCAGGCGGCCGGCCTCGACCTGCTGCATCACCGCCACGGCCGCGAACTGCTTGGCCAGCGAGCCGGTCTGGAACACGGTCGCCGGCGTCACCGCCACCGCGTGCTCGACATCGGCCAGGCCGTAGCCGCGGGCGAGCAGGGTCTCGCCCTGCCGCAGCACGCCGACGGCGATGCCGGGCACGCGCTGCGCGGCCATCGCGTCGGCCACGATGGCGTCCACGGCGCTCCCCAGGGGCTGCCCGGGCGGGGGCGCCGGCGGCGTGCTGCAGGCGCTCAGCAGCGCTAGCAGCAGCAGGGCGACGAAAGCGCGCATCGGCCGGCTCCGCTCAGAGGATGAAGCGGCTCAGGTCCTCGTTCTTCGCCAGCTCGCCCAGGCGCGCGTCGACCATCGCGGCGTCGATCGCCAGCTGCTGACCGCCGCGGTTCGGTGCGTCGAAGCTGACTTCTTCGAGCAGGCGTTCGAGCACGGTGGCGAGCCGGCGCGCGCCGATGTTCTCGGTGCGCTCGTTGACCTCGTGGGCGATGCGCGCCAGGCGCTCGATGGCGTCCGGCGTGAAGCTCAAGGACAGGCCCTCGGTGCCGAGCAGCGCCTGGTACTGCTTGATCAGGCTGGCATCGGTGCTGGTCAGGATCGCCTTGAAGTCGTCGACCGACAGCGAGCCCAGCTCGACGCGGATCGGGAATCGGCCCTGCAGCTCGGGGATCAGGTCGCTGGGCTTGGCGAGGTGGAACGCGCCGCTGGCGATGAACAGGATATGGTCGGTCTTCACCGGACCGTGCTTAGTGCTCACCGTGGTGCCCTCGACCAGCGGCAGCAGGTCGCGCTGCACGCCCTGGCGGCTGACGTCGGCGCCGCCGTGCTCGGCGCGTGACGCCACCTTGTCGATCTCGTCGATGAAGACGATGCCGTTCTGCTCGGTCTTGTGCAGCGCCGACTGCTTGATCTCGTCTTCGTTGACGAGCTTCGCGGCTTCCTCGTCGACGAGCGCGGCCAGCGCCTCCTTGATGCTGAGCTTGCGCGTCTTCTTCTTGCCCTGCGCCATCTGCCCGAACAGGCCCTTGAGCTGCTCGGCCATCTCCTCCATGCCCTGGGGCCCGAGGATCTCCATCGTGGGCGCCTTGTCGGCCAGCTCCAGCTCGATCTCCTTGTCGTCGAGCTGGCCCTCGCGCAGGCGCTTGCGCATGACCTGGCGCGCCGTGTTGTCGGGCTTGGGCTCGTCGAAACCGACCGTCCGCGGCGGCGGCACCAGGATGTCGAGCACGCGGTCCTCGGCAGCGTCCTCGGCGAGCTGGCGGCGGCTCCTCACCGCGGCCTCGCGCTCCTGCTTGATGGCGATGTCGACGAGGTCGCGGATGATGGTGTCGACGTCCTTGCAGACATAGCCGACCTCGGTGAACTTCGTCGCCTCGACCTTGATGAAGGGCGCGTCGGCGAGCTTGGCCAGGCGGCGCGCGATCTCGGTCTTGCCGACACCGGTCGGTCCGCTCATCAGGATGTTCTTCGGCGCGATCTCGTTGCGCAGGCTGCCCTCGACCTGCTGGCGGCGCCAGCGGTTGCGCAGCGCGATGGCCACCGCGCGCTTGGCCTGGGCCTGGCCGACGACATGGCGGTCGAGTTCGGAGACGATCTCCTGCGGGGTCATGGCACTCATTCGAGAACTTCCAGGGTGTGACTCTGGTTCGTGTAGATGCAGAGGTCGCCGGCAATCGTCAGCGACTGCTTGACGATGTCGGGCGCGCTCAAGCTGGAATGGCGCAGCAGCGCCAGCGCGGCGCTCTGCGCGTACGCGCCGCCGCTGCCGATCGCCACCACGCCCTCCTCGGGCTCGAGCACGTCGCCGTTGCCGGTGATGATCAGGCTGTGCTCGCGGTCGGCGACCGCCAGCATGGCCTCCAGGCGGCGCAGCACGCGGTCGGTGCGCCAGTCCTTGGTGAGTTCCACGGCGGCACGCAGCAGATGGCCCTGGTGCTTCTCGAGCTTGGACTCGAAGCGCTCGAACAGCGTGAACGCGTCGGCGGTGGCGCCGGCGAAACCGCCCAGCACCTGATCGCGGTAGAGCTTGCGCACCTTGCGCGCCGTGCCCTTGACGACGATGTTGCCCAGCGTCACCTGGCCGTCGCCGCCGAGCGCGACGACGCCGTTGCGACGCACCGAAAGAATTGTCGTGCCGTGGAAGACGGGGGTTTCACTCATGATTAACGCTCCTCGTGTTCGCTGGTTTGCTCGCGCCAGGTCCCGCGAGACGGGCCCTGTCCTTCGTGGCGGGTCGTTCAGCCCTCAGGGCTGAACTCGCGCGCCACTCAGCTCTCGGGGGGTGGCGCAGGCGGCGGGTCGTTCAGGCTTCGCCGCCGCAGACCGGCGGCTCCTAAACAGCGCGGACTTTGATGCGCGCGTGTTCGTTGATGCCCATGGCGCCGAAGAACAGCGCCACGAGGCGGTGCGCGTCGACGAACTGCACCGACCGGTTGTCGCTGCGCTGCTGCAGCACCCAGTTCAGCAGGTCGCCGGCGGCGATGAAGTCCAGGCGCACCAGCTTCGGGCAGGCGATCTCGATCTGTGCCGCGGTACCGATCTGCGCCGTCATCTTGCCCAGCAGCTCGGTCATGTCGCCGATCAGCTGGCCGGCCAGTTCCAGGTGGGCGACGTTGCCGGCACCGGCGTCGTCGTTGATCGTCGATTCGAGGAAGCCGCCAAGGCTGTTCGGCAGGTTCGTGCTCGGGCCCATCGTCGACATGCTGCCGTTGGTCATGCGCACCTTGCAGCGCGCCGGCTCCCAGCTGGGCGGCGAGACCTCGTAGGTGACGCAGTAGTCGATCGCCGCCTCGTCGAACTGATCCGGGCGGTTGCCGACGCGCAGCAGTTCCAGGCGCAGCATCCACCAGCCGGGATCGGTGTCGCGCTCGCCGACTGGGGTCTGCTCGCGCAGCAGGTCGAGCACGCGCTCGCCGTTGATCCAGCGCATCTCGGTGGTCGGGCGGCCCCATTGCCGCAGCAGGTCGGTCAGCGGCACCAGGCCGTCGGGCTCGATCGCCTGCAGGTTCTGCCAGTCCAGCACCCAGGGCAGCGGCGCGTTGTCGCAGCGCCGCTTCATCATCGTCACGCCTTCGAGGTCGAGGCGTTCCGGGGCCGACCAGCTGATGCCGCTGGGCTTGGGCGTGGGTGCCTTCTTCTCCAGCTTGCGACCCTCGGCGACGAGCTTGGGGATCGAGTACCACTGGGGTGCGGAGAGACCGAACAGGTGAACGTACTCGAGCGCCAGCGCCTCGAACGGCGCCTGCTGGCCGATCGCCCGGTAGTAGTCGAAGCGCACCAGCCAGGTGTCGGCATGCAGGTTGCGGGGTCCCCCCGGCTGCGTCAGCTCGACCAGGCTGCGTTCGCAGTTCTCGTTGTCGCCGTTCGCGAACGCGATCACCGCCTCGTCCAGGTCGGGGTCGTGGCCGAGCTCCTGCTCCTGGGCCGGCGGCTGCGCCTGCGGGTCGAGCACGAGGTCGAAGCTGGGCGGCGCCGGCGCCGGTGCGGTACCGGCGGCCACGTCGAACGAGAGACCCATGTCGAGGGCCGGCAGCGTCGGCAGCGCGCTGGGCGGGCCGTCGGTCGGTGGCGACAGACCCATGCCCATCACGGCGGCGGCCGGCGCATGCGGGAACGCCGGGCTGGGTGCGGCGCCGGGTGCCGGCGTCGGCATCGTCGGCGCGAACGCGGCGGCGCGGGTGGTGGCGTCGAAGTCGCCGCCGGCGGGCGGCAGGTTGCGCGGCACCATCGAGGGCCGGAAGCCCTCCTTGACCATCTGCTGCTCGATCTGGTCGATCTTGTCCTTGACGGCGATGTCGTCGCGGGCCTCGCCGCGCTCGGCATCGGAAATCACCGAGCTGTTCTGCGCGCCGGCGGCGGCGAGCTGCTCCGGCGTCAGGCCCTCGCGGCGAAGGCGGCGCAGCATGTCGAGCTCGCGCTTGCGCACGAAATCGTTGCGGCGCTTGCGTTCGATCATCGCGCGCAGCTCGGCCTTGGCGAGCTCGCTCTCCGGATCGTCCTGGCGGGAATTGATTTCCTTCCAATCCGTGGTCGGATTGGCGACGAAGCGTGCGACCTTTCGCAGGAAGCTTTCCGATTGCTTGGGATCGTCGGCCATGCGCGCTTCGTTAAGGGAGGAGGCTGAGCCGCGGGCTCAGTCGCCGAACATTTTCTGCTTCATCTCGCGACGCTGTTGCGCCTCGAGCGACAGGGTGGCCGTCGGGCGGGCGATCAAGCGGCCCAGGCCGATCGGCTCGCCGGTCTCGTCGCAGTAGCCGTACTCGCCGCTGTCCAACCGGGCGATCGACTGCATGATCTTCTTCAGCAGCTTGCGCTCGCGGTCGCGGGTGCGCAGCTCCAGCGCATGCTCTTCCTCGATCGTCGCGCGGTCGGCCGGGTCCGGCACGATGGTGGTGTCCTCGCGCAGGTGCTCGGTGGTTTCGTCGGCGTTCGACAGGATGCTGTCGCGCAGACCATGCAGCTTGGCGCGGAAGAACGCGATCTGCTGATCGTTCATGTACTCGCTGTCAGGCATCGCGAGCACTTCGTCGTCGGAGAGCTCATGGCCGGGCTTGTGCTTCCAGGCGTCGTTCGAGCCCGCCTTCGCCTTGGGCTGCGGCTTTCGGGTCTCGCTGGGGGCCAGGGTCTTGCTCACGGTAAGGCTCCTCGCGGCGCGAACGCCGCACTATCTTGTTGTTCCGGGGTTGGGGGTCCCCAACGGGGGCGCGATTGTAGACAGGCCCTTCGCTAGGGAGAGACCCTCAAACGAGGCACCCCTCCAGACCCTGCAACAGTACCTCTTTGGGCAGATCAATGCCGATGAAAACCATCTTGCTTTGGCGCTTTTCTCCGGCCGCCCACTTCGGGCCGCGGTCGGAGCCCATCAGCTGGTGCACGCCCTGGAACACCACCTTGCGGTCGCTGCCCTTCATGTTCAGCACACCCTTGTAGCGCAGCATCTTCGGGCCGTAGACCTGGACGATGGCGCCGAGGAAGTCCTCCAGCTTGGCCGGGTTGAAGGCGCGGTCGGCGCGGAACACGAAGGATTTGACGTCGTCGTCGTGGGCGTGGTGATGCGGGTGGTCGCAGTGCTCGCCATGCGCGTGATCATGGTCGTGATCGTGGTCGCAATGCTCGCCATGCTCGTGATGGTGGTGGTGATGGTGGTGGTCGTGCTCGTCGGCCTTCAGGAAGTCGGGGTCGATGTCGAGCTTGGCGTTGAGGTTGAAGCCACGCAGGTCCAGCACCTCCTTCAGCGGCACCTCGCCGAAGTGCACGAGGGTGTGCGGCGCGCGCGGGTTCATGTGCTTGAGCCGGTGCTGCAGCGCGGCCAGCTGGTCCGGCTCGATCAGCTCGCTCTTGCTGATGAAGATCTGGTCGGCAAAGCCGACCTGGCGGCGCGCCTCCTGGCGGCTGTCGAGCTGGCCGTCGGCATGCTTGGCGTCGACCAGGGTCAGGATCGCGTCCAGCACATAGCTCTCGGCGATCTCGTCGTCGATGAAGAAGGTCTGCGCCACCGGGCCGGGATCGGCGACGCCGGTGGTCTCGATGATCACGCGGTCGAACTCGATCTCGCCGCGGCGGCGCTTGGTGGCCAGATCGCTGAGCGTCGAGCGCAGGTCCTCGCGAATGGTGCAGCAGATGCAGCCGTTGCTCATCTGGATGATCTGCTCCTGGGTGTCGGCGACGAGGATCTCGTTGTCGATGTTCTCCTCGCCGAACTCGTTCTCGATGATCGCGATCTTCTGGCCGTGGGTCTCGGAGAGCACGCGCTTGAGCAAGGTGGTCTTGCCGGCACCGAGGAAGCCGGTGAGGATGGTGGCGGGGATCAGCGCGTCGGACATGGTCGGGTTCGGATTTCGGGGAAACAGCGCATTTTGGGGCGAAGCGCGGTTTCTCAAGCCGCCACGCTCATCCGCTATCCTCCCCGGCCTCGAAGCTTCCGGGGCCATCCCGCATGTCTGACCCTGCGCCGAGTCGATCCGGCCCGCTCCACCCGCCCAAGGCCCAGCGCGGCCTGCTCGAACGCCTGCTGGAGTTCCTGCACCCGGGTCCGGATTCCAAGCGCGAACTGATGGCGACCCTGGATTCGGCCGAGGACCGCGAGCTCATCGAACCCGAATCGCGGCAGATGCTCGAGGGCGTGCTGCGCATGGCCGAGCTGTCGGCCGGCGACGTCATGGTCGCTGCGCCCCGCATGGACTGCCTGGACATCGACGCGCCCTACGAGGCGCTGCTGGCCAGCGTCATCGACACCGCGCACTCGCGGTTTCCGGTCTATGAGGGCAACAAGGACAACATCATCGGCATCCTGCTCGCGAAGGACCTGCTCAAGCTGCAGCGAGCCCCCGAGCTGAACCTGCGCACGCTGCTGCGGCCGGCGGTCTTCGTGCCCGAGAGCAAGGGCCTGAACGAGCTGCTGCGCGATTTCCGCACCAACCGCAACCACCTGGCGCTGGTCATCGACGAGTTCGGCAACACCGCCGGCCTGCTGACCATCGAGGACGTGCTGGAAGAGATCGTCGGCGAGATCGAGGACGAATTCGACGATCGCGACGCCATCGCCGGCGGCCTGTACACGCTGGCCGATGGCAGCCAGCGCGTGGCCGGCGACACCGCGATCGCGGCCGTCAACGAGGCCTTCGGCCTGCGCCTGCCTGATCACGAGTTCGACACCATCGGCGGCCTGGTCGCGCACGAGCATGGCCGCGTGCCCCGGCGTGGCGAGGTCGTGCTGCTGCACGGCCTGAAGTTCCAGGTCATGCTGACGCGCGGCGGTGCCGTGCGCTGGTTCCGCGTCAGCCGCGCCGGCGCGCAAGACGACACGTGAGCCGGGCCGCGCCGGCGGCGCTGCTCGCGGGCCTGCTGCAGGCGGCCAGCTTTGCGCCCAGCCATGCCTGGTGGCTGCAGATCCTGTCGCTGGCCGGGCTGGCGGCGCTGGCCTGGCGGCAGCCGCCACGCCGCGCCGCGTTGCTCGGCTGGTGCTTCGGCCTGGGATGGCTGGGTGGCGGGCTCTGGTGGCTCTACATCAGCCTGCACGACTTCGGCGGCCTGATGCCGCCGCTGGCGGCGGCCGCGGTGCTGCTGCTGGCCGCGCTGCTCAGCCTCTACCCGGCGCTGGTGATGGCCGGCCTGGCGCTGCTGCGGGCGCCGGCCTGGTCGCAGCCGCTGCTGTTCGCCAGCGCCTGGCTGGCCGGCGAGTTGGCGCGTGCCAGCTGGTTCACCGGCTTCCCCTGGATCGCCGGCGGCTACGCGCATTCGAGCGGGCCGCTGGCCGCCTGGGCGCCCTGGATCGGTGTCTACGGCATCGGCTTCCTGGCCGCGCTGCTGGCGGCGGCGCTGGCGCTGCTGCTGCGCGAGCGGCAGTGGCGGCCGGCGGCGGCGACCGTGCTGCTGCTGCTGGCCGGTCTGGCATTGCCGCAGGAGTTCACGCAGAGCGCCGGTCGGCTGCGCCTGAGCCTGCTGCAGCCCAATGTGCCGCAGTCGCAGAAGTTCGACCCGGCGTTGATCGACGCCAATCTGGAGCAGCTGCTGCTGCAGATCGAGGCGGCCCGGACGCCGCTGGTGGTGACGCCGGAGTCGGTGCTGCCGCTGCCGATGGACTACCTGCGTGCCGAGCCCTTGCAGCGCCTGCTGCAGGCCAGCACCGACCGCGTGGTCTGGCTCGGCACCTTCCTGGGCAGCGACGAGACGGGCTGGGTGAACTCGATGCGCGCGCTGCACCAGGGCAGGGCGGTGCACGATTACGGCAAGCGTCATCTGCTGCCTTTCGGCGAGTTCATTCCGCCGGGCCTGGCCTGGTTCGTCAAGGCACTGAACATCCCGATCGACTCGCAAGCCGCCGGTCAGCACCAGCGGCCGCTGGCGATCGGCGGCCTGCGCCTGCGGCCGCTGATCTGCTACGAGGTGCTGTTCGGCGAGGACGTCGCCGCCTCGGCGGTCGACGGCGCCGATGCCGCCGATGCCTTCGTCAACACCAGCAACCTGGCCTGGTTCGGCCGCCTGATGGTGCAGGACCAGCATCTGCAGTTCAGCCAGCTGCGGGCACTGGAGTTCCAGCGGCCGGTGCTGCACGCGACGAACACCGGCAGCACCGCGCATGTCGATCACCGCGGTCGCGTGCTGGCGCGGCTGGAGCCGCTGACGCGCGGCACGCTCGAGGTCGAGCTCGAGGGCCGGCGCGGCAGCACGCCGTACGCGCGCTGGCTGCACGCCGTCGGCCTCTGGCCGCTGTGGGCGCTGGCCCTGATGCCGCTGCTGCCCCTGGCCTGGGGGGCTCGCGGCCGGCGCCACAGGGCGGATCCCTAGAATCGCGCCCAGTTTTCTCTGCGGGCTCCCCATGCTGAATTTCCAGCAACTCATCCTGAAACTTCAGGAGTACTGGTCCAACCAGGGCTGCGCGCTGCTGCAGCCCTATGACATGGAAGTCGGCGCCGGCACCAGCCACACCGCCACCTTCCTGCGCGCGCTCGGCCCCGAGCCCTGGAAGGCCGCCTATGTGCAGCCGAGCCGCCGACCCAAGGACGGCCGCTACGGCGACAACCCGAACCGCCTGCAGCACTACTACCAGTTCCAGGTCGTGCTCAAGCCGGCGCCGGCCAACATCCTCGAGCTCTACCTCGGCTCGCTGGAGGCGCTGGGCTTCGACCTGAAGAAGAACGACGTCCGCTTCGTCGAGGACGACTGGGAGAACCCGACGCTCGGCTGCTGGGGCCTGGGCTGGGAGGTCTGGCTCAACGGCATGGAGGTGACGCAGTTCACCTACTTCCAGCAGGTCGGCGGCATCGACTGCAAGCCGATCACCGGCGAGATCACCTATGGCCTGGAGCGCCTGGCCATGTACCTGCAGGGCAAGGAGTCAGTCTACGAGCTCGAGTACACCGAGGGCATCTCGTACGGCGACGTGTTCCACCAGAACGAGGTCGAGCAGAGCACCTACAACTTCGAGCACAGCGATGTCGACTTCCTGCTCGGCGCGTTTGCCGCCCACGAGCGGCAGAGCCAGCACCTGATGCAGCAGCAGCTGGCGCTGCCCGCCTACGAGCAGCTGCTGAAGGTCGGCCACAGCTTCAATCTGCTCGATGCCCGCGGCGCCATCAGCGTCACCGAGCGCGCCGCCTACATCGGGCGCATCCGCAACCTGGCACGCGCGGTGGCACAGAGCTATCTGGACAGCCGGGCTCGCCTGGGCTTCCCGATGGCGCCGAGGGCCTGGGCCGACGAGGTCGTGGCGCAGATCGAAGCCAAGAACAAGAAGAAGGCCGCCTGATGACCACCAACAACCTGCTCGTCGAACTCTTCGTCGAAGAGCTGCCGCCGAAGGCGCTGAAGAAACTCGGCGACAGCTTTGCCGCGCTGATCGCCGGCTCGCTGAAGGCCCAGGGCCTGGTCGGCGAGGGCGCCGCGGTGACGGCCTTCGCCTCGCCGCGCCGCCTGGGCGTGCACATCGAGGGCGTCGCCGCCAAGGCGCTGGACAAGCCGCTGCGCATCAAGCTGATGCCGGTTGCCGTCGGCCTGGATGCCGCCGGTCAGCCGACGCCGGCGCTGCTGAAGAAGCTCGCCGCCAGCGGGCTGGCCGCCGATGCCGCGCTTGAGCGTGCGGCCGACGGCAAGGCCGAGGCGCTGTTCGCCAGCACCGTGCAGCCCGGCGCCAGCCTGGCCCAGGGCCTGCAGCAGGCGTTGAACGAGATGCTCAAGGCGCTGCCGATCCCGAAGGTGATGAGCTACCAGCTGGCCGACGGCTGGAGCGACGTGCACTTCGTGCGCCCGGCCCATGGCCTGGTGGCGCTGCATGGCCGCGAGGTCGTGGCCGTCGAACTGCTCGGCCTGCAGGCTGGCCGCAGTACCCGCGGCCACCGCTTCGAGGCGGCGCAGGAGCGCATCGAGCTGGCCGATGCCGACGCCTATGCCGAGACCCTGCGCTCGCAGGGCGCGGTGATTGCCTCCTTCGCCGAGCGCCGTGCCGAGCTGCTGCGGCAGCTGCAGGCGGCAGGCGGCAAGCTGGGCCTGACCCCGATCGACGACGAGGCCTTGCTCGACGAGGTCACGGCGCTGGTCGAGCGGCCGAACGTGCTGAGCTGCGCGTTCGAGGAGGAGTTCCTGGCGGTGCCGCAGGAATGCCTGATCCTGACCATGAAGGCGAACCAGAAGTACTTCCCGCTGCTCGATGCGGCGGGCAAGCTGACGCGGCATTTCCTGGTCGTCAGCAACATCGCGCCGCAGGATGCCAGCGCCGTCATCCAGGGCAACGAGCGCGTTGTGCGCCCGCGCCTGGCCGACGCCAAGTTCTTCTACGACCAGGACCGCAAGAAGACGCTCGCCGAGCGCCTGCCGGGTCTGGCCAAGGTGGTCTACCACGGCCAGCTGGGCAGCCAGGGCGAGCGCGGCGAGCGCGTGCGGGCGATCGCCCATGCCATCGTCAACCAGCTGCGCGCCGCCACCGTGCCGTACACGGTCGAGGCGAAGGACCAGTTCGACGTGCTGGACTCCAAGGTGCAGCAGGCGGCGCTGCTGGCCAAGGCCGATCTGCTCACCGACATGGTCGGCGAGTTCCCCGAGCTGCAGGGCGTGATGGGCGCCTACTACGCGCGCCACGAGGGCCTGCGCGACGGCGTCGCGATCGCCATCGAGGACCATTACCGGCCGCGCTTCGCCGGCGACTCGCTGCCGCGCAACCACACCGGCACCGTGCTGGCGCTGGCCGACAAGCTCGAGACCCTGGTCGGCCTGTTCGGCATCGGCCAGTTGCCGACCGGCGACAAGGATCCGTTCGCGCTGCGCCGCCAGGCGCTGGGCCTGATCCGCATCCTGGTCGAGAAGAACCTGCCGCTGGCGGTGCCGGCGCTGGTGGATGCCGGCTTTGCCGCCTTCGCCGAAGGCCTGCTCGGCCACGCCACGGCGCGCGACGAC